>Ga0307512_10001411_pt1 | contig 34173 bp, 42 predicted proteins | sample 14_EM_MG_FD_200267 | JGI IMG/M metagenome (GOLD analysis project Ga0307512, IMG submission 200267) | Populus trichocarpa ectomycorrhiza microbial communities from riparian zone in the Pacific Northwest, United States - 14_EM | ecosystem: Host-associated > Plants > Roots > Unclassified | place... | reverse complement strand
ACGACGGTATCAGCTTGAACATTCGTCATCAAGATTCCCGGTCATCGTTTGGGATGCATCTACACCACACCTGCGATAACCAAGTCCGGAGGGTCATCTGGATCTTGTTCCTGACCCAGAGGCAATCTTTAGAGATTTCGATGTGAGAGATGATACAGGACCATACCACTAGGCGTCGATAAACCTCCACTGCCTTGAAGTTGGCAGTGGCGACCGGGTATTCGTGTAGGTCTTCGAACTGTGACAGACCGAGATTTTCCTCAAAAGTTGAGGGGACGATCTCTGGGTTCAATCCCTGTCAGGCGAGTGAGAGGGGTAGAGATGATGAAGAGGTGTGGTCTTACAAAAATTGCCATGATTTCCTTTCTCCTTGGACTTGCAGATGCGAGAACTATTCGCTTTCCCTTGAGAATCTGAACCCAGGGTACGTTGAGAGCATGACTCTGCAGAGACTCGGAATTTTTCTTCGACATGATGGTCGAGGAAACTGGCGCGTGCCAATGATGGAAGCATTCCCAGGAATCCGCCCGCCACCAGCTCAGTTCCACGTAGTCCACTCTCTTCCTTCTACCGCCAGCTACCATGGCGTCCCAGTCCGAGCCGGAGACAATTATCGACAAGCTCGAGACTGTCTTTCCGGAGAACCTCACACGTTTCGATGCATTCCCAAAGTTGCCCTCCACCTACAAAGCCAGGACCGATTCTCGCGGTTTCCTCACACTCTTCGTTTCTCTCCTCGCCTTCCTCCTCATCCTCAATGACATTGGGGAATACATTTGGGGCTGGCCCGACTACGAGTTCAGCATCGATGCTGACAACTTATCCACCATGGACGTCAACGTCGATATGGTCGTAAACATGCCCTGCGGTTGTCAGTCTGAAGACCTCTTTTTCCGGTATGAGTGCTGAACTCCTAAACAGATTTGAGCGTCGACTTGAGGGATGCTGTTGGTGACCGCCTCTATCTCAGCGATGGTTTCAAGAGGGATGGGGTACTTCAATTTCTCCATTCTTCTAACTGTCTACTCACTGTCCGCCAGACTCTATTCGATGTTGGACAAGCGACACTCCTGCAGGAACATACTCAAGCTCTTTCTGCCCGTCAAGCCATTGCTCTATCTCGGAAATCCCGTGGTCTCTTGGACACTATTTTCCGCCGTGATCCTCCCGCATTCAAACCGACCTACAATTATCACCCTGACGGGAGCGCCTGCCGCATATATGGGACTGTCACCGTGAAGAAAGTCACGGGTAAGCCTTTCCGTCTAGCCAAGACCATTCATTTGCTCACCCCCACTGTTACTAGCCAATTTGCACGTCACAACTCTTGGCCATGGCTATACTAGCCATCAGCATGTTGACCATAGCCGTTCGTCTGATTTCTGTATTCGGCGGGAAAGAAAGCTGACCAGTTCTGTAGTGATGAATCTGTCGCACGTAATCACAGAATTTTCCTTTGGCCCATACTTCCCGGACATCGCCCAACCGTTGGACAACTCCTTCGAGCTTACCCACGAAGGTGAGCTTACCGCACAACGGTTGCCAGTCGCAACGCTAACCTTTGTTAGCCTTCATCGCCTACCAGTACTTCCTTCACGTTGTTCCCACGACATACATCGCACCTCGGAGCCGACCGCTACGTACGAACCAGTATAGTGTCACCCATTACACCCGACAAGTCGATCACGGTAGGGGCACTCCAGGAATCTTCTTCAAGTTTGAGCTCGACCCCTTAAACATTGCAATCCACCAGAGGACAACTACTTTTGGTCAGTTCTTCATTAGGTATGTCCCTTTCTTCAAGCTGTGCAACCCGTTGTTCACCTTCCCTCCTCAGGTGTATTGGTGTAGTAGGGGGGATCTTTGTCTGCGTATCCTACGCTGTTCGTGTGGGTGTGAAAGCCATTGACGTGGTCACAGGGACCGACCAATCCTCTGGCCTCGTTCCCCCCACTCCAACAAAGGTCAGCGGTGCTAGGTCTAAATGGACGGGCGGAGACCTCCGGGCCAGAGGCAAAGGGCCTGGATCGACTCGTGTTGTGCAACAGGGCAATGGTTGGGTCGTGGAGAAAGATTCCCCATACGGCTCCCCATATAACTCCCCGTACTTGGGAACCTCAAATAGCGCTTTGCCTTCTCCATACCTTCCAACGAGTCCCGGAACGCCATCGTTCGGCCCACCACCTTCAGTCACTCGGTCCACATTCGGACCGGTTTCGCCCGTGCCCCCATCGCCTGGAACACGTTCGCTCTCCATTAATGCACCACCGCCGTACAGCCCACGGGTCCCCCATACCCCATCTCTACTGTCTCGTCCGGCATCATTCCACCAGAACGACCCCGCTCCAGGCACTCCTCACAACCATTTCCCTCCCACCCCCGGTCCATCGGATAGCTTTAGCGATGCGAAAAAGTCTGAGTGACCTGACATTGTATCGTGTATCCTCGGACGTGTAAAAACACCTACCTTGTTTTTTAAGTAGATACGCAGATAGCATCTCGTTTGAATCATATTGATCGATCGAGGTGGCGTTGCATCTCTCCTTACGTGCTCATGTCTGGGTCCCAGTTCCATGACGATCATCGTGGTTATGGAGACGTTGAACCACCGGACCTGAGCCTGCACCGAAGGGGTGACGGTGATGACTTAGACGATGACCCGGAACGAATTCCCGAACCAAGTAACCAGACGGCAAAAAAACGCGCGAAAGACTCGACGGACCTAGAGGAAGAGCCTCGCGTTGGGACAGGCCGTTCGCCCAAACGACCGAGGCTTGAACTCGAGAACTCTGATGGTGAGAATGAAGACGCATCTCCTGGCCCTCTGTCGGAAAAGGCCAAAGGCAAACGCCCAGCTCGTTCCCCAGAGTTCGAGGTCTTAGCTGACCCGGGGCTGGATGACGTACAAGAATCCCAGCCCGATGAACCTCCCCAGACCCAGTTCGATGATAGGGAACAGTCACCAACGATCCAACCCTTTACTATGTATACTTGCCCTATCTGTTTTGGTGTGGTGACCGGCGCCACGATGACACCTTGGTAGATATGGATCTGAATCAGTTATCGTGATGACTGCTCACATATTTACAGTGGACATGTGTGTTGTGGAGAATGTCTGTTCAACGCGGTGGAAGCATCAATAGGCCGTGCTCGATTCTCTCGAGACGCGGAGGGCGCCGAAGCAAGGTTTGGACGCCAAAATCAATCCAGATTATGAAGCTGATGCACAGATCCCAGGTGCCCTGTATGCCGTGCAAAGATCCTAGGCTGGGACGGAACGGGCGGGGGTTTAATCGGACTCATACCCAGGACAGTGATAGCATTATAGAACTCGAATGTGTAGTCACAGTGGTAAATGATCCTCTTAAGCGATGAGCTCCTTGAACTCCCCATTATCAATCATCTCCTGGACGACATCGAGGCCACCCACGAACTCTCCATTGACGATGAGCTGCGGGAACGTTGGCCAGTCATTGTAGGTCTTTAGGCCTAGTTGTTGTGGAATATCAGGGATAAGAACGTGATTTGATCAGGGGCTCGCCATACCTGAGCGAACGCTTTCGTCCGATAGAATGTCAAATGAAGAATACTTCACATTTTGATCCCGAAGGAGCCCCACGATCCTCCTTGAAAAGCCGCACCGAGGAGCATCCGGGGCACCCTTCATGAAGAGCATGACCTTATCTTGCTCCATGAGCGCCTTCAAGCGAGCATTTAATTTTTCCTTCTCAGCGTCATCCGCAGATGCTTCAAGATTTGAGCGCTTTGCCCAGAATTTAAGTGTATCCACCTACCTGCTGGAAGTTTTTCCGTTGATGAGAGCGGGTTTACCGATGGTGTGGGCTTTACGAACTTTTCGATTGAATCCGTCAGTTGCTTGGCATCTGCACCGGGTATCCGTGCCAGTAATGTGTGGCCCTAATGACCGTATAAGAGATCAGCGGAGTCGACGGTATTGCCAATGTACTCAACCCGGAGGATGAGGAAGGCGGGAACAGCCTCGATATCGAATGATTCAGCAATGTCTGCTTGTTCCTCGGCTTCTACCTAAAGTCCCAAGAATGCATCGCGTGAAGATACTCTCAGGTTCGCAAGTGACATACCTGCAACACCAATGCCTGAGGATACTTCTTCGATAACTCCGCTACGACCTCATTCATCTGGAGACACGGTTCGGCCCATGGCGCCCAAAAGTTGATCAAAGACACTCGGTTGAGGTCCGCAGAGAGGAGGGTCCTCAAGTGGTCGGGAGATTTGACAATGTGGACGGCAGACATGAGGGGGCGAACGATAGCTTACGGTTACAAGGTTGGCGATGTCGCAATCATACTCAGCAAATTTCAAATTTTTATCAGATAACGAAGCGCAATCATTCCGACTGATCCTCGCTTGGGGGGAGAAATGCACAAGTTTTTGGCTAAATTATGCAGGTCACCATTAAGTTAAACGTCTGGCTATGCGTACAATGACCACGTAGATTAACATTATGAGGAGGATCTACGGGATGCCTCCGACCGCTTCCACACCGCCTTGTTAGGGTTAGCACTCGCATCAACGTTCATCCGCGGAAGTGACGGGTGGTCTAATGGACCAAAGCGAGTTACAGAATTAACGGTCGGAACCGTAATGTCAGCGGGGCTCCAATGACTTGGCTCGAATTGTGGATGTTGAGTTCGTGGAGTGGGTGGTTAGGCAAACGGGAGCGATTTTCACATCTTGCACCTATACAGGGTCCGAAGAATCACTCTTCAGGCGTCTCAAGACGGCCAACGGGGAGTCGCGCATCGAGGGGTGGCCATCAAAGGCGCTTATGGACGGTAGTGTGACCACGCCATTAGCCGAGGATGAGCGCAAGGGGGGTAATATCTCCGGCAAGGAGCTCCTTCGGATGTTTTGGGGTGCGTATTTGTACACTTGTTGCTGGGTGTCCTGATTCCCCTGGTATATAGTACCGTGGACCTGCGGTTGGACAGCCTGTGACGAGGTCGAGGGACGTTCGTTAAACGATGGTCGAACGGCAAGGTCAAACGAGGACATGAACGCCATATGGTTGGAGCCAGAGACCATATAATGAGGCATTGCAATCCGCCTCCTACGGCTCTCAACTGGGATGATTTCTCCGAAACCGGGGGCGTTCGGAGCAAGACAAGAATCCGGAAACGTGGGTCTGAATAGCTGGTCAGCTTACAGAAGCGGTAGCGGGGGTGCTCCATACCCAAAAAACGGCACGAGTTCGTATCGGATGTCCCAAGCAACCCTATTAAGTGCAAGACGTAAGAGTCTTGTCACAGTCCGTCTTCTAGCGACGCTACATACCGACGGGACAATCGCTCGGCAATCTAATGGAGTGTAAGCAGCGATGCACGGAAAAGCGGCCAGTACGCACTTCGAATGGCATCCACGTCCCCTGGATCTTTAGGTACCCACCTCGGATCCGACGGATGAGTGGGGCAACTTCTGGTTCAGATTCTAGAAATTTTACGATGTCGGCTAGCAACAGACGATGTCATCGAGTGTTTGCTTTTTATAGCTTGTTCAGCGAACCTTTTGAATGACCGAGAGCTGGTTCGAGAATGGTTGAGATCTGACCAGTCACGTCGAGCCACCCGCACCAACCTTTCCATATCCCTGTCCACAGGATATATCCGTCATCCATGTCCATCATGATCCACTGTCCTCGGAGTGAGTACTCGTAGACGGGGCTTTCGGTTATGTGAGGGTCAGATGGTGAAAGAACTGAAAGACGGAGACAACGCACATGTATCCCCGAGGGTCGTTGCTTGTGATGTACCGGCCTTTAGTGACTGTAATTTCGGATCGAGGATCTGGAGGGAAGGGACGTCTTAGACGTGTCTGAGGGTGCTTTAGGAAGGGCGGCTGAGTGAACTGGGCGTGGGCTCTCACTGAGGACGAAGGTATCATGATTCACCTATCGAAGGGGGGAGGGACCGTCGGATAATGTGATGGTGCCGTTTATAAATAAGGCATACCAAACAGGCACCGGTCGCAACGTGTTATACGCTGTCGATTCTGGGCCACGGATCACGACAAAGGAAACAGTACCTCCGTGACGTCGAGGACAAGGTTGTGTACGAGATGGCACGGGAGAGCGAGATCTGAAGATGTGGGCTTCGACGGTACGATATACCATGCCTAATGGCCCTGGGGCGAAAATGCAAATTCGGGAACAGCTTTTGGTTCCTTCCGTCTGCAGACAAGCTTCTAGCAGCCATGGCCAATGCGTTGGCAACAACTCGGCCGATCAAAATTCATCGGCGCCGCGCCTGTTGGCCCTGACGCTAAAGCAATCACCCGAGACGGGCCATGGTGAAGCGCGGCTCCCTGGAGGGCACTACGGGTCAGAGATGTAGTACCCTACCGACAGAAGAGACAATAGGCATGACGGGTTTTGCCCCTGTAAATCGCACATAGTGAGGAGAGTAGAGGAGGGACGTCACCGGATGTCCGCCTTCGATTGCCATCGTTACGCCATGGGTTGACAACCCGCCGACCGACGGAAGTTCTGATCTGCTTTGATCGACGGCGATCGAATAAAGTCACTCGGCGAGATCGAATCGCGTGGTCTCGGGTCATTTTTTTATCCCGTTGCAGGAACCGGTCGTATTCGAAGAACAGTCATTACAAAAACCGTAGAACATATCCGTAAGCATCGATCCATTTTACGAGCACCACAGGCCCCTCAACGCCTTCCTCACTTCGTCCGCAACACGCCCGCTGCCTCTCGTATACCTGACGTTACTGACCTCGAAGCCGTTGAACTGGCTCGCTGCGCAGATGGTATATGCTCCCATATTATCAAAGGCGAGCCAATCCCCGACCCGCAGCGCATCCGGCAATTGCGTTACGGGACACACGCAATCCATGGAATCACAAGTTGGTCCCCAGACGCTGCAGGTTGCCAGTGGTTCAGAGGAAGGCACGTGGAACGACCCATCCATGGACAACACGTAGGGATGGGGGTGTTGGTGATCAAAAAGGATGCAATTGAATGCGCCATAGACTCCGTCGTTAATGTAAACTAGGGTAACGTCAGCATTGGTTCTTCGGGAGGTGGGATAAACATACGTCTGACACTCGGAGCATCTGGATCCCCCTGTTCCTCCACCTCGTTCTCGGCAGAGGTGGGGGTCCGTCGAGCAATGACGTTGGTCGCCAAACTGAAGGCCTTGGATACAAAATAGCGACCGGGTTCCGCAATGATTCGCAAGCCTGTCTCCTTTCGATCGGGGAAGTAGGTGTTGATTGCGCTGGAGATTGTAAATGCAGTTGCGTCAAAGGTTGTATCCTCGAAGCCGCCGCCGATATCAAGCATCGAAAATTCGTATCCCGCGTCCTTGCCCATGTCGAAAGCGGTCCTACTGCGCCGGATGGCGTCAGTAAACGCAGAGGAGTCAAAACATCCGCTCCCAACGTGGAAACTAACTCCAATGACGTTTAGGTCCAGCTCCTTTGCTTTAGCAAGCAAGCTAGGTACCGCAACCAGCGACGCGCCAAACTTGAGGTTGAGACGACACAAAGCCTTGGTGTCGTCTGTGTGGATGCGGATGATAAGTTTAGCAGCGGGGAAGGATCGGGCAATTTTGTAAAGCTCGTCAGAGTTATCGAAAGTCATCATCTCGACATTGGTCTTCGCAGCGTGGCGGATGAACGAAGTCGCTTTGCACGGGTTTGCGAAGATGATTTGAGAGGGGACAACACCTAAGCTCAACACATTGGTGATCTCTCCGCTGGACGCACAGTCAAAGCCTGTGCCTAGAGAAGCGAGCAAACGTAGGACATAGGGGTCGGGATTGGATTTTATGGCTAAGGAAAAGGGAGGTAAGCGAAGAACGTAAGCTTTCGAAAGAACTAAGAGACGTGCCAAAAAAGGGTTCGATCTCGGGGAGACAACGCTTCCAGCGCTGCCATTGAAGGTAAACCTGACTAAGGTCTGCCACGAAGAAAGCGCACTCTGCATCAGGTTCGCCATCTGCTGCGAGGGATAAGGCTCTCATAACACCGTTTCTCAGGTGTAAATTCGGGTGGCCGTACTGGACCGGAGGAAGGTTGGGAAAGAAAGCATCGGGCTCTTCATCGGTATCCAGTGCACCAATCGGATAGGTTTCGGGGTGCCATCGAATCGGAAAGGTGTCGCCCAGTTTGGAAGAGTTAAAGCTCAAGTCAATGTGAGACTGGACAGGAAGGATTTCAACTTGAGACATTTGGACTGTGGTGTGATTGATATCAGGGGAAGGTGAAGCTAATGGTGGAATTTGACCCGTTTTAAAATTTTTGTATATCAAGTAGGTGGATTCTGGGAGAGACAGCTTGCGTGGTTTGTGGTCGGAGGCGCCAAAGATTACCGAGCCTGAACCGCCGCGTGGGGGTAGGACGGTAAACTCTTTGGCTCAAAGCAGTCAAGAGTAGGCCTCGCCTATTGCGAGGCTATCGAGCGGTAGTAACGGTGGGATATATACGTGTCAAGGGGGTTCTCCTGTAAACACATGAGAGACTGGGTGGACCGAGCAGCTGAACGATTATACTCACCTCGAACAGATGACCACCTGGATCCGATGCGATCAAAACTGAGTTAGACGTTGGGATTCGTGTGCTGTGGGTTCTGGACTCACGGCCGGGTCAATAAACGAAGATCTCTATTCCTTTCGGCAGAAATGGCGGATGGCTTTCGCTCTGAGGTCGAAGTGACGACAGAGACTTATTATCTCTAAAAAAAACAGAAACGAAGACAACCAAGAAAGTGAACAGGGTATTTGTTCAGAGACGGGGGTAGGGGGAAGAGAGGGACGTGTCGGGGAGATTTCGTTGATCCAAATTTATGAGGCCAGATTTTTGGAAACGGCAATTACCGAGGGCAGTACATCCATTTCGGTGAATGGGATGATCCGACGTGGCGGTGGTCATCTCATCGGAGGTTACAGCTAAGCTAACTCATCGTACTCGTCGGGAAAGTGTGGGTAGAGGGTGTACATCAAGCTCCGTCCGACTCTGCATAACTCCTGGCGGCCCTGGCATGGTCGCGGCCTTCATCCGCTGGTGGGGATCGTGAACGTTCAGATTGCGATCGATGCTTGGCTCCCACTCCATGAGCCCACCCAAGGGAATATGTTGTACGACCACACGCTTCCCGAGCACTTCAGCCTTAGTCACGATGAGTCACTCTCGCTGTGATGAGTGAACCGTGTGCCCTTACTTGGTACATCTTGAATAGACCAGAATTTACCTTGCCCCAGTTTGGCACACCCACTGCAATCGAACAAAGCTGTGAAGAGTGCTCGTGAAATGGACCGTGTTTGAACTCGTGGATCCTCATAATCTGCATGAAGTACAGATTTGTAGGAGGGAGTGGTGGGTTTAGTATCGCTGATACCGATATCTCCGCTTGGTCTGTGCGATAAAGATATCAGTTGTATTGGAGCGAGTCCGAAGCAGGAATGCCTACCGCGAAGCTGACCGCTGCCAAATATATAACCCAGAAAGGAATAGTCATCCAGCCCCCACACCCCATGACTTCCGGCGGGCTCTAGATTGTACACATCCTGGAGTCGCCAACAAAGTCGGAGATATCGGGTGAAGAGAAGTAGAACTACCTGTCTTTCTTCATCCTGCTCGGGTACGAAGAATCTGAGGAGCGACAGGCACAGTAGGAATATAGCAAAGGACGTTTCATGCCCGGATCCATAATCCATACGCGAGAAAGAACCGAAGGATATCACAAAGTAAGGAGAAAGATAAGGGATCGCAGGGTGGAGCTCGACCGGCAGTACGGCTGAGAGCAGTTGATCAACATTCTGAGGATTGAGGTCAAGAAAGAGGATCGCGTCAAAGTAAATGCTGAGGGCGTACATCCTCCACCCTCTTTCCCCATGTCCTGAACGCAAGATTTCCGAACCTCTGGGGAGTTTGTAATGGCGGGATTTCATCAATCCATGTGTCTAACTTGTCTAAGACCGCAAGAACAGCAGCCACACGCTAGGAATCAAGGATCAGTTGGCACTTTGGGGGTAGCAAACGTCAACCAATTGACCTCGCTGCGGGACTGTGGCGTGAATGGCAGGTAGTACCCCACCACAGCTTCGTTGAGTCTCTGTAAAAACAAGCCAAGATCACTATAGCTCCTGGTTGTTTTCCAAAATTCCACGTCCTCTTCAGTTTTTATCTTTGGGATGGGCGGGACCTTATTGAGGACATCTGAGAGTGAGATTTCTCTCAATGGGGGTAGTTGGCGAGCCATTGGTCAGATCCCGTGACCAGTCACGTCTCGCACCTAGTCGTCCACTAGTAATTAGCGACAACCCTTGACCACCGTCCAGCTGCTTGGGATGGCATACGAAGACTGGAACGAGATTGAGGACGAGGATCAAGACGAGTTACAGGATCCTTCCGTAGGTTTGCACGTCCCACGACTGTCATATGCACTTATCCAGTTGTCACGCAGTGGTTCGAGGGTAAACGCGACGTGATTCTGTTCTGCATCGATTGTTCGGAATCTATGCAGGAATCGCGCGATGATTCTGTGTACGAAGGCGTGCAGACGTCTCACCTGTTAGAAGCCCTCGACGCTGCGATGAAGATTCAAAAGCGGAAAGTCATCGTTGGTCCTGCGGACTCCGTTGGAATTCTTCTTTTCAACACTGTACGTGAGAGAACACTTGTAAAACCCATCTTATCATTCTCGAGATAGACCAAAGTACACGATCAGCCGGAAGTTGGGCCCGAAATGAAGTCAAACACGTTTTTGCTGCAGCCGATCGAAATTATCAATGCGCCAAGGATTAAGGAGATCATCCAAATTCTTGAAGGTAGCTTGTCATTGCTTTATGTTGTAACCAGGTCTAGAAAGACTACAGATGCGCGTTCCGACCCTGAGTACCTCAGAACTCAATTCCCTCCTTCGAAGGAGCAGACACCAATGGGCGACGTATTTACATGCTGCAACTGGGCTATTCGGGATGGGTGAGTTTGTATCATGTCAGAAACAATACTGAATTGATTGGGACAAACAAGGGCACCAAAGACTGCAATAAAGCGGGTATTCCTTATTACAGATCAAGATTATCCACATCCTGGACAGGGTGGCACACAGCTGTCCGCCTCTGCCCGGACAACTTTAGTTGTTGGTGTATGCCCTTGATAATTCTAGTATATACTCACTGCTTGCCAGGATTTGTCACAAGCAGGAGTTACTATTGAGCCTTTCTTCATTGCCTCCGAGAAACGGCCATTCAATGTGTCAAGATTTTACTCGGTGATCCCTATCTCCTGTCTTCACATCTTGGAGGTTCTAATTGGAGAGACAGTCAGTTTTGCCTGCAGATGCCCTTACAGTGGATGGGGACAGCACCTCACTTCTTCCAGAATCCATTTCCATAACAAGGATTGAGGAACTCCTGGAGCAGATGAGAATCAAAGAGGTTCCCAAGCGCACACTCTTTTGCATTCCATTCCACTTGGCCGAGGGATTTACAATTGGTGTAAGGGGGTATGTGCTGCTCCTGCCTCCATTGGGAAATAAATCCATAATGTGTACCCTGCAGATATGGGCTCATAACTGAACAGAAGAAAGGGTCACATAGACTGTTCTATGATGCAGGAGACCAGCTTGAAGCTGTATCAGTGAAAACAATATATGTTGATGAGGTGAGTCTTTCTGGTAGGTGTTTGTTACCAGCTTAACATTTGTGTCTGCAGGAAAGGCAGGTTGTAGCAGATAAGTCTGAGATGCTCTTTGGTACAGCATTAGGGGATTCAGCCATAAAGGGTAATGAAGATGAAGGGGTGGGGCCAGATGAATTGGGCACAAGAATGGTGGAACATGGAGAATGTGTGAGTGTAAATGGCTGTCTGCAATTAAGTGCTTCTCAATCCTACAAGCCATTTTATACTGCAGATGAAGTCAGGGCTTTTAGGTCCCTTGGGCTTGAAACAGGCATGATTCAAGCCTTTGCTACTGCCCCAACCTCTGATGTTTTCCAAGGGATTCAGCTTCTTGGATTCAAGAATTATTCAGAACTCTTATTTGAAGATAATGTCAAGCACTCAGCCTTCATTTATCCAGATGAGGATGTAGGTCCAAATCAGATGAAAGTGCATTTACCAGCTTAAAGTCTCTAGGCATACTCTGGTAGCAGGCGCACATTTAGTGCACTTCTAAAGTCCATGGTGAAAAAGAAAAAGATTGGGCTTGCCCTGACCCTCTTTCGAAAGAATTCAATGCCATCATTCTGTGCAATACTCCCCCAGGTACTGAATACCAATGAACTATCATTCTCATTAAACTATCCCATGCACAGGAGGAAGATCTTGAAGAGAATGAATCTGGGGGTTTTCACCTCATCCCACTTCCATTTGCTGATGATATCAGGAGTGCACCAATTGAAGAGGCTGTCAGAGGTTTGGAAGTTTAACTGTCTACTGTTTATTTTTCTCAACCTTAAATCCCATGATAGCATCCAATCAACTTGCAGAAGCAGCTGAATCCTGGATTGCCAAGTTGTCTCTGAAACAAGATAGTGGGTACCCAGTTGACTCCAACCCCAACCCAGGTAATATATCTTTTCACCCATTTCTTTTGTCTCAAACCATACCATTTTAGCTTTGGCATACCACAATCTGCAACTGGAAGCAGCAGCATTCAGGGAGGAGTTTGACCCAGAAACATTTGAGGACCTTACATTTCCAAACTACCATGCAATGCACAAGGTAGGAGTAATCATGGGGATTTTTAGTATTATCTAACCTAGGTTTTACTAGCGTGCTGGCACTCTCCTTCAGACATGGAGGGATCTTGTTGATTCTGATGAATCCTCAAGCATGATTATTACAACAGTTGGTTCCAAGAGGAAGATGGTTGGTGGACTGTCTTCATTTTTTATGGCCAATTGCAACTAAATGTCAACAACAGGAAGTTGGAGTTGATGAGATAGAGATCAGGAGCATGTATGAATGTGGGAAACTATCAAAGGTGAGTAGATGACAATTTTCAGGAATGATTCCTTCTCAACCAAGGGTGCATAGCTTGTTGTTGAGCAACTCAAGGTAAGTTGTACCCAACTTTTCTGAACTCATGAATTGGCTGACTGGGTTTTCTTTAGGCATTCTTAAGACACAAAGGTGAGAGTGTCAGTGGGAAAAAGAGTGATCTTGTGGAAAGAACTGCCAAGTGGCTGGATGAACACCCGCAATAAAGTACAAGCCCATAATAACTTTCAAGTTCATTGTGGTGCATTGAAATGGTGACTAAACATAGCCAATGAGTGTCAGATACACAAATTATGGTACAAATCTCATGTCTCTGGTTGAAATAAACAGAATTAGCCTTAGTATATTTGGAAAAGAGGGTGCCTTACTCGGTCCAAGACCCTTGAAGAATTTCCCAAACTTCTTCTGGGCCTCAATGGTATTCGGTCCAAGATTATTGGGCCTCCCCTTCTGAGATGATGTTGATGACCCGGTAGAACTTGACCCTAGCGTTCGGCCATCTCCAGATTTCTGCTTGTCATCCGATTCATTCGTATCCAGCGGTAGTGGGAGGTCGATCGCAGCGGCCAAGACGGATGGGACGAGTGGAGCCTCAACGTTGTTGTCTACAAGCAGAGTTGAGCAGGACGATGAATTGTCTAGACAGCAACTCACGATTCAATGATTCGTCGATGAACTTAACGTGGAGCACTGCTGTCGGGGCTAGCTGTAGTTGGAGAAGGGAAAGGTCCCGAACTTTGGGGTCTGAAACCTTCAACTCTTGTGGCGGAGGGGTCTGGTCTATGTAAATAGTAGAAGTGCACGTAAGGATCTGTGGAGGGAAAAGGAACTAGTTTCACACACACAACACGAACTTGATGGGTTTGATATCTTCACGCAACAGGCTCCTCACGAAGGCGTAAACTGATTTGATCTTGTTAGCAGAGGGAAATACCCTTTCCACTTGGGTCCTATCTGAAAATTTGACCCTAATCGTAGCCTTCAGGTTTTTATGAGAGAACAGTTATCGCTCCGGCAACGGTCTGCTCACTGTCGGGTACTTGTCCGCCTTTGCTTTCTCAGCTGCCTCCTTCATCTCCCTGGTTCTGAATGGTGCGTTGACCAACGCTTCCGTACGAGCGTGGAGTGAGTTTTGTGCAGCTTTTATGTCTGCTGTGGTAGCTTCGAAATACGTAGCCGGGACGTCAGCGATCTCTACACGGATCTGTCAGTAGAGAGCCGCATATGTAACCAGTGACCTTGCACTGACGCTTTGAGGACGTCGAGCTTGAGACATTGGGCGGTCGATAGACCTTGTACGTTGAGGGGTCTGGCAGTTCTGTCGTCGTGGACGGCACTGGGGTAGTGGATACGTCCGCCCCGGACGCATCTTCTTGCTGGGTAGGGTCAATCAACGTGGTGGACATGACCAAGCGGGTGTCGAAAATATTGTTTCTGTTCCCCCCACACTATATACAAGGTGCACCATAATTTCCTGTGATTATATCGATAGCAAACACAACATGATAGAGATACACAGAGAGATAGGGAAACTGCCAGACAGAAGAAGCGTAGCTAAGGAAAGGTGAAAGATCCTGGGATAGCACGTGCGACAAGTGGGGGTGGGGGTTATAAAAGGGTGTACAGATATCAAGCAAGAAACGTTAGGGATGAAGGGAGAAGGTGAGGAAAGCAATCTCGAACCGGGAATAGTTATGGGCGAGCTAATAGAAAGTGCAGGAAAAGAAAACTGTAGAAGACCGAAGGATATGCGCGCACGATCCATGTGAAGATCCACCAGAGCAAACAAGTCTAAAGTGTTGTTGTCGTAGAGATGGCCCAGGCAGGATCCATGGTCGGCATTTGACCACCCCACTTCCAGTTGTCCTGCTGGTACATCACACCTTCACCACCACCTATCTCGTTCCAAAACCCCAACTTCCTGATGTCAGAACCGCCACTGAGGCTATCGTCACTGAATCCAGTGTCAACTGCGAGGGGGGTATGAGCAGGTCCGTCGGAAGCAGACTCCGGGCTCGTGTTTGTCGACGAAGTCGGAACCAAGTCAGGAGTAGTCGCCTTTGAGAATGTGTCATAGGACGAAAAATCGAAGAAATCTCCAAAGTCGTCCGAAATAGCCAGGACATCGTTGGAAGTCGTGTTGTCCGGACGGTGGCCAATTTGAGACGCATCAGACATATCCCCGACGGAAGGTAAGTCACTACCAGCCGTGTACGACTTGAGGATCTGGTCCAGAGTGTCGGAGATATCTGATGCCATCGATGCTCCGTCTACAGTCTGGGCTTGGGCAATTAGACCAACAACTTCCTCCAATAGCTTGGATGCTTCTTCGTCTGTTTTCACATTCTCAACCTCCTCGCTGCGCTTGAGAGCAGCCTCATTAGCGCGAGGTTCCCAATCAATCTTAGCCCTCTTCGGCGATGGTGCATTCTGAGTCTGTGCGGGTTCCTCGTCTTCGCGCCGTCTCTTTGTGCTCGCGTCGGACCCGGGGGTTTGTACAGAGGCAATGGGAGTAGGAGGCGCAGGCGTGCTGATCACCATCGGTTGCTCAGGTGCAGGGGATGGCAAGTTTCCGGCTTCCTGAACCAACCCTTTCACGGAAGGCTTGCGTTTCGTTGCCTTGGGACGAGGTTTTGATCTGGGAGACTTGGTGGCAGTCGGCGAAGCAGTATCAATGAGACTTGTGGTAGCAGGTGTGGGGATAGACTGTGGCGGGCTTGCTGCTGGCATGGCAGGCGTATTCTCTAAGGATGCCGACGTCTGCTTGTTGACCACACGGTTGGGGGTTGCATGCGACAACGAAGGTGTCTTGTTGACCGCGGCGGGCGGAGTGTGAGGTTTCGTCGAGCCTGGGCTGGGGCCATTTCCGAGACTGGGTACCCTAGAGTGCAGGTTTGGGGGTATCACTTGACTGTGAGGGGATGATTCGGACGATGGGGTGATGTGTTGTTGCACCGAAGGACGTGGGGGTTGAGGCAATGGTTGAGGGGTCGCTTGCGGCAGCTGCTGATGGAGTTGCTGAGGTTGATGCTGCTGAGTCTGCGGTTGCGGCTGAGCTTGAGGAGGTTGTGGCGGATGTTGTTGCGGGTGCTGTTGCGGATGCTGTGGTGGCATATTACTGCCATTCATAGCAGCCAGAGCCCGATTGAACAGGACAATGCATTCTTGGACTTGGCCAGTCATCATCTTCAGAGCTGGGAGTTCCAGGAGGTACTTCGGCGGATTGGAAGAGAGCAGTGATCGTTGTTGTTGGCAAGTCAAAACCTGGATCATGTCAGAGATACCCATGGCTACAATGCGTCAGATGATCTTACCATGGAAATTAACCTCCTCACGAGATCCTCTGACAGTAACACTGCATACATTGTCATCTTCGGGTCGACCTCGATAACGAACCTCCAGAGGTTATCGAAGACGGTAGAGTACTCCTGTCGCTGGTCTTCGGGCACGCTGATGAATCTCATTGCGGCTATACCTAGAAAATTAGCAAAAGACGTGACCGATGAGCTTACAGGAAACGACAAGGAACAATAGTAGATGACTTACTTCGCGTCATATACTCCTTCTTCGTTCGTTGAACGAACATCGCAGCATTGTTGATTTGCTCCTGGCTTGGGCGTCCCCGTAACCCGCTCGGGTTGGGGATCGCGTTGGCCAAGGAGTTTTGGGTGGGGATTTGAGAAGGCTGAGAGATTTGTGACCGCTGGATAACATCGTTAACGCTAGTGACAGACGCGTTGAGACCGGTTCCGGCTCCTTCGGTCGGTTTGGGGGTTGGACCTCGCATACCAGATGATACACCTGGTCTAATATTCGGGTTCATCTGCTGGTGTCCGTTCAATACCATCTGAGGTTGCAGCTGCGCCTGCTGGGGCTGTGTCCCGGGCAACCCGCTTAACCCCATGCCAAGACCAGGGGTGTTGTTGACAGTACCTGCTCCACCTCCCATCGTTTGCTTCCTCTTCATCTCCTGGTGTTGCTCGATGAACCTCTGAAGATATGGCCGCTTATCTTCCACGTGCGCGATAAATTGTTCATTGATACCGCGCATCTTCAGTTCAGCTGCAGTGATATAGGCGTAAGGAATCATCTGGTGGAAGTTATAGGGAGGGTTTCCAGGGATGCCCACAAGAGGCCCTTGGGAAGTCTGTTGCAACGGATATGGGGGGACAGTAGAGTGTCTCTGCATCTGCGGCTGTTGATTAACCATAGCAGAGTTCGGACCAGTTGACGGGGGTGGTTGAGGGGGCATAGCAGGGTTTTGGGGCTGAGATTGGCCTTGTTGTGAATTCATTCCATTCCTCTTCTGAGACTCTTGAAGAAAAGAGGCAACGTAGATGGTGTCAAACTGGTGGAGGAATTGTTTGTAGATGGTGGCCACCTGAACAGCAACCCCATCGGACGCCAGCTCCTCGCCGAAGGAAAATCCGAGTTTCGATCCAATGAGGTGCCAAAAGTTGGGGACATTCTATCACATTATCTGAGCATACGGACTTGGTGTTTGAGAGAACAAAACTCACCCGACCGGTGGCACGAAGTTTGAGGACCTCTTCGTGGAGGGTATGAAGATCGACCTGTTTGCCGCCAATATTCAACGCAGGTTCGTTGATCGCAAGCTTCTTCGTCGAACAGAAGTGTCGATAAGAACCCTGGAAGCGTGTCCGATCAAGCGGTGGAACAGACGTCCCGGGAAAGCTTTGGAGAGTGGGAGGTGGAGCAAGGATATTGTTCTGATTGGGCTGTGGTTGGGGAGGGGTCATCGCATTTCCGGGGTTTTGTTGGGGAACTTGCGGGAAGTTGTGTTGAGAGACGTTCATGTGACCACCCATGGTTTGCTGAACGCCAGGCGGGGGAGATGACTGGCCCGGAAAACCGAGAGCAGGGTTCGGCTGTGTTCCAGGAATCCATGTTGGCTGACCTTGCGTGTTCTGTGGAGGAATGACACCGGACTGAGAGGGAGGTCCGGGCGGATTCATTTGGCCGCTGAGGAAAACCAACGATCGGTGAATAAGGGCGGATTCGTAAATTGCAAGTCACTCACATTCCTTGACCGATCGGGGGCATGCCGTTCGCAGAGAGCATCATGTTCCACTTGGTGAGGACGGCTCGCTTACGCGCCATATCCTGTTCGGCGATAGCCATCTTCTGAAGGAACACGCCCTCAGCCATCATGGAACGCTGACTGGCAAGCGCGGCCTGTTGCTGCTCAATGACTTTGATGTTGGTATGGAGGTGTAGAGCCCGATCTCGTAATTCCTGCAACGCAGCGCGTTTTGTGTCCTGAGGGGTCGTGCCATTGAACATTTGAACCGTAGTGGCAGAGTTGGCTACAATTGCAAGTTAGGGGAGGTCGTAGATGGGAAAAGAGCGGCTTACCTTGTGAGGGTTGGCCAGGATTGGGGTTTCCACCAATCATGCCTGGAGGGAAGCCTTGTTGGACGGGCTGCGATGAGTTGAGACGCGAGGCAACGAGACCGACTGGGTTGGGTTGCTGGTGCTGGGCCATCATTAACTCGAGCTGCCTGACCTGAGTAGGTTGCAAATTAGCGAGCATGGCAGGATTGGGCCGGTTTTGCTGGAATGCGGCCTGAAGTTGGGGAGCGGTCATGTGGTTGATAGCTCCGTTGTTTTGGAATTGACTGAGCATGTTGCTATGCTGCAGACCGTGGCTCACAGAAAAAGGCGAACGCTGTAACTGTTGCTGACCGACCATCTAGAAGAGAGGGAAATCAGTTGGCTGTTTACGAGGCCGCTTGTCAGGGAAGGGGCAGGGTGAGAAGAAACGTAACGAAGGTCACTGCTGACGTAAGCAAACCCGAGCGAGCTAAACGCGAGGGTTGGTTGGAGGGACAACGTCCGGAGAAGAGAAAAAATACAAAGGCGGGCGCCAGGTAGCAACGACAAGGTGAGAAATGGGGGAAGAAAGAAAGGGTGGAAGAGAGAAAGGGAAGAGAGATAAAGAGGCAACGAGGTATGAATTCAAGGTTACCTGAGATCCGACAATATCCCCAGCTGAGGTTGTGCGCTGCTGGTTGATTTGTTGCTGCATCTGCATCCACATACGGCTGTGCTCTGGGTTAGGGAGACCACCGATGGGGTGCATCGACTCTGAGGGTTGCTGCTGTTGCGAGGCACCGGCAGCGTTCGGGTTTGGGACGAGTTGGGAGTTGAATCCGGAGCCCAACATCGGAAACTGAGCGAGAGGATCAGCCATAGAAATAGAGATGTGGTTTGAATGGACCGAAAGATTGCTCGATTTCGAGATTGTAGGGGGTGCTGGATCCCGCGCGGGGCGCGGTTGGGAAATTTGGTGGCTGATGACCAGCTGAGGTCGACTAGGTTGGTGGCAACGGAGAGGGAGGTTTGCTCAGGAGGACGACCGACGCCGACGGGGGACGGGACGACGATGGGGGGAGAGACCGACGGCGGTGGAAGGGGGAGGGGATGGAGGAGGGTTAAGTCAGTCGTCGATGCGTGTGCTCTGCAGGACGAGAGCTGTCCCGGAAATTATTTATTATTTTGCTTCCTAAAAACTCAATTTTCTCTTTCCATAAAAGGTAGCAATTCCTATACATGGTAATACACAAACACTGGGAAATTACGGTAATCCATCATAATCACGAAAAATAAATAATTTCGTTCTCGCATGCAACCGTAAGAGATCATAAGAGCAAAGTTGAAGACGAGGGTGACTGAGCTAAGCCAGGTGGTGAAGGCGAAGACGGGGACTTGATTATTACCGCGGGACCAGCTTCCAGGATGACATCCTCCTCCTCCTCCGCTTCACTCTCGCTCTCGTCTCGATAGACAACGTGTGTCGGCTTTCCCTTCCCAATCGGCCCAGATGGTCCTTGGGCCAATATCCGGTCCTCAACCTGACCACCCTCAGGCACAGCCTCAATGTCGTCTACGCTCCCTACCCCTCGCCTCAAGTAATACCTCAGTCCAACCGGAATCAGCACCCCAACCACTACCGAGGACAACAAAAGGAAATTCCTCCACGAGAGAAGGTGGAAATCATCCGCCGAAGTCATCTCGTCCAGTCCTCCTCCAATCGTGGTGTGGATCACGGAGACGCCGAAAACTCCCAGGAACGTGCTGACCCAAAATGGCACCAACCCAATCCCAACGTGTGGACAGATTATGTTTACCACCCAATGGGGGGGCAATGGCGCGATTCGTAATACGATCAGGAAGGAGATGATGTTTTCCTTCTGCGTCTGCACTTTTTCTGACCACTTCTCTAGCCGGTCTTTCCACCTCGGTAACGTCAGGATCGCCGGTCCGAGTGCCGCCGACAAGAGGTAACATAGTGTGGCACCGGTGGCGACGCACGTACAGGCCAGTGGGAGGGCACGGGCCACTCCCCAGACAGCGCCACCGAGGATGGAGAGGTACATCGAGCCCGGTAACGAGAATGCTTGCAGACTAACGAAATAACGAGTTCAATCGGGAAACGGAACTAGGCGGGAATGAGGCACTTACAAGAGATAAACAGACACGTAGCACAAAAACACACGGAACGGATATATGTCTCGATACTTCTTCAATAGGTGGTTTAATGCTTGTAGTTGAGCGAACGATTTAGGTATCCTCAACGAATCTCGATCCTCCCTAAAAGTGTACGCCCTGTGGGCAAGCGCCCCAACAATGGTAACTGCGCAGAGTACTCACTCGTCGAGAGTCGGAAGAGCAAGCCATAGCGTCCCACCGAGAATGACGCAGCTCACAGCGAAAATGAGAGCCATCTTGAGCCCTGCCCGGACAATAATGTCCCTAGACCCGCTTGGTGAGGTCCTCTCTGAGTGAGGGATCGAACCATAACTGGGGGTGGAACCGTGCGAGGATGGTGTAGGTGGTCTTGAGAAATGTACAGTATCTAGCGTATATGCTGAGCCGTTTTCCGTCCTCAACATCGCTGGCAGCAGCGCGGATCTCTCAGAGTTCATGACGAAGGGGAGGGAGAGGGGGTTGGCGCTTATAGTGATCCCACACTCTGCCGATGTCGGGCTAACATGACAAGTGCCTCGTTGTGCGACTTTTATGGCCATGTCTGCTTGTTTGCGATTCACGCGAAGGGTGAGACAATCTCGTTGTAAACACTCAGACCAACCCCTTATAGTCACTTGCTTCAGGTCTGGCACTCGTTTGTGGAAAACAAAGGTCTGTCCTCCGCGTCTTACGTTCGGAATACCCGGAACTCGAATAGTTAAATGATGTGCCATCAGGCCATGACGTTCAATGTTTCCCTAACGTCTGTTCACGCGTGCTAAGTTCGAGATAAAAACTCTTGCTCAAGAATGTTTTCAGCTTGAAATACTGTCGGCGAAACCGGGAGTGGTAGAATCCTCGTTGAAGATCGAACCGTATAATTGTGAGAGTCCTTTCGTTCGAGAATATATCTTATTGACTATGTTCGTTGAAAAGTGAACAGAGTTGGGGTAAGCACGTCTACCGTGTGGTCATCGACGTGAGGTCCTGACGGCACTAGACGGTGCACGGTGGATTGATCATGTCATTGACAGACACTCTGGGGTCACTGGCTGTCGCCTCCAAGGGACACTTCATGACCGGAGTGTCTACTGATATTGGGACATCTTTCATTAGACCCGCGGGGAGAGTTGGAGACACCCTCTACGGGAAAGCTGTGGTTACTGCGATGGGCAAGTCGCTCGCGTATACGAGGGTAGATTTTACGAACGACAAGGGAACATTGGTCGCTTACGGATGTACGTCCTCCTTCTGCGATGAGTCTGGAATTCACAGACCGGGTACTTTGCTGTATGTAGACCACACCAAATACGTTGGAAAGTCGTCAGGCCACAAGGTCCGCCCGGGTCTCTCGTTTCTTCCCCTTCCCCCGTTCTCAACTTCCTCGCTTCAGGACAATGTGGAGTTCACTGAAGACGGGGAGGATCTTGTCGAGAAGAAGTCCGTTTAAGTTTGGGTAGTCGTCATCCGCCGTCACCTGGTGATGCGCCTTGGTCATTCTGATTATGACGAGCAATCGATTAATCTGTCACTCAGCACTCTGTTTACCTTACATCGTACATTATCCAGAGGCCTGAGGAGCACGAAGGCAAGTAGAACCTTGGTCATTTCTTCCTTTTCGTCGTGTTTGCTAGGATGCTCGCTTTGAGCGAAACAACTGTGTCGACTTTGGTTCTCTGCGACCGTGAGGACTCCCTCCGTGCCTTGAGCCACTCCCTCTTGGCTTCGTCCGCCTCACTGGAACCTTCCTCCAACAATTTCAGGTCTGTAGGGAGACCATACCGCGACTTGATCACATTGTCCGTAGCTTCCCTTGCTTTCTCCACCTTCTTCTCTTCCCTAAACCTCTTGCGGGCTCTTACCGAGGCAGCGTATGGATCCTCGTTATACTTTTCCGACAAGCCTTGAATCTCCTTCAATCGGGGGGCTTGAACCTTCATCAGGTAGTTCCGCGACTCCGTTGACTTCTCAAGTGCGGCCAGAGGATCTACAGGCTTATCCTTGCCCTCGGTATCTACAAGCCAAATTGAGTATATCTATGATCATACCCCCATTATGTGTGACGCGCACCATGAATAGCGAATCCACCGTTGTCTTCGGGATTCCAGTCCTCGTCCTTCTGTCTCGCGCCAGAAGTAACGACATACCTTGTGTTCTACATACGGCCAACATGTAGAAGTGCCCGATATGATTAATGATGTGTCACATACCTCGGGATCGGTCTGTATCTCAAACCATCCGGAACATAGGTGGCATTTACACCTGAACGAGTAGATTGGCGTAGAGTAATAATTCCCGATCTTCTTCTTCTCGGCATTATATCTCACGCCCATTCCGATGTGGTTGTTGCAGGTACCACTGTCCGTATCTCAGGAGAGGGCCCCGGGTAAAATGGCCACAGTGTGAAACGTACCACCAGATATTGAACGGTAGTTCAAAGCGAGTTATGAGGATACCCTCTCCGATCTTCCTAGCACGATCACCGAGTGCATGCTTTCCTGTTGTTCGTCAGATGAGTCTGAGACCAAGTCGCTGGTTAACGACCTACTGGCCTCTGTAACCGTTCAAGCTCCCGTGTTTCTCCCCGTCGTAGTCTGGAGGGTAATATTTGTTGAACCCTGGTGGAGGAGGTCAGGCACCGCACACAGATGACCCGAACGGAGCAGGAACGCAGACCTTGCATGACTGAACTGAGGTGAGGTTGATCGGCAAAATCCGGTCACCGATCAAAACTACAAACCTTATTTTCCAGATCAACAACTCACTTGACCACCACAAGCCCTCAGGTATGGGACATATATCTGCGGGGCGAGAGGTGGTGTACTGCACTGACGATGGAATGCATATAGTCACCTTCTGACTCTACCACCATGAGTTACGTCGCTAAGGGAGATAAAGAATACGATGCCACTGGCGCCCCCCTTCCACCCGCCAAGATCCACAAAATCAGGATCACCTTGACCTCTGGAAATGTCAAGAACCTTGAAAAATGTCTGTTTTTTATGGTACTCTTCGAAAGATAATCGTGCTCACCCGCCCTGTAGTCTCGACTGATCTCATCAACAGGGCGAAGGACAAGAACCTTCGCGTCAAGGGACCCGTTAGGCTCCCCACGAAGGTCTTAAAGATTACCACTCGTAAATCCGTACGTACTCTACCACTCTGGAGATGTTTCTTGAATATAGCTTGTATGTGCAGCCTTGCGGTGAGGGTTCAAAAACCTGGGACCGTTATGAGCTCAAGATCCACAAACGTCTCATTGACTTGCATGCCTCCTCTGAGGTCGTAAAACAAATCGTACGCACCCCTTCGACCCTACGAGGTTTCGACATCTCACTCTTTACTCTAGACCAGCTTGAACTTGGAGCCGGGCGTCGAGGTCGAGGTTACCATCTCCGGTTGATTTCCATAATTCATGTAGTTGGAGAAGCGCCGACTGCCTCGGGAGGAACCTTGCCTGTAGCCCATTCTGACGTGTTTGTGTATCGGTCACGTTTCCCTCCGATAATATTACCCTCATCTCTAGCTTGCTTTCGTTCCGTGATATTGTCCAACAATTAAAAGTTAACACGGCTGGAGCGCAAAGGATAACAACACCGCAAATAGGATGGTTCTCGATCACGAGATTACCACATCATGTTGATTTTCGTACTATATATTTCGAGGATTCGATAGCGATACCAGAGTTCTCTCTTCCACAATCCACTACATCGCCCTGTCTGTTTTCTGAGTATTGCTACCGTGAGGTAGCTTCCAGATGGATGCCATTCCCGCAACGCATCCTCGACTTCATAGAAAGCGTAAAATGCTACATAAATCATGAAAATGATCAGACGCAAGCCAGAAATAGCACACTTGGGCTCTGTACATTTCTTGAGCGCAAAAAACGCCGGTTTCTGAGAGGTTCACGAAAGATTGAACATCCGACAGCTTGATTTGGAACAAGCGCTACGGGATAACAATGCCGAGCAGATGGGGAGATGCTGCGGTATTTGTTCAGGCGGGATAACTTGGGGGTGGAGAAATCTTCAGGCAAGGCAACCATGGCACGATACAGATATCCTTGGCTACGCCAACCCCCCGCGTGAGACCTGGAACAATCGGGTGTTAGATTCAAGGAGGTCTAAGGTACATCTTGGGGGCATGGTATCTGACGTGCGATCGTCTCCTAAGGGTATAGTATCAGATGGGGACAATTACAGAGTCTACTTTAGAGGTATATCGCAAAACTGCCAATCACAGGACGGTGGTCCGACCTACCCTCCAGCCTTCTCATGGCTTTATCATCAAGGCTGTCATATCCGAGACATAAGACATCCCCCTTCCTTGGTCTGTGGGTTATAGAATTGGCGGCTGTTTCCGTAGACTCCCCAGGGTTCAAGGAAGGTTCAGCAGGAACGGTGTTTTGGCTTGAGTCTCCCCGGAAGAAAGGAAGGAAGCGCCACCTATGAGGACCGTTCCTGACCGCTTGTTCATCCTTCGGAGTTTTAGTCGTAGGTACTGGTTCCGTAGGTAGTGGCGTTGCGGAGGGGGGGCTGAGCTTCGCTGGTGTAGTCCCAGCACGGGAAGGTCCTCGATGTTTCGAAAGTCTAGTCTTCCCCTCCGATTGCACCTGATCAACGGAAAAGGAGCGGAGGCCGACACCCGGTGTTTGTTTGGCATTTACAACGTTGATATTGTTCACGGAGCTCGAACTAACAACCCCTGGGGCGGGACTCTCTGAGGCAACAAACCGCGAGAATGATATCAGATCATTTCCTCCCATAGGGGTAGACATCGGAGAGCCTGGGACGGGATGGGAAGGGGTGGAAACCTCCAAAGAAGTGGATGAGCTGTGAGAGCCTTTTCTATACCGCATTTTTATGTTTGCGAAGAATTGGCCAACACGGGTTCTGGGTTTTGGACGGAGAGCCTCGGGTTCGTCATAATCGGAACCAGGGTCAGGTTCTGCAGTAGACTTCCACAGGATCCTATCGCACCTAAGAACACAAAACCCATCATGAGTCGCAGCCATAAAACATGGGGAGTTTCTACTGACCAGCTAGGAACGCGTTTCTTGGAGGAGCTATCGTATACCCCACGGTCCTCGTCCGCTTCCTCGTCTGAGGTCGGCTTACTTGGGTCGGTCCTTGAAAGGGGCGGCCCAAGAAGTGATCGATCTGTGCTCTTTGAGAAAGTCGAGCTCTTGGTGGAGGAAGTATCAAGCGTAGGAGGGGTGGACGTCATCTTCGATGATAGAGCCGGAGTCTTCTGTTCGTCAAATTCCTCCCGAGATGACTTCTTCAGCTTGCCTGACCACTTGGAGTGAGCTGGACTGAGTATAGGGGAGGAGATTGATTTGTTGTTGGGAAGGAGGGAGGGTGGGACAGGAGAGAGGCGATTAAGCCACTTTGTCTTAACCCCCTGTGCCGCGGCCATCGTTTTCACCTTCTGAACGAGGTTTCCAGTACTCGCCCGCAATACGTGTGTTCGTAAGAGGTATTCATCTTCTACAGACTCTCGCTCGGGCGGCAACCGGTAATTTATAGAGGCGGTGTTAGATGACGCCAGGGAACCTGCATCGTCATTTTCTCCGTAGCCGTCCCCGTTTTCCACCTCAGCATCGACATCATCGACGTGAATCTCTGGTTCTTCTACCAGAGGGTTCTCAGCGAGCACGTTGTCGTGTTTTATGCTCCTGGTGGACTTGGGCTTCAGCCGCTTGAGAGTGCGCATCACGTCGTATTTGAAGGTGGGCGGAAAGTTGATATCCGCTTCACTGAACCCCACGAAGGCGTCCCCGTGCTGCATTAGGTTTCGTAATTGGTCGAAACCGAGCGCTTGTGCATAGTCTCTTCGGGAAATGAGCCAATCTGCGTGCAGGCGGGAGATGTCGAGCCTGAAATTCAGGTCCCCGAAGAGGAAGGTGTGGTCGAAGCGATCGGTGAGGTCCTCTCCCATCAATCGGCGGTTGTCATCTGTAAGGAAGTCGTCAACGGTCAGTTCGCCCTAGATGGACATGAGTAAGTGTATCCAAAGAATATGACACATCAAAATGATACCTTGATCTTTGCAAGATCGTTAAGGCGGTGCTGAACTTTCCCCTCGTGTGCAGCGAGGTGGGCGTTCATAAAAAGCAGCGTGGTTCCGTCCAAGTTAATGCTGATGCCCAGGCCACCTTTATTGCCGACTCTTCCACCGATGAGGCCGGTGGTGACAGAGGATTTTGACAAACCTAAAACAATGTCTCCCTCTGTGGTGACGAGGAGGAATAGGATCCATACCTCGTACAAGATGTTTAATTTCGCGGTGGATGTAGACAGCTAGGTACAAGCCCATCATGCGCTCCTTGATCAGGATCTCATATGGTCCCTTTTGGGAAATAGCGGCTTTTGTCGATATCCGTCGTTTAAGGTTGGGATGGGCGGGAGACTGAGGTTCGCCGTTGGCTTTCTGGGATTTATTCCCTGCAACGGATGGAGATTCGAGGTTCGAACCTCCAGCATGGGAAAGCCAGCCCTCCAAAATTGCTGTCCACCCGTAGGGTATGGAAGCGAGATCAGGCTCGGAATCGATGGGAGAGATCAGCTCCTTCTCTTTGTCTTTGAGTTTGAATCCCGCTCCTAATCCCATTGGTATTCCTGTGACGAGTCATGGTCAGGGTGTAACCGAAATGTATGTCCTTGACGCATATATCGCACCTGATGAAGTTGGACATTCCTGGCCTGCACTGGGGATCGAGTCAGGGTTTCCGGGTGATTGCGGGAGTAGGAAGGAAATACATGACAACGAGATGATATGGATGCTTCCCGTCGGCGGGTAGTGGGGGTATTGAAGTGAGTGGTGGGTTATCTAGCTGTTCGGGTTCATACACCGGAACCTCGCCCAAGAGTTCTGTGAGATCACCCTGAGTGCAAAATTCAGATACGCAAAGAAACGGGAGATAAATGCCGACCTTTGGCAAAGAGTCATGCATATTCCATGTTAAAATTCTCACTTTCAAGAACACTGGGGGAAGAGATTGCCTCCTTTGGGAAGATGTGGCGGAATCTTTGAGGGCAGTGGACGCAGGGGGGCTCTGCGTAGAGGGGAATAAAGCCTGCAATCCAAATCGACGTGCGAATGCGTTGGCTGGGTATGTGGGGTTAGAGCAAGGACAAAGTCTCATGATCGTTGCAAGAACGGACCGAGGTTCGCAGATTGCTGGGGGATTCTGGTGGTCGTCAATTGCTGCTCGTCGCCGTCGGTGGTGAGAGGGTTCCGGTTGTCCATGAGGAGAGAATCAAAATAGGTATAATAACCTGAGCATCCCTCTTCCGCTTCCTCTCACAGTCGGCGGCCAAGCGGTCGTCGACTTGGACGAGAGGAGAGCGTGGGAGAAATATCAAACCTCAACCTCACCCCCACCTCCACCTCAACCGGACGCGACCATGAGCGTAAGCACGCTCCAGCCAGCGGCCCCAACCAACGTCCAGCGGACCTCGATTAACGCGGAGGGAAAGGAGGCCGGGGTGCGTCGTGCTTTCCACCCAACTCTACCGTTCATATCACTTACCACGCGGCTCGTATCCAGTTCCTTACATTCAACTATCTCAACAAACACGCGAGGGTTAGGGTCTCCCCTCAGCCCCTAGATCTCGGCGGGGTCCCCGGAAAGGCCAACTTCCTTGTGGTATCCAACTCTTATGGCTGGTTTGCCGCCATAACACGTTCAACAACGAACGATCTGCGTCAGTTCACTCAGATCCTACCGTGGCGCTCATCTCACATCCTTTTAGAACTGTCGTGTTCTCCTCTATCACACCTACAACAAGCATTTGCTTCAAATCCTCCAGCTGGTGTCGAAGAGATCTCGTTCGAACCCCAACGAGCATTCACGATCTCTGGGACTCCAAACCTCCTCTCCCTCGCTTGCAGCGACACTAGGCTTCTAATAGCTTTTACCCACGGCCCCATATCAGTATATGACTGTTCGCAACTCTTCACTCCCGGCACTGGTGTACTCCTTCCTATTCATACCTTCCCTGGCAGTCTCCCTAGTCAGCAAATGGAACCAAATCCTGGAGACATGCCCGAACTTGTTGCTGTTCTTCGAGAAAGCGACAATCCCCCAGTTCAAGTTTTAAATGTGCAAACCTTTCAACCTGTCTGCGGTTGGAATGCAGGCGGGACACCTGAATCGACTCCTTGCGCTTGTGAGTTCATGTTCTAACAACGGCCGCTATTTTCCTGAAACGTTTTTAGTGAATTGGTCCCCGCGTGGAAAACAGCTCGCGATTGCTCTGCAGAGTGGGGACGTCATCACCTACAGTCCCACAGCCTCAGATTCTCCCAAGGCAACCATCTCAAAGCCTCCAAGCTTAGTGGGCAATCGCATACTTTCCATGACTTGGCTAGCGAATCCAACTTTTTTCACCGTATATGCCCCTGCCGGACCTCTGGAGCCCAAGATGCCTCAATCGCATTATGTTGTGAATTTTGATTCCAAGTCCAAAACCGCCACCGACATCTCTTTGTCCGCCCCCTACTTTCCCTATCCCGGACTTCGAAATCCTGGCGCATTTGTTCTCATCTTCCGGAATTGGGATCCAGTAAAGTTCCTCATCGTCGTCGGGGACAGTACATCCCAAGAGATTGGTTCCATTGGATGCTATGCGGAAGCTTCTGGGGAGGTATGGTACAATCTCAACGTCGACGAGGCGTATGCTCCCAGCCTTCCATTAGATAAAGACATGAATGACACCATCCTCTTGGGCTTGGACCTCGACCTCACTGCCACACACAAGTACGACCATCTTTCCCCATCGGGTGAAAAGGTTGAGGTGCCGTCCCCACCAATTATGTACGCATACTCTAGCGATGGTACATTCATCGGATGGTATGTCGTCAATGGTACCGCCAAAATGTACCCGGGTATGAAGAATGCGACTGCAGAGTCCTCGGTCGATGCCCCGATGAGTGTCACTCCAGCACCATCCACCATGAGCGAGGTACCGCCCTCCAGTTTTGGAGTCACCCAACCTTCCACTGATTTCGGTTGTCTTGGGAAACCTTCCCAGCCGACGTTTGGTTCGACAGGGTTTGGCCAATCTTCCGGTACACGGTCCACTTTCTCCCCTGGAACAACGACCGGAGGTTTTGCGACCTTCGCGAGCGGGGGCAACCTCTCTGGCTTCTCTCAATCTTCCTTTGGCCAAACAGGGTTCGGGCAGTCATCACAGCCGTCAACCTTCGGTCAACAAACCCCCGCCTTCGGACAGACAAGCCAGCCATCGGTTTTCAGCCAGACTGATCAGTCGCCGTCATTCCTAAAGCCACCATCTTTTGGCCAACCTGCATTTGGCCAGGCGTCCGCCTTTGGTTCTAACGGGACCTCGGGAGGCGGTTTCGGTGCCTTTGCGAATAATAATACCACCTTTGGTTCTCCATCTTCTTTGCGGGCGCCCGATTCGTCATCTGGTGACACGCAGGGAAGCCTGAAATCCTCAGAGATGATTAGGGAAGTTTCAATGGGTATCGACTCTGGTGATGGTGGTTTCGGAGGCTTATCCCTGGGAAGTAGCGGAGACTCAAAACCTGCTCAAGAGAAGGGCCAGGGCGGTTTGTTTGATACCACTATAACCCAACCCTCTTCAACACCAACGACGTCTGCCTTCGGTTCCTCTATCATCAGCACAGGATTTGGTGCGTTTTCGAATTGGAACCAGGCCAAACTAGACACTCCTTCGCCGGATTCGCAAAAGGATGCCCTGAAGCCTGCCTCGGCGTTTGGGCACACTGGTTTCGGAACGAAGATAACTCCTGCTTTTGGACAGCCCGCGTTTGGGTCGACATCAACCTTTGGCCAGACATCATTCGGGACACCCACTTCATCCGCCTCCCCCATTACTCCGTCGTCCGGTGGCTTCGGCGCATGGAGTGGTTCAACCTCTTCTCTTTTGGTACCAGGGGCTTCTACGCCCATCAAACCAGCATGGTCGCCGGATAAAGGTGCTTTGCAGGTGGAATCCAAGCCAGAACCAAAACCCGTCCTTGCACCCCCAGAGAAACCAGATCTCACCACTATCCGGGATCAATCAAAGCAAGAGTCAAGTACTCCGAGTAAATCTCAGCAGGAGATCACCGCCCCGTCACCTGCTTCTTCTCCAGACTCACCCAAACCCCCCACAACCTTCGGAGCCACATCTTCCTCACCATTTGGACGGAGTCCGTCGCCACCGCCTTTCGGAAAGCCTGCTGCAGATAACCCGCCTCCTATTGGCGGAGCATTTGCTAACCTCAAACAGTCCACCTTCTCACTTGGCGACAGTGTTTTTGGGGCTCCGGACAAGAACTCTCCGTTCTTCAAACCCGCACAGACGACACCGACCACAACTCCTGTCAAAGTGTCTGTATTCGGTTCGCCTGTGACCACCTCCCCAACTCCATCGACCACCACCCCAGTTTTTGGACGGTCTTCGGTCTTCGGACACCCTACTCCTTCAACAACACCGAAGACACCAGTAATCTCTAGCCCCGCAACCGGAGGTTTTTCTGCGTTTGCGAGTGCGACAAGCCCCTTCGGCAAGGTAGAAAGCACCGGGAAGTCCTTCAGTGACCTTCTGAAAACTCCAGACAATGTCGAGGAGCCAATAAAACCCACTCAACGACCAAGTGTATTCTCGCTTCCTAGTCCCCCCGATAAGGACGAACGATCGAATACACCTACCAAATCTTCACCTGCCACTTCGACAGTGTTCTCTCTGGCGAATCTGACACCCCCGCCAGATTTGGCGTCTCTGAGACTCGGGACCCCCGCTTCGGATGTCGACCATCCCAGTGGAGACGAGTACAGCGAAGATGGCAGCAGTCAGCAGTCGGGAGAAGAGGATGAGGGTGAGGAAGTGGAAGGCGGTGGTGAGGATACCGAAGAGTACGGCTCAGATTCTGAGTCAGGGTCATTCTTGGACGAATCCTTGTCATACGAGGATCTTGGTGCTCACCTCGATGAGGAGGAAATAGAGCGCCCTCATGAGCTATCCCCTGTCGCTGAGGAGACCACGCTGCCTCTTGAGTCTGGTGATGAGGGCGATACAACGCAGAGCCCGAGGAAGAAGAGGCCAACCCCGGATCCAACGAGGATCCCATTACCAGTCTCACGGGAGTCTTCGGTACAACCAGATTCCAAGTCTTCTTCAGGTTCACCTAGTGTCACCCCAAGACCAACAAATGCCAAGCTTCCCTCTCCTGAAGAAACATCAGTGCAGCAGCCACGCGAACCAAGCACCACGCCACCCTCAACGCCTGTGAAGCCCAGTCCCGGCTTGCCCGTACCCTCCACCTCGTCGTATGGTATTGGACTTGGGAGGCCTTCTGCTAAGCCAGCACGTAGCTCACCACTGACAGGCAACCCTATCTCGGGCCAGGACGCTCCAAAGCAGTCGTTGTCCGCTGTCACACCACTCCCAAAGCCACGACCGGCATCTCCGAAAGTAACTTTTGGTCAATGGAACACGCCAGACTCGCAGAAGAGGCCCGATTTATCAAAGATACAGCCGTTTTCCCTGGGAACACTTTCCACAAAGGAAACGTCTGAGCCGGCGAAAGCGCCCCTCTTCAATGTGCCCTCGACGTCGGGAACGACCCACTCCCTGTTGGACAAGCCCGGAGAGTCCCCCGCTCCCAGCCTTGGCACCGCGTTTACCCCCCCGCAGCCTACCTCAGGGGGTGGGCTCTTTGGCGAGCAGGATAATGCCCCTACCCAAGCCCCTCCTAACAGCTTGTTCGGCAAACCTTTTGCACCTGCACGAGGTGCACACGGAGGATTTTTCAGTAGACCAACAGCCGAAAGTTCACCTCCACCAAAGGAGGCCACACGCACACTCGGACTTCCTGGAAAACCTCTTTCCGTCCCACATACCACGCGGGCGCCTGACACGCAGGTCAAGGCTGCTTTCTTCTCGATCGCTGCCAAAGAAAGCCCCACTACTCCACCGGTCATAACTCCTCCGAAGCCCGTTCAACCACAACCCCCTATCCGCGAACCATCGCCCGAGGAAGGCTTACAAGCAGAATGTGAGTATCTGTACCTGTCCATGAGCAAGGATATTGAGGAGGTGAGCTACGCCATGGGTCCCAGATTTTGAAATCATCCGTGCTGACTGTGACCAGTTAAAAGGAGCCGTTCAGAAGATGTCACAAAGGAGGGCCGAGCTCCTCAAACCAAAAGTCAATTTCCCGCAGCCTCCGCCAGGGATTAGTAAGAACGGCCTGGAAGATGCGCAGAAGTGGTCGCTCCCAGAAGTTCCAGCTTATGGGAAGGCGATGAGGTCGCTGCACGCAGACATCGCTGCATTGAAGGAGCCTTGGAGCCCATTCCACCAGGCACTGGGAGAGATCGAAGGGGATATGCTGAAGGGCATGTAATCCCATTGTATCACTGTATGTCTCATTATTCACCATCTGGACAGCGTCTACGAGGAGGGAAGAGATAGCAAGGTTCAGTAAAGCTGTAAATAACCATGACTTCGCCAGGATGCTGAGGACGCGGAATCTGGGCCCGGAGCATCTGGAGAAGCAAACTAGGCTAAGAAAGCAAGTGCGAGTACGTGTCTACGAATCATGTCAGTTTACCCCGCCTCACACCCCACAGAATATCCGTGACAGGGTGGAGAAGCTGGAGAGCCACCTGCAAGCTGCCAAGAAGAAGTTGGAGAGGGAAAAATCAGGAAAAGTTGGCTTCAAGTGAGTCTGAGCCACCCGGTCCCAAGTAGAACCCTCATTCTCAGGGAGACCCTCAGGGCACCTACTCTGGATATCATAAATCGGACCTATCGCAACATGGACATCGCAATCGCCCGACAGATGGAAGACATCAACAAACTATCCTCACGCATGTCCAAGCTTGACCTCAAGTCTTTCCAGAAACCCAAGTCTCCGTCGATGCGGGATAAACGATTACCAGATAGGTCAAACAAGGGCGGAAAGGCGATAAACATCACATCTTCCATTGCCGCGACGGCTGCGACGACTTTGAACGCCGAACGGTCTGCCTACAAGCTAAAGCAGGTTCTGTTGAGTGTCCGCGACAAACCACTTCTCAACGCGAAAGCTTCGACGACCGCCAGCACCCGTGTAGAATTCAAGACGCCCCAGAAGCTGGGGGGTGGCGTTTTCGGTTCTACCGGTGGAGCACCTATGACACCCCTTCCTCCGCTACCCGTCACCTTTCCGACCACGACCTCTCCCTCACTGTTGAACATCAGTGGAGGAACTCGAAGAACAAAGCACCACGCCAAGTCTGCCTGGTCGTCAAAAAAACCCGACGGCGAAAGTTCAACACCTTCTCCAGCACCTGCGACGTTTGACTGGGGCCCGCCGCCTGTAAACGCCGGTGGACAGAAGGCACTTCCCAGTTTGCCTTTCTCGTTGTTACCTTCCACACCACCCCCGGGTTCCAACAGCCAACCACCCGGTCTCCCGTTTGCATTGAGGTAGTTCGCGTTTCATAGATTTCGCCTTCAATTTCATTTCGCGTAGTAGTATTTAGCCCATGCAATGCAAGCACACCGACATTTCAGCGGACGCGAGAAATTGTGAATATATTTCTGGAATCTGAGGTACAGGCGTGGAAAGCAATTGGAAAAGCAAGAATTCGTAAGTGTCGTAAAAAAGTCATGAACAATTCGTCAACTAGTCCGTGGGCAGCAATTTATGAATGGGGGG
>Ga0307512_10001410_pt1 | contig 34178 bp, 40 predicted proteins | sample 14_EM_MG_FD_200267 | JGI IMG/M metagenome (GOLD analysis project Ga0307512, IMG submission 200267) | Populus trichocarpa ectomycorrhiza microbial communities from riparian zone in the Pacific Northwest, United States - 14_EM | ecosystem: Host-associated > Plants > Roots > Unclassified | place... | reverse complement strand
GCTTTGGGCAGTAAAGAACTCTCGTGGGCATGGCTTAGTGCTTTCAACAGCGCAATCGGATTTTTTGCAACTGCTGGTGTCAATATGCCCGATTTTACCGTGAGTAATGGTATCTTGTACAAACACCTCTATATGACGGCAATACTCAGAGATATGCGGAGAACGTGAGAGCGTGCGTGATATTACTCCACTGACGTTCTGGTCCAACGCAGCTGAGTCGTTGCTTAGTCAATATATCCAGCTCGTTGCAGTCCCTATTGGCTTCACGTTGGCCAGCTTCGTCGGGATCGCAGTCACGAGCGCAGGCATCGCTCTCTATGGTCAAGTTCTCTGGGATCCACTCAAGCTCATCGACCAGTGGGACAATCGCGCCTGTGCATTCCTCACGTCTCTCGTGTTTGTTCTCTCTACGCTCAGCGCGAATATTTCCGCAAATTCTCTGAGTGTCGGGAACGACATGGCCGCGCTGTATCCCCGCTATCTCAATATTCGACGTGGGCAGGTCATATGCGCCTTTCTCGGAGGCTGGGCGTTGTGTCCATGGAAGATACTCGCCAGGTGGGAACATCATTCTTTTGGACTATATCCACCAATTCTCTACCATTGGTAGCGCACCGGGGTTTTTGTCTTTCGTGAGCGGCTACACAATCTTTATTGGACCTATCATAGGAATTATGGTCACCGACGTGTGTCCGCTCTTCCCTGAGGTTGTCAGGGTTCGAGCTTGACTTCCCCTTAGTACTGGCTTGTGCACCGCACACGGGTCGACGTTCCTTCGATGTATCGACTTCGCGGAAGGTATTGGTACACTCATGGAGTAGTAAGCGTCGGTGTGAAGCGTATATGTTCTTATCTCAAAAACTTTTGCAGAACTGGCGCGCTGCCGTTGCCATGCTAGTCTCTGTGCCGCCGACCTTTCCAGGTTTCGTAGAAAACGTCAAGGCCGGAGGAGGCGTACAATCAGGCATTGGTCCACGTTTATTTGATATTGCGTTCTTGCTAGGAGTGAGCAGCGTCCACCTCTTCGAAGAATCGGCATGTGTTTAGACTGGGGTGTATAGTTTTCCCTGGCGTCAACTGTCTACTTTGCACTCTCAAAACTCTTGCCGGCTCAGGAAACCGTTCTCGATCGTGCCATCATAGAACCAGGAGATGAAAGCCCATCATGCTTTCTCGACATAGCGGAAGGCCAAGGTGAAGTGGCGAAGATTGCTTAAAGTGACGGGGGAGGATGAAGACATAAGAAAGAGGAGGAAGAGCATGTGCCATGATTGAAGGAGGGTTCTTAAGTTCCTGTTGCAATACTAGTATACTCGCTGTAGAACTGCTGCTGGTCCACTTCACAGCATAATATCGACCGTTCTCACTCTTTCAACCCAACTACACCTATCTACCGCGCATCGTTGGGTAACCGGGATGCGACAGCAAAACCCAGATAAAGGTGAAGAGTCACGGTAGATGACGGTGGCTGACGGCGGCAAGGGGTAGCCCGGTCCGGCTGCGAAAATCTTTGTGTATTGTGTGGGCGATTGAGGACCGAGACAATCACGTACTGCAGAAACAATGTCACAACCTCGAGCCAGCCTTTGGGTGACTGAAGAAGAGATCGATGATGACCTCCAGGTGGATGTCAACCTTGCCATAGGAAACTATGGCCAGAATGGTTTGTACGATGATGGTGCGTATATTCGTTCAATTTTTTGTCTGTCCTTGCTTCCTTCGCACTGCAGCCCAACCAAGAATCGATGAAGCCGCCCTCGTCGCCGTGCAGCATCAGATGGCGCAACAAGCAGCGTTTGCGCAGATTCCCGATGCTGTCAAGCGAGTGCGTACCACCTTGATAACAAACAAGGAACGACGTCGCCGACTTACGATGCCTCTCTTCCTCGCAGTTCATTGTCCACTTCCATCAAGCTGTTTTGGAGAACAACCTCGCAGAGATAACAGTCGCTTACGACAGCGGTTGGAACCGACTCACGGAGAAGCATTATGCGAAAACCGAATGGCCCGAAGCGGAGGTCATCGCTCCCCTCGTCAACGACGGTTCGTTTCCGCGCTTATCCTCCTCTCAGTGTTGATCAACATAATGCAGACCAACTATTCCTCATCCTTTACCGAGAGTTATACTACCGACATGTGTACTCTCGTCTACAACCCGACATCGACGACCGCTTCCACTCTTACGAGAATAGCTGCGAACTCTTTAACTATCTACTGAGTGCGTTTTTTTGTCTTTGCGTGAACCTCTCTGTCCGTCCCGTTCATAACGGTTTCTCGCAGATTCGGAGGATGGTCCTGTACCACTCCAACTTCCAGAACAGTGGCTATGGGATATCGTCGACGAGTTTATCTATCAATTCCAGTCCTTCTACGTCTGGCGCTCAAGAGTGAAGACTAAGACAGAGGAGGAATTAGTTATGTTAGCCGATGGTAGCCAGGTGAGTGGCTTGGATCCCTCGTTCCCGCGGATTGTTGTTTGACCAAGGTGCCAGGTTTGGAGCGCATATAGCGTCCTCAACGTACTCTATTCTCTTATCCAAAAGTCCAAAATCAACGAGTTCATCGTTGCGAAGCAACAAGGCAAATCCGAGGCCGAGATCGCGTGAGTCGGATAATTCCAAATGGTCTCCGCGCTGAACGCATTGTGTTGATGTATTCTTAGGCAAATCGTTGGCGATTATGGCTCGCTACCTCTCTACCATATGCTAGGATATTTCAGTCTCATCGGGCTCTTGCGCGTACACGTGTTGCTGGGCGACTTTACTCTCGCTCTCAAAGTCGTCGAGAACGTCGAGCTCAACCAAAAAGTGAGAACTCACAGGGTTCTGCGTATTGAGATCTCACGTCGTCTATTTATAGAATCCTTTCACTCGCGTTACCGCCTGCCATGTCGCAACGTATTACTACGTGGGATTCTGCTACATCATGCTGCGCCGCTACCCAGACGCCATCCGTGTCTTCGTGCAAATATTAAATTTCATCCTCCGAATGCGACAATACCACACAAGAAGTTACCAGTATGACCAGGTAACGCTGCTGACTCGTCAAGTGTCGAGGTTACAACTAAACGTCCTCTCTGATCAGATCAACAAAACCGCCGATCGCATGTACGCATTATTCGCTATCTGCAACGCTCTCTCTCCGAGCCGATTGGACGATAACATCCTCAACATCGTCAAGGATCGATACGGTGACCAATTCGCCAAGCTGTCCCGGGGGTGCGTCCTTTACCCTCCCCTCACCATCTCTGGAATCTATATCCCAATTTTGGTCCCCGATACAGTGATGAGGGCCTCCCCGCCTTCGAGGAGCTCTTCCTCTACGCGTGCCCAAAATTCATCTCTGCCAACCCACCGCCGTACAATGACCAAGAGCAACTGGCGGCATACGCGGAAGATCCGCAGCCCGAGCCCGCGCAGCGCCACCTCGCGCTTTTCCTGGCGGATGTGCGTGCGCAGGCGGCCGTGCCGACGCTGCGCAGCTTCCTCAAGCTGTACACCTCGCTCGACGCCGCCAAGCTCGCGGGCTTCCTCGACGCCGACGAAGAGGAGATGGTCCAGCAGATGATGGCGGTCAAGGCCGCCAGCCGGTCCGTCAGTCGCGTCGGCCACGAACGGAACCTGCTCGACGGACAGATGATCTCGACGAGCGACATGGACTTTGTCATCAACGAGGTAAAACGTCGTTCCATTTCGCGAAGGATTGTGTGTTGTGTGATGAATATGCACCGCCTAACTTTGAAAATTTTCTGAAACTAGAACATGGTTCACATCTCCGAGGTTACGGTCGGTCGCCGCTTCGCGGGATGGTTCATACGGAATGCGGAGCACGCACAGCGTGTGTTGGATGGCGTCAAGAATGGTCCTTTACCTCTTGCACCTCAAGTCGCGGCGTCGGAGGCAGAGACCAAACCCGCGCCAGTGCAACAAAAGAAGGTCGCCTGGGGCGGTGCGAAGGCATAGGAAGGGATTGTTGTTCTCAGTATCGCAGCCTGTCTTGTCTTTTACCTGTAGTCAAATACCAGCAGAAAGTTATGGACAATCAGGAGACTTGCCACTTGTTGTAAAGTGACGGGTCAATTATCGCAGAGTTACTATACAGAGTTGTCCGTTCCCTACCGCAGAATTGGCACCTCAGATCTCACGCAGAACTGTTATTGCAAAAGGATGTACAAGCCTTCTTGTCAAGTAGTCAAGACGGCCCATGTACAACAAATACAGGTTCTTTTTTTCCATTGATTGAGATCTAGTGGGAAGCTGGATGATAGGTGAATACAGAATCGGTTATAGGGAGGATAATACGTGTGAAACTTGGTAACATCTTGTATGCCGTACGATCACCTGCCCCACGCCATGTGGAAATACAAACTGTGCTAAATACTCAGGTATCAGAGACCCGAGAGATGCCATAACCTGTGGCTTAGATATGGTAAAATAATAGGACATTCAAATCGTCCTTTCCGAGAGTTCACCGAGGAACCATCGAGTCCAAGTAGACTAGCAACCTGCAAGAAAAAGAAAAAGAAATAAAGAGTGTCCTTACTGTCCAAATACCCTGTAAAATCCCAATCCATTGAGTACAGGACCAGCGACGGAAAGGGTGGTGTGGATTAGAATGATAGACGCACTCTTCAATGCTCTCCACGCCGCCTACTTCACCCCAGTCTGACCAGTTTACGCGACCGACGGCCCTCACGGCATCGTCTATGAGTGAAGTTGGCCCGCACGTACCAATGACGATGCCACTCGGCGTGGTTGAGCTGCGGTTGCGGTTGCGGCTGCGACTCGGCGAATGCGCTTCTATCACGCCAGCGGTCGCGTTCTGCAGTGTAGCATGGATGTCGGGGCGCCCCGGGCGGAGGTACATTCCCTGTGGTAGCGCCATGCGCGGTACGGCCGGTAGGCGAGAAGAGGCTTGGGTCCAGTGTACGTTGAAGCGGAGGGAGAGGGAGTTGTGCGGCGACGAGCGCGGCTGCATAAGTGGCATAAGCTCCGGAAGCAGTGAGTAGAGCGAATCTAATTTGCAATATCCGTCAGCCTTGCGCCCAAGTGCGAAATTTTTTGAGTTGGTCCCTTACCTGGGTCCGCCACCGACCATATGACCTCGATTACGCGCACACGACTCTTGCCACAGGCATGCTTCTGCAGCACGTCATCTAGGACGCCCATAACATACGAAATGCCACTGCCACCAGCGACGAGGACGACCCCTGAATAAGCAGAGTAAAGAGTGTACCCAGGACCGCCTTGATGGTGTATCGCATTAGCGCCATTGGAGACCGCTAATGACGGGTGCTTACCGTATGGACCCTCGACGATAACACGGACCTCACGTGAGGGTCCGCGCCCACGCTCGAAATCGGTAAACCGCTCTTTGGGGCGTGCATCGGCCGCATCCCCAGACATGCCCAACAAGCGGCGGGTCCAGGAACCCTGCACCTTGACCGAAAGCATCATGCCGACAGAATCTGATCCAGCCGCGATGGTAAACGGTCGCGCACGACCGAAGAGCCAGGTCGTCCACCAGCCGAACCACGCGCTACTGATAACACGAAGGCGGACATGCTGGCCCGCTCGCCAACCTGCACCAAGAGAAGGTACATGCACAAGCGTTGTGCCACCGTTCAGTGCATGCTCAGCGGTGAGCCATGCCTTGGTATAACGTGTCCGGAAAATGCGGGCCATGCGATCAAAAACGAAGAGGCCCGCTGCCACTATTATGTAAGGCAAACTGACTGGTGCGTGCTTGTACGTCTGAGAGGCGATCAATGAAGAAACGCGAGAAAGAAACAGAAAATTGACGCACGGCAACTAAAAATAAAGCAACGCAGATGATATGGAGAGTATGGAATAAGCCATACACTCTATTCCGAACAAAGGATAGGCTGGAAGCGAATAACAGGTCAACTGCACCGAGGGCAACCAGCCCCCATACGAATTTGGGCATGCGTAAATCGTCTCGTATGGTTCCATTGAGGAACCACTTGTACACTATCCAGTAGGGATGAGCACAGCGTGATGGCCACTCAGTAGAGACGTACTGTAACCCAGAACATGGATATTAACCAAGGCGACAATAACGCGCCCCGAAAAACGGTGGATGAAGTTCAACTAAACATCAAGGTCTGAGAGGGGCAACGAAGCCCAGGGGAGACGCAACACGAGAATGAAACCAATACCTTCTGATAACCAACCCCACCCATCCAACTCAAAATATTGGTCCTCCCAGCCAGAGCTACCACGATCGGTATCTGGGACATGACGACATAGCCCGCGCGCACGGGATCCGTGAAAGGATTGGAGCGATACAGGAACGCGTAGAGCACGACGGTGGTGTAAGCGAGGATGACGGCCAGCTTTCCAAAGGAGAAGCCGGGCGCGATGCGAAAGTTGAGCACGTACGACAGCGACGGGTGCACGATCGTTGTCCAGCGCGGTACGCGCGTCGGCGCGCGGCGGGGCGTAGTTATATGCCGGCGAGAGAGGCCAGGGCCAGTGAGCGGGGGAACGATGAGGGCAGGGGGGGAGGCAGGGCTCGACGGGGTTTTCCAGTTGCCCCCTCCGCCGCCGCCAGCACCGTTCCCTGACTTGTCGAAGAGCGTGTGCGCGGTCTGGTTCGTGCGGGTGCTGATCGAGCGCATGGGCTTGGTGCCCCTGGTTGTGCCTGAACGACCGAGCGTATCGCCTTGGTGGGGCACATTCAACGAGCCGGAGCGGAGGAAGAAACCGTTGAAGAATTCGGAGGGTTGGAAAAAGTAGACGAGAGCGCGGGGGATGGTAAAGACGACATAGAGAGCAAAAAGGCAGAGCAAGAGGAGGTCGATATGAAAGACGAAAATGAAGGCGTCGATACGGTGAGCGCGAGTGGAAGCAAAGGAGTGTGTGCCAGACATGGTGGGAGAAAAGGGGGAGAACAAAATGCGATAGTCTGGCAAGCGATAACGAGGCGAAGCCTAAAAGGAGGATCGCGTGAGCCACGATGGGACCACGTAGGCATCTTGGTGGGGCGACGACGGCGAAATGAATCGGGAAAAAAAACTCACAAAAACGTATGGGATGGCGACGGCGGGTATGACCACCCGGACTTCTAGGCGGTGAGGGGTCGTAAGAGGTTGCGTCTCAGGTCGTAGCCGCCGTTACCTTGGAGGCGATAAATGGAGTGGGAAGTCGGGTGAAGAAACGACGAAGGAGGACATCCGCAGTAGCCGAAAAGTAGGAGTATATGCGGTCTGGGGCGGCCTCATGGCAAAGGTATGGTAAGGGTCAGGTCAAGACAAGTGTTCGGGTCAACCAAAACAAGGTTATCTCCCGAACGCCCGAACCAAGGCGTCAAAAAGCTTGTCAAAAGAACTTGTTCGAATCAGTTCGCGTGTCCCGTGATCCAGCTTCTGCCGTATTCGTCCCTTATACTGGGTCTTGACCTCTGCCGCAGTACACGTCCCACTCAATCGGTGGCATCAGTGGTATTGGTCGTTATGCACTTTACTGCGATCACCATTACAGGCTTTACAGTGCTCTGACCTACTTCTCCGCGGAGGCGAGGCACGGCATGGCAACGAACGAGTGAAACACGCCCTCATTTGGCATGTCCGAGTCAAGAATTTCCTTGCCTACTCCTCGCTTCTCTATTGACAGCTGTCCGCGGGACTTGTTCTGTGCCCTTCTCTGATGTCTTCTTCTCACCTGCCGTAGAGCTCGGAGACTAAAATATTCGCACGAGGGGATCTTAGGGAACGCGACCACCGTAACGACGATGTGTTTTTATGCTACTGTACATGCTACAATAGTCCACGCCGAAAGTAATAAAGCGTTTATAAGTGAAATATTCACCTGTGATTGGGCGCTTGTGTATAAATACTCTATATACACACGCGTGTTGAGCGAACTCGACTGCTCACTCGAACAGGGACAAGACAAATGTTAACTCGGATCACATGGAACAAACGAGGCTCAAAAAACGTTTACAGTATCGTGAGTGCTACACAAAGCATGTCTTGTATCGTGTCTAAACGCAAGGGGACAGACATACTGTGTCAGGGAGAACATGATTGAGCGGGTGAGGTGAGGAAAGTCTTTGGGTGTTGGGTATCAAGTATGGTGTCCTCGACATCTAAGGGGTCTACGACTTAATCTACGTGCTCGTGGAGGTAGTCTGGCAGGCGAGCAGACGGGTCATTCTGTCCAAAAGGGCAGCACCAGCGAGTCCCGCTCAGTAAGAGAAGATCATCAACCACGGATTGAGGACGATCTACAAATAGAAGTAAAGAGCTGTCCTCTAACTTTGTCAGGGCGAAAAGGAACGTACAGGAAAGAGGATATGGCAGCCAGTGACGACACTAGAGCAAATGGGGTGAGCCTCGTACTGTATACTCGAAAGGTCGAAAATGACATACGCTAGCGGGAAGATGACGGCCCAGGAAGAACCATCAACCTGCCACTCAAGTGGCACCAATGGCGTCGCACATACAACCATACCACCGAGAATAAGCACAGAAACTAGGACCGAGAACCAAAAACTGGTCGATGGTAGTGACAGGCGTGTGAGGACATAATGTGTGAAAGGCTAATGACATCGTCGCACCGTTTCATAATTTTTGGGACTTCCTTGAAAAAATTGGAACGTTCAACTTCCTTCTTTGTCGCACTCCACGTCATATTGTACGAGAACAAATGTGCGAGAATAGCTTGACTCAATGGGATGCTGAGCCCTCCAAAAAAGAAGAAGCTTAAACGTGAAATTAGTCTAGGTTCTAATGATGAAATATGATAAGCGACAACTCACAAGAAGGGCACCCAGGATAAGTTCGTCAAAAGGGATGTCACCTTAACATCGAGTGTTAATTACGAGTACGGAGACGGAGCGAGCCATGACCGACCAGGTCCTTCTCTCCAAGTCGATACTCCAAAAGCGTGAAGCCGACATTTCCTGAACCGAAAAAGACGACAGTTGTCGCGAGCCAAATCTCAAAACTGTGCATATAGAATGCATCTACTGGAAACTGGAAACCCAATAGAGCGTAATTGATGACACCGATGGTGATGGCCCCGGCGATACCGTCTATTTGGAGATGGTGAGTATCGGACATATCGAAGCACAACTGGCAATCTCACAATATGAGAACATGTCTATATACAAGTGACTTGGCAGTCAGCCTATGAGTGGATGGGGAAGCTTTCTAACGCACAGGCAAGCATTGATATCTTGTAATGGAATGGCGCATTGGACCACAGAAAATTATGAATTTGATAGGCGATAGGTCCCCTCCGCCACCACTGGACTAGCGGATTGAATAGTAGCCTTCCCAACGATTAGCGCCACGCGATACAAAATGGATCCAAATTCTACGCACTCGCTACAGCCTGCGCATTCGTCGGCCATCGATGAAAGAAGCCAAAAACAAGACCCTCAGTTACTCACCATATGCGTATTTTTGCCAGCGGTTGAGTTCGTCGTCGACAGTGAGAGAAACTCCTTCCTTAAAGCCGCCTTTCGAGTACGTTGCCCATCTGATGATATAACCACGCATCTGTAGTCGCAGGGCCATGTCGAAATCTTCCGAGACATGCGAGTCGGACCATATCTTCTCCTTCCCGTCGCGGTCGATAAACGCGGCATCCTGGACTGCCTTCCATCTCAGGAACCTATATATAAATTTAAACGTATCAGCGGGGACATTTTCAAGGACAGGCGCAGCTCGGACATACGCATTATGTCCAACAAACGGGGCAACTTCTCCGTTAGCGCAAGCTGTAAGCAGCAGAAGGTGAGTTAGAAAATGGTTCTTGAGGAACGTTATCCCTTACTGAGAGAAATCGTCTTATTGATGCGGCGTGTGAAGTAAGCAATTCCATTCTCGAAGTAATGATGTGCAACCTGCATGACATCTTCATGGGTTGGTGAGTAAGGCCCACCGACAACACAAAACTGTGATGAAGCCTCACCGGACTCGTGTTGAATGATCGCGACAGTGGGACATTCCGCCAACTCTCGGGCAGCATCCCGAAGGCAGTCCTATAGTGGTGGAAGTCGCGTCAGTTTCGTGGAAATTATAGACACCACATAATCCGACCTCGGGTACAACCGTGTCGGAATCGACGAGGAGGACTATCTCTCCAACGCGGCACGCTCTGCCATTTTTCGCCCATGGCCTCCAACGCTTGCCACTCTCTTCCCATGTCTCCTCGACAGCACGTATAAGAGCGCGTTCCTCAAGCGAGGTTCGGAGAGCATGTTCATCTTCGCTTGACCCAGAGCCTTCGCCTGACAGTGACACACGCGCACTCATCCCAATGGCTGTTTCCCCCATAGCGATCATCTCATTGAGGTGTCGCTCAGCTTTGCGTGAGAGTGCAAGTGCATAGTTCATGTTCGAGGCTTTCTTGAAGCGACCGGCACGCACGAACGTCGTGCCGTCACCGCTTGAGCTCGGCTCACCATCAGCGGGCCGAGCAACCCATCCAATGCCATTAGCCTCGTAGAACGCAAGGCGCGCATCCCGTTCATGATCTGGGAGTGTCTGTATACGATAAAATTGAGGTGAAGCGGGGCTCGATAAGGTCATGGGAAGAATTACCCGTAAGCCATCATCGTTGACGAAGATATTTGACGTCCCCCCTTGACGCGCGTACGTTTGCATCGCCTTTTTCAAGGATGCTATCGAGGGGGTACTAGACACAAGAAAGATGAAACGGTTTGAGGAGAGGAGATGAGCAGTTCGAAACCAATGAAACGCACAGGACAGCCTCCAACCCTTCCTTGTATACAGGCATTTGAATCGTTACGTGTGGGAGATTGCTATCAACTTGTTTATTGGGACGTGGTGGACGAGCCGAGTAATACTTTGAATTTTGATGGTATTGGGCGATGGGACCAACCGTCATCGTGACGTTCTGGATGAGTTGTAGACAAAAGAACTGATAACTGGATTCAGGGGACATTAGAGACCGTGTTGATAATCGGGGACATACCAGTGACACGCAGAAGAGAAGAGGAAGGACCGCACAAAGGGCAAAGTGCGTAAACTTTCCATCTTGACGCCACTGAACTAACAAAATCTCTTCGTTGAAGGGTCAACTCAGGTTCGGGGCCGTTTTTGTGTTCGACACTCACTAATGCCATTTCCAACAAAAACTATGGGTGTAGACCTAAGCAAGCCTGAGCGAGACTATTCGAAACGGGGACGACTCACCGAGTGAAAGCCCAGCAGCGATACCGTTGTAGAGTGGGGCGTAGAGCATTGCAGGCCGCTTCTCTGGACCGTACTCAAGTTCGGCCTTGTCATCGGCATGCGGGAAGCGTTTCTCTTCTACAACGACTCGCTTTCCGTACCATCGGCGCTTCACAGTGCGCACTACTCCCGGCTTGGTAGGATCTTTATCAAAGGATTTCTCGACCTCCTCCTTGGTAGTGTCCGCTCCTGGTGTACTCCTCCCAACTGGCACACGCCGCTCGCTGGGGGCTGTGGAACCCCTAGCATTAATTCCGATGAGGGAATGCGCTGAGGCGGAATCTGCGTAGGATGCAGGATGAGATGAGGAAGGAGTGGCACCGAAGCCGGGTCGTGCGCGCCACAAGAGCTTGATGAGACGTTCTTCAAAGTCGTTGCACGTCGGGATGATTGTGTCCGGTCCGTCGGCCCAGACGACGAGGACTCGCTCATCACGCTGATTGTAGATACGCTTTAACCGAAAAGGGCGCTAAAGTGAACATTACGTCACAACTCACGATGAACGCAGCGTTTTGCTCCTTTACAGCGTGGGGGAGCATCATCATAGTGTCGATGATCTGGATTCGCGTGTTCGCATCGAGATAAACGCTCTTTTCTTCTGGTCCACTGTTTCAGCAAATGCCAAAGAAAAAATCAGCTCGGTCAAGGGCAGGTAGATGACGACGAGACGAAAAAGGAAACGCCAGGCCTCTGGCTTGGAGAAGACTATCTCCGTCGTCAAGACACGAGATAGTCGATGTCACGTCAGCTCCTATCTCCCCCGCTGTCAGTCTTCCCCAGCGACTAGGGCATCACTGATAGCCGCATTGCCAACAGCGGTCTTCTTATTGTCTCGGTCCCACGCCAGCTCATGTCCGAATCTATGAAGTAACAGCGCCACGATCTTTTGTGGAGGCAGATGGCAGGTGTGACACCAGATGGTGATTGTGTGCACGAGAGAGGGACATTACAATGGGAACGTGGCAACAAGGGGACTGCTGCCATAGGTCGTTCTTGTTCTCACTCCACATAACGAGAACCCTCTCAAGCGGGACGAGGAGACAGCCGGGGATCTTCTTTGAGCACCATAGATGTAGCCCCACGAGCAGGGAAGGAGACGAAGATGGGAGAAGAAGAGAAACTCACACTTGGCTAACGGCGGCATGCGCAACTGCGCTACGGACTTTGACCGCAACAATGAGATCCATAGCACGTACAGCACATTCGAAGGGTTCGAGAGCAAGATTTTCGTACGGGAACACGCGGTAAGACCCCGCATCGTCTCGGAGACACACGCCGGCCGCAATGTCGTGAGCGTCAGGGCGGAACCATGCGTCACCCTGAGTCTGTTTGAAGATGTAGTGCAGTAACGCGTCATAGCGGTCATAATCCATAGCGTCAAACTATGACGGCCCCGATGTGAGCTGCAAGGGCAGGGCAGGGCAGGGTGGGGCGGAGTCGAGAAGGGGGAGGGGACGAGGAGTAGATGGTGAGGTAAAGAAACGAGTCTTCAGCATTGAACATACGATCCTTTTACGATACGACGGGACCATTGTCAGGAGCATGGAAAATGCCACGGTATGCGTAAGTGGCTTACTGTATCAGTTTGGGGCGCGAACAACTTGTGTTGGGGCCGTCGGAACACGCCGAATTGAGCGAAGCGCATTGTGAAGATTGAAAGGAAATGAAAGAAGGCGACTCCCCGGGGTCACCACGGAGATGGCCGACGACATTTAGTGGTGCACACTTTACTCCCACTTGTCCGTGCCAGTGGTCACATAGTTGGCATCAATATTCTTGTGATCAGAAATAGTGGCTCTAGATGCGAGGACCACGGTCTAATAGGAACAGCGCTGTGTCGTCGGTATTATACCTTCAGAGTACACGGGGGAGACTGCCGAGGTCAAGAACGCCGATCACCCGCAAGACAAGATCGGCGTAGAGGCTGTTACGAACAACGATCCCGCAGCTGCGCTCTCCAGGGAAGCTGGAGGGGTACTTCAAGGGAAATATAGGTGGTGGATCGCAATGTGTACAAAAAGCCACTGTGACGCTGCACAATGTCAATCGAGAAACAAGGGATGTGCCTCTCCAGAAACGGATTCACCAAGAAATCGCCACCATCATGGCATCCTTTGCCCGACAATGATGCCGAAGAACAGTTCGAAACAGGGTGGCCAGGTGAAATTTACCTAACTGCCCATGAGCCATCGCGCGAGCAAAACGAGTACGTGATATGCTGTGCTTGTGATGCCTGCGGGGCAGCATCACCAGGTGGGGAATGACCAGACCAGACCTGCCTCGCATCGAGCGTGTGAACTTCACACACTCGAAGGCTCGTTTTGAAAACGAGTTACCTTGACAAAGGGGTGCAAGAGCTAGACTTTTGATAGCCGTCATGCTTGCACATTAGTTGTCGTCAAAGCAGCAGACAGATATCCGTAGAGGACATGGCTCACGCTGGCAGCCGGATACTAGAAGATGAACGACCTCCCACGTTACGTCAAAAAGGACAGTTCTGGGGTCCCTGGGCCTCCCGGCTTCATTTGGCATGCAAGTTTCCCTCTAAAGAAGATTATCAAGGCACGGTTAGGAATACAAGTGACCTGGATACCAAATCCTGTCGGCCGTTGTCTTCTGTTGTGGAATGTGCCAGGGAGTTGTGGCGGGTGGCGGGGAAGTTGGAGCTCGGCCCGACCCGCGCCGATTGCCTCGAACGAAGGTAATACGGATACGGATACGGGAACTGGTGCTTTGCAGCATATATGAACGCCGCATCCCACTTTCGAAGGATGTTCACACCATGTCCCTTCCCCGTCATACCCGTCACCGGGGAACGACTGTCCCTCTTCCCACAGCCAGCCAAAGCGGTTCGGACGTAGAATCTTATGCCGCCCCTCCGAGCGACAGGTGGCCCTCCAGCCCTACCTGCCCTACCCGCTCATACTCTCCTTTGGCCCCTCCTCGTCCGTCTCACCTTGCCAATACGCGGAATAGGCGTTCCTGGTCTGCTGCCGACTCCTCACCTCACGCTCCCCCTGACGCCGAACGTGCTCCTACTCCTTCAACACGGGCAGTTAGTCCCTCGTCATACGCCCGTGCTCACTCAAGCGCGTCCAAGTACACTTCTGTAGAGTCGGACGCACCTCCTGCCACGTCCACTATTGGTCAGATGTCCACTGCACCTTACCTTCGTGACAATGGCAGTCCACCGCCCGATGGCATTCCTTTACAAAGACCTTCCCGAGCGCCGCCCTCCGCCTTTCATTTCCCTTTCCAGGCTTATGGGGGCAACCCAGATCCTGGCCTTTCAATCCCCGGTCTGGGTTACCGTTCAGGTCGCTCCTCAACGGAGTCTCTTCATGGGGCCTACAGCTCGGCAGCTTCAGTCCCTGCCCGCCACCCTCCGCAGGCACCATCCTCCCATGGCTCGCACACCATGCTCCGCGCAAGTCCGGAGGGCGGTTCTTGGGTCGACCACGACCTCGAGCCACCTTACCCGCCCTTTATGGCACAAAATGGATCGCAGCCATACCGTAATAGTGATCCGACGTCCCAAATCCTTTCTCACGGTTCTAGTACAGCACCCTTTCGTGCCCCGTTCCTAAGTCCGGCTTCGCGGCCGTCATCCCTATGGTCCCCTCCCTCACACGCAACCCATTCTCATACAGCCCTACCCACAGTTACTCCGCAAGCAGGATCCGAGATTCTCCCCAAACCCCCGCTGCCTTCGACGTTACTCACACAGAAGCTCACGAAAGAAGATAAGCCATGGCTCTCCGAGCGCCCAGATAGTCGCACTCGTTCCAGTCGCTGGGTCACCCTTTTTATGCTCTTCCTCGGTGCTTGCGGTGCTGGGTTGCTCTGCTGGACTGGTTATAGTGACGCCGGCAAAACTATGATTGACCCGAGGCAGTTATGCCTAGTCATGGAGGATACGTTTGACGACTTGGATATCGATAACGGTGGCACCTGGACGCGCGACGTGGAGATGAGCGGGTTTGGGTACGTATCATGTCGTCTCACGGAATTTGTTAGAGATCATAACGCCAAGTTGTTTTCTTGCGCAGGAATGGCGAGTTTGAAATGGCCACTGCGCTTTCGGACAACTTGTTTGTGCGCAACGGTCAGCTTTACATCAAGCCAACTCTCACCTCAAATGCGCTATCAGACCCTCAGCAAATATTCAATGGAGGCAACTATACGCTTCAGGGTTGCACAACGCTCAAAACCAACGCCTCGGCTTGCTCGGCGTCATCGAGTAATAAGAATGGGGCAACTATCCCCCCAGTGATGAGTGCTCGCCTCAGCACTAAGGGGAGTTATAGCATTCGTTTTGGTAAAGTCGAAGTCGTTGCAAAACTTCCGCGTGGTGACTGGCTTTGGCCCGCGATTTGGATGGCCCCTCTTAGTTCAGTGTATGGTCCGTGGCCCCTTAGTGGCGAGATAGACGTCCGTTCTGCTCGACTCTTTGAACTGATATCTGATATGCTAACCTGTGTCACAGTTAATGGAGGCACGCGGAAATAGTCCCTCGTATCCCGCACAAGGCGTAAATTTCGTCCGCTCAACGTTGTCCTGGGGCCCCCTTCCAAGTCTCACCTCGCGTTTATTTGGTTGGCAGTCGCTTAAGCGCTCCACCTACGCGCAAAGTTTCCACACATACACACTTGAGTGGACTGAGGACTTCATCAAGATCTATGTCGACTCACGATTGAAGAACATGGTCCAACTCCAGATCGACAGCAAACAGCAGAGGAATGGTGGCTTTTTTTGGAAGCGCGGAAATTTCCCACTCACCGCGCACAATAATACAGAGGATGAGATCGTCGTTCCCAATCCATGGACAACGGCAACGGTTGAAAACGCGACCAACGCAGCCCCATTCGACCAAGGTACGTCCCAACTCTCGTCATATTAATCAAGGTACTGAAGTATCTGACCCACTCTTCATTTAGCCTTCTACTTGATCCTCGACCTTGCTGTCGGAGGAACAAGTGGTTGGTTCCCAGACAACCAGGGGAACAAGCCTTGGTTCGATGGTTCGGCTTCTGCGATGCGGGATTTTGCCAGCCAGCAGAGTGCCTGGGGTGCCTCTTGGCCAGATAACGACGACGACCTATCCTTTAGAATGTACGTGCTTCGGTGGTACCACCATCTATTCAACTTCGCTAAATAAGTACGCAGTGACTCTGTACGCATGTGGAACCTCTGTTAAACCCTGGCTGGTTATCGGTACATCCTTGGACGATAGACAGGATGATTGGACGAAGCTTTTACGAGACATGGACATTCTTGACCTACTGACATGTTCTTTATTCTTTCCACCTTACTCGCACGCTCGTTTCCTGTGTGTTACTATTCCGTTCTGTAGCTTTCACGGCACCACTTTCCTGCATCATACACGGGTTGTCGTTACTTTAATGCCATGTGCTTGACAAGAAGTGTCGCTATGTTGTTATATGGTTTCCCATACACGACCATGGATTTCGAAGGCCTGCGGACGGTTTTTGTTTCGACAAGACACCACAGTAGTCAATTGCAACCAGTGCCTCAACTGTGCACGGGGTCTCAGGCTGTCGTCGTTGCTCGCCCATCATTTCAGTGTCTACTAGTCATCTCAGCTGCCCCATGCTCAAGATCCCGTAGCGAGCTTGCGACTCTCATATAGGACGGACATAGTGGCTCTACAGCGACTCCAAGAGGCTGCAGCGACAGCGGATGTCCGACGCACGGATATTGCTTGTTACCAAGTCGATGTGGCGAGGGTTCACACGAACTGAGGGCCCGGAGCCGCGAGTGTAACTGCTGGGTTATAAAACATGCACGGAACATCGATAGATCTAGGGGGCGTGAAACGGGGTGCTGAGCGGATGCAAACTAGGGTGTATGGTACTGTCACTACTGTGCTGGTCTATTCAATAGCTGTCTAGGGTAAAGGTGCGCGGCTGCGCACTGTGCTGTAAGTCCTTATGCCAGTGGGAAAGTAGCAGTCCAATATACGTTATCTAATCTCTGCGACATAAGGCCGGTCCGACCGCGACGCGCTCGCCGACATCCTCGAGTCGATTGAACACTTCATCGATCGTCTCATATATATATATATCGACCTCCCCTACTCAGGCAGTGGACCAGATAGTGGCCAAGTTAATGGTGGCACTAATCCTCCACGCTCGCTTTGGTGACAGGGAAGTTCAAGAAGCGACGATGGCGTGAGTCTTATCTTGGCGACGTGTCATACGATTGATTACTCAGTTCGATCGCAACCAAATTTGTGAGGAAAAAAATTTCGGGGTAAAGGATACGGCACGGAAGAGGTAGGACTGACTCGTTCGAGACAAGGGTCGGACAGTCGCAGCCCGGACTCTCGAGTGAGTCGACGGTGAGCAAATGCCCTCGACTTGTAATTTGTCGTCTATTGAACACCCTTCTCTCTAGACTGCCGGAAGGTCCTTGGTGTGCTTGGTTGGTAGCAGCAAGCTCGTTCTGTATCTGACTAATTCCAAGAGAAACGTGCGCACCACCAGCTTTAAGACATCCATGTCCACCATATCGCTATGCAAATCAGAGCTATCAGTCCCTCTGAAAACACAAGCACTGGGCAGCAACAGATGTTTCCCATTGATACAAAGGAGGGTGTTCAGACCAGAAGCTTTCCATTCTGAGAGCATGTTGCTGTTAGCAAACCATGCCCCAGTCTTGTGCTGTGATCTATGGCTAATGTTGTGATTTTTCCAAGGATCAGGGGGAGACAGCCAGCATTGAATAGCCTCCCAGTGCCTATGACCTGCCAGGTAATCTCAGAGCATCCATGCAGTGATCCTAACATTAGAAGATGTAAGTTGAAATCCCAGTCATCTTCTAATGTTGGGATCACTGCATGGAAGTGCTAAGTATATATGGCAGGTGATGAGTTCTGGGAAGCTATTCAACACTGGTTGTCTCCCCCTAATCCATGGAAAAACTACAATATCAGCTGCAGATTGTGACACAAGGAGACTTCCTATCCCCTCTGTGGTGGAACAGCTTGAGTTCTATGAGGAGGCTTGGGATGAACTAGACTTTTCAATTCAACAAGAGGGCCTAGATGATCCACTATGGCTGCAACTTCTCAATCTGTTTGTCTCTGAAAAGTCTGTATGTATCCAAGAGGCTGGGGCCATTCGTTGCATCTGCACTGAAGAAACCCACTGGGGAAAGTGTCACAGAATCATCATTATCCACACTAAATGAACTGTTCCTTGGGGGCTTTGGGCCATCAGGGTTTGTGTGGGTAACTATCAAGTCATTTGTTTCTATGTGCCAGCTGTCTGGTCACCCCGTAATTGTATGACGCTTGGTAGGCTGCCAAAATCGTCTTGGACACTACGCTCCTCGGACACCTCCTTCCCTTCCACAGCTCAAATTGCCTGTAGCCCTGCTCGAGAAGCACCTCAATCCCCATCACCGAGTGCCACTTGCCGCCTACTACCGTCTTGGCCAATCTCAGCAGCGGCGTCTCCGTGGGCTTGTACGCCATGTCCGCGACGACGCCAGCATCCGCGCTAAAGAGGGACGACGGGAGGAACAGCGCGTCCGCGACATGCTCTTCCGTCGTCGTCGCAGACGCCGGCACAGTGGAGACGATGACGCCCGGCGGCGGTCCCTGCACGGACATCACGTCTAGCGTGTCGAGCAGCTCGACGTTAGCGTCCGGGATCACGTGGACAAGTTCTTCCGCGCTCCGCCGAGTGCGGTTGAACAGGTAGATCCAACCTGCGCCGAGAGCGTGAAGCGCATATATCGCCGCATGCGCGGTGCCTCCTGCGCCGATGACGAGACAGTCGTCGATCTTGTTCAAGAACGGTGGCAGGCGAGCCTTGATGAAGTTCCCGATACCTATCCAGTCCATATTGTCGCCAAGTAGACCCCGATGACCACCGGCATTCGTGAAGGGGATCACGCGTGTTTACGGCTCCGATGGCCTTGGCTTCGGGAGTGATCCCGTCAAGTTGCGACATGATATCGCGCCTCAACGGAGCGGTGACAGACGCACCGCCGAAATCGGCTTGCGCAAGGGTGGAGCATACGTCTGCGTCAATCTGATCGGTTCCGAGGCGCCCGTAGGAGTGCGGGAGGTCCAGATGGTTGAAGGCGGTGTTGTGCAACGTCGGGGACATGGAGTGCGCGATGGCTTTCCGAAAATGTAGAACCACTTTGCCGGGAGCTGGCCAACCAAGTATAAAGCGTTTTGGATCTCGACGAAAGACTGCTGGCCTGGCACTATCCTCGTCGGGGTGGGGGCGAGGCGAATCACCCGAACGGCTGTTGACACCCGAGGAACCCCTTACATTACGCGGGTTTTTGTGGCTTATACGATGTTGTGAAAATCTTGCCCATTGAGCACTGAGAGGATGTGAACCCTTGCAGCAATGGAGCTTCAATGCCGCGTCAACGCCTTTGCATCTGGCTTCCCGGTTGGGACATCTGGGAGTCACATGGCTCCTCGTAGAGCATGGCGCCAATGGGTCTCATGTATCTGTAGGAGACAGCGCCTTCAGTTGATGCACTGGCAAGTCTCGATTGGTATACATTTCAAACATCCATTATTTTGCCCATTAAGTCATTTTTCTGGGCCAAATCTGGATTAATGGAGAAATAATGGGATAATTAATAGTTAACTTTGAAACACCCTATAAACTGGGTGAACCTGGCGTGGATACAGTACAGGAAGCGTAATTGGTAAATAAGGAACAGAGCTGGCGCGGCCCTACTACTTTGGGTCCTGGCTTGAACACCGTGACTGTCTAAACAAAAAAACACCGTGAGAACAGTGGTCGTGGTATTACGAAAACCAGGTAAAGGCAAACACAGCCACCAACTAACTTTCAGTACTGAATTATTCTCACCAATGAGCACTCACAAGTACGCCCAAGACTCATTGTTCTCAGCTCCCGAAATAACACACCGTCTATTTCCCAGTGTTACCGTGTCTGGGGACGAACGAGGTCAAGGGAATCCATTTCTCCCTCGAGTGTTAGCAACCCCTGCTAGTCAGCGATCCAGGATAGGCCAGCCTGACGTGACAATCGACATGCTCCATGACGATGTCCTCCTAGAAATATTCGATTCATACAGAAGACTCGGGTCTTGGCATGACAGACTGTGGAAGTGGCAAAATCTCCTGCACGTCTGTCGAAGATGGCGATACATCGTCTTGGCATCACCCCGGCGCCTTGACCTGCAAATTAGGTGCAACAGACGTACACCTACGAGGAAATTATTGGACATCTGGCCACCCCTTCCTATTTCCATCTCCTCTTATCCATGGGGTCGGGAGGGTACTCGTGGTAATCACAACATCTTTGCGGCACTGCAACCATGCAATCGCATATCCGAGATCGACTTCTCGGATATAACCTGTACGGAAGTGGAACAATTTGCTGCCGCGATGGATGAGCCATTTCCAATTCTGACAGATCTTTGTGTTCTCACATTCGAAATGGATCTGAACCCACCCGTCACGGCGGAGCTTCCCGACTCATTCTTGGGCGGGTCTGCCCCACGTCTACAATCGTTTGCCTTAGAAGGCATCGCGTTTCCAGCATTACCAAACCTTGTTCTGTCCGCAAGCCACTTTCAAGATCTTCACCTCCATAGTATCCCACATGCTGGGTACATTCCACCTGAAGCAATGGTCACCTTCCTCCTCCCGTTGCACAACCTCAAAGGCCTCACCATCGGATTTGCCTCCCCTGAATCTCACCCCCTCCAAATGAGTCCCCCTACCTCGACACACGCTCTCCTGCCCTCTCTCACTTACTTTGAATTCAACGGTGCTAGCGAGTACTTGGTGGATTTTATCGCCCGAATTGATACCCCCATGCTCAACAACTTCCAGATAACGTTCTTCTCGGACGTCATCCCCAACATTTCGCAACTCCACAAGTTCATCGATCGTACAGATAAGCTCAAGACATTCATTCAGGCTGAGGTGTACCTTCGTTCTTGGGAAGTCCAGGCCGTCTTTAAATCTCCCGCTAATCCTGGATTGGATATTACATGCAACGTATCAGATTGGCCACTTTCATCCATGATGCGACTATGTGAACAACTCCTGACTATCCCCTCTCAGGTGGGACAGCTTAAACTCTGTGGGGAGGATTGGGACGAACTATACTTTTCGATTGAGGAAGAGTCGCAAGAGGGCCTAGACGATGCACAGTGGCGGCAACTTCTCGATCCGTTTGTTTCTGTGAAAAGTCTGTATGTATCGAAGAGGCTGGGGCCATTCGTCGCATCTGCACTGGAAAAACTGATTGGGGAAAGTGTCACGGAAGTATTACCAACACTCGACAATCTGTTCTTCGAGGGCTTTGGGTCATCGGAGTTTGTGCAGAAAACCATCGAGTCATTTGTTTCTATTCGCCAGTTGTCTGGTTACCCCTTAATTGTAAGACGCTGGGAACGATAGTCGGCTCTCGGATGATCTTCAGGTGGGTAGCCATCTCGTTCCTGCAGATATTTTCTGACTGTGCCCCTCGACAGTTTGAGTTACAATATGTACAATGTCCTGCACCCCGTCATAGGGCCTGGCCTTGCTTACACGCCCACATGTGAGACGTACCATGCCTACCCGTTGTGTATATTTATGGGTTTTTTTTTGTTTCATTATTGTGCGCCTCTGTTACAGAACCCCATGTAGGACTTCCAGAATATCTTACTACATGCATTTGGGTGCATGTATATACATGTGTCCTAACGATTCCGGTATTTATGCATTTATGGGTATTGTACATTGCCCTATTAATTAGTGATAATTACCATCCCTACGGCGTTTGGATAAGGCTCAGATCAGATGAGCAGGTGCTCCAAGTGCTCAGTTCCAGGCCCGGTGATTCGGGTACAAGTCAGGGTACAGTTATGGGCCCGGCTGGCTGACCAAGGAAAACGCGAATCCTTCACTTAGGATCACATGCCATCACACTGTCTTGCGAAGTCGGTGCAATATTGATTTTTTCTTCAAGTATACAGATATAAAAACTCAGAACAGGCGCGTACATGCCACCATAATGTTACCATATGTCTAGAACAAGATACTCTCCGTTCTACTTCTATTCATCATTTCGTTTTTTCCGTGATGGGCCACATCCAACTTAACCCTGGCCGAAACAAGAGGCATGGCCTACGCAGACGCTTGGTAGGCTGCCAAAACCGTCTTGGACACCACGCCCCTCGGGCACCTCTTTCCCATCCACAGCTCAAATTGCCTGTAGCCCTGCTCGAGAAGCACTTCGGTCCTCATGACCGAGTGCCACTTGCCGCCTGCCACCGTCTTGGCCAATCTCACAGCAGCGGCGTCTCCGCGGGCTTGTACGCCCGCTGGAGAGGGACGAGGGGAGGAACAACGCGTCCGGGACGTGCTCTTCTGTCGTCGTCGTCGCGGACGCCGGCACAGTGGAGACGATGACGCTCGGAGGCAGTCCCTGCACGGACGTCACGTCGAGTGTGTCGAGCAGCTCAACGTGAGCGTCCGGGATCGCGTGGACGAGTTCTTCCGCGCTCCGCCGAGTCCGGTTGAACAGGTAGATCCGACTTTGCGCCGAGAGCGTGAAGCGCGTAGATCGCCGTACGCGCGGTGCCTCCTGCGCCGATGACAAGACAGCTGTCGACCTTGTTCAAGGACGGTGGCAGGCGAGCCTTGACGACGTTCCCGGCCTGATCCCTATCCAGTCCGTGTTGTCGCCGAGTAGACCCCGATGACCACCCGCATTCGTGAAGGGGATCATGGTGTTGACAGCTCCGATGGCCTTGGCTTCGGGATTGAGTTCGTCGAGTTCAACGGAATCGTGACAGACGCACCGCCGAAATCGGGGTGCATAAGGGTGGAGCGTACGTCTGCGTCAATGTGGTCGGTTTCGAGGCGCCCGTAGGAGCGCGGGAGTCTCAGATGGTTGAAGGCGGTGTTGTGCAACGTCGGGGACATGGAGTGCGTGATCGGCTTTCCAAAAATGTAGAACCGCTTTGCCCGGAGATGGCCAACCAAGTGTAAGGCGTTTTGGATGTCGACGAAGGACTGCTGGCCTGGCGCTGCCGTCGTCGGAAGGAGCGGATGTGTCATGGGCGTGAACAGTCATAACTGCCCCACAGGATCGATCAATAGATAGATAGGATGTGATGGTGAACTACCGGTGATCAGTCATGAGTACTGCATGAGTGCCGATGTTGCTTTCATTATTGTTTCGTCTCGACAACCCCACTTGTCAAGACCGTCCAGCAAAATATCAACAAATTTTTTGGACGCAGCCGGCGGTTGCCGAGATTCCTTCTGAAGAGTTTCGTACGTCCCCAAGACCATGTCAGTGACGTTCCCAGAAACGGCCAATCATACAGTCACCATACTCGAACCTGCGTCTCCCCATGCAATCCACACTTCCGGGCTCCTTGTCCGCCGCAGCCTTCGAGTCCGAGTCAACACGGAACGGGGAACCAAGTTCGTATACCCAGGTATGCAACTCGCCATCATGATAGTGCTCACAGTTGCTGACATATCCCCTTCCCCGTACAAGACTACGTCAGAGTACCCGACGGATGCATGGCTCGCGCCCGTAACTGTGGCGTCATTTGGACAATTCCCATGTGATACAAACTCCGCGTACCAAGCAGAGAGGGCCGGGGTTACGCCAGGGTTCCCGTCTTCCGTGATGGCAACAGACATACCCTCCGTGGCATCAGTGGACCCGTCCTCCACATCACCCGCCAACACAGCCATCGTGCAGGTCCCACTATCCTCCTCCTTTCCATCGTCCTGGGGAGATTCGATACCTCCGGGGGACTGCGATTGGTACGGCTCGATGGTCGTGGGTCAGGGATCCAAAGAAGACCACCACAGTCCTAGTTCCCTGCCCGGTGGGCTGGGTTTTGATGGAAACTTGGCCATTCCTCCAGGTCTGGGCATTGGCGCCCCCACAGCGAAGGCCATGGATGTCAGACCAGGACACTACGGCGCCAATTATCGGGACGGTTCGATTCAACGCCCATTGTCCAAGAGACAGAAAAGCGAACGGTCCACTGGTCAACCAGTAGGGAAAGGAGGGCCCCATCAAAGATTCACCTGTATGTTCGACGGCTGCGGTAAAGACTTTTCAGGCGAATGGGAGAAGAAGCGGCATGTCCGGGCCTTACACGGACTACCGACAATAGGTTGCCGAGAGTGCAACTACAAGCATTCGCGAATGGACCAGTTCATCGAGCACTGCAGGAAGCGCCATCCCGGAAAATCTATAGAAGGGTTGAAGGTTGATCTACCGACACCTGAATAATCCAGAAGCTTGTCTTTTTATATGAGGCGACAAGGATCGGAGGACTATTTATGCCAGCCGTACCTTTTGTTCTGTAAGAATAGTCTTGATATGACGTTGACGACTCGTTGAACTGTATAACTTCGGCGCTAGCTGACTTTTATTTCGATGAGGGCAATTCCTCACTTTGCGAGAGCTCTAGTGAGCATACAGTATCTGAACAGTCTGGTAGGCTACAAGGTGTGGTTGGAAAGGTGTTAGGAACAGAAGATAATCGATAATGGCGCAGGTAGATGGAGCCATGGGATCCCGCTGGACATGTGTTAAGACTAAACTAAATGGTCACCGGTCAGCGCCTGTATGGGTACACGATTGAGGTCTAAATGGGATTGCATCCGCGGGACTCCCTGCCAAGCTGAGCCAAGCATGAGGGTTTATTAACGTTTATTCCCCAACCACTCCCTGCTGAGCTCTCAGAATATTTCTACATCTCTGACAAAAATGCAGAGACCGTGACGGAGATAAGTCCTGCTTACTAAAGGATTCTGCTGCTAGAACGGCCGCCCATTCCAACACCAATTGCAAAATCCGCGAACAAGAGCACCTCCACGCGAGGGTCTCGGTTATCTCATCCTCGAAGAGCCTTCGATGCGGGCGAGCGAATTCGTAGCCAGAGAGGTGAATGCCTGTCGGAGTAAAGATTAACTAGACGAGTTGCCATAATTAATGTGTAATTCCCAGTGATTGTCATGATTGGTAGTCCCAGGGGCTACAGCGCGAGCCCACCTAACATTCAAGAATAACTGGATAATTAATGGTCAACTCAAGTTTGAAACACCGCAAAACCCGGTGCGGATACTGTAGGCGTAATTAGTACTATGGGTGACAAGTGTTTCGGCACTCACAGTCATTTCGGCGGTCACATTCGTCACGAATCGTCACGAGTCGTCACAGTGCCTGGATTCAAACTCCGGTAGGTGCACAGAGACATGTGTCAATGATACAGCAGTAAATGTGTACGGTACTTGATTAAAAGGGCATTTGTCCTGTATGAGAGCGATTTCATCAAGGCATAAATAGGTGTGATATGGTAAGTATGGTGCGAAAGCAGCAGCTGTTGGTAACAGCTGTTTGTCATGTATTGTTAAAGGCAGAGTAATACTAAGACTGAATGGTGTAGTGGTTATTATGATTTTGCTTACATGAGTGAGCAGGGGGGGCTGTCGGTTCCATTCCGTGATGGTGTAATATATTTTTTCGTCATTCACATTGATTCATCAGCACTGTATATGCTTTTTTGCCATCATGACATGTATTTAAAAATTTCTACTATTTTTCGCAGCTTCTACACACCATATCAGAGGTTGGGTACAAAACCCCCCCAACGATGCGGAAGTGTTGGACTGTTGCTGCAAACATGTGCCTGACCTGTCATATTTGAAACTCCGCTTCGGCACATTTTTGGGGAGTGACCGTCTGTGTGAGTTGGCGTGACGAAGGCCAATTTCGAGATCTCAACAACTACTGCATCGTTTTCATTCGTTCAACTTCGCAGACAAAGGTATGGTGCAAGAGATTCAATGTCTCAAGTAAAATAATGAAAATTTTGTTGTCTTTAATGGAATGCCGAAATGCTTGTGAGTGCCGAAACACTTGTCACCCATAGTACATGAAAACTCTGGCGCAAGCCTTACTACTTCGGGTCGTTGAACACCGTTTAAACGATACCGTGAGAACGGTGTCACGAAAACCCGAAGGAAAACACATCCATTTAACATTCAGTACTGAATCTTTCTCACCAATGAGCTCTCACAAGTACGCCCAAAACTCACTGTCCTCAGTTCCCGAATAACCCAATGTCTGTTTCCCAGCGTCGCCGTGTCTAGTGACGAAGATCAAGGGAATCCATTTCCCCCTCGGGCGTTAGCAACCCCTCCTAGTCGGCGGTCTGAGAAAGGCCAGCCTGACGTGACAATCGACATGCTCCATGACAATGTCCTCCTAGAAATATTCGATTCCTACAGACTCGCGTCCTTGTTTGACAGCATGTGGGACTGACAAAAGCTCCTGCACGTATGTCGAAGATGGCGATACATCGTCTTGGCATCGCCCCGGCGCCTGGACCTGCAAATCGAGTGCGACAGACGTACACCTACGAGGAAGTTATTGGTCATCTGGCCACCCTTTCCTATTTCCATCTCTTGTTATCCAGGGAGTAGGGAGGGTACTCGGGGCAATCACAACATCTTTGCGGCATTGCAACGACGCAATCGCATATCCCGGATCGACTTCTTTGATATAACCCGTACGGAAGTGGAACAATTTGCCGCCGCGATGGATGAGCCATTTCCCGTTCTGACAGATCTTTGTGTTCATGGACTCGAAATGGATCTGGAGCCATCCGGCATGGCGGAGCTTCCCGACTCATTCTTGGGTGAATCTGCCCCACGTCTACAGACGCTCATTTTACAAGACACCGCATTTCCGGCATTACCAAACCTTGTTCTGTCCGCAAGCCACTTTCACTCTCTTTACCTCATGGGTATTCCACATGCTGGGTACATTCCACCTGAAGCAATGGTCACCTTCCTCCTCCCGTTGCACAACCTCGGAAGCCTCATCATCGAATTTAACTCCCCTGAATCCCGCCCCCTCCAAATAAGCCCCCCTACCTCGACACACGCTCTCCTGCCCTCTCTCACTGCCTTTGAATTCAACGGTGCTAGCGAGTACTTGGTGGATTTCATCGCCCGAATCGATACCCCCACGCTTGGCCGCCTCCAGATGACGTTCTTCTCGGACGACATCCCCAACATTTCGCAACTCCACAAGTTCATCGATCGTACAGATAGGCTCAAGACGTTCACCCAGGCTGAGGTGTACCTTCGTTCTTGGGAAGTCCAGGCTATCTTTAATTCCGCTAATCTCAGATTGAATATTGCATGCGAGGTGTTAGATTTGCCACTTCTGTCCATGATGGAAATGTTTGAACAACTCCTGCCTATCCCCTCTCGGGTGGAACATCTTGAACTCTATGAGGACGCAGGGGATGAACTAGACTATTCAATTGGAGAAGAGTGGCAAGAGGAGCTAGACGATCCACTATGGCTCAATCCGTTTGTCTCCGTGAAAAGTCTGTATGTATCCAAGAGGCTGGGGCCATTCGTCGCATTTGCGCTGGCAAAACTCACTGGGGAAAGAGTCACAGAAGTATTACCCGCACTCGGTAATCTGTTCTTCGAGGGCTTTAGGCAATCAGAGTATGTGGAGGAAACCATCAAATCTTTTGTTTCTATGCGCCAGTTGTCTGGTCACCCAGTAATTGTACGACCCTGGGAACGAAAGCTGGTGTTTGGATCATCTCTGGGTGGGTCGCCATTTCGTTCCTGCGGACATCTTATATTGTTCTCTGACTGTGCTCCTCCATAGCTTGAGTCACAATATGTACAGTACTAGTGTCCTGCACCCCGTCATAGGGTCTGACCTTGCCTACACGTGAGACGTTACAGTATCATGCCTAGCTGTAGTGCATATTTACGGGTATTCGTACATTGCCCAATTAATTACCATTCCCAAGTCGGCGTTCGGATAAGGCTTAGATCAGATAAGGATCAGCAGGTACTCTGACGTGCTCATTTCCGGGCCCAATGTACAATCCCACCTTACAGTGATTCGGGTACGGTCATGGACCTGGCTGACGCACAAGCCTGAGGAAAACGCGAATCCTTCACTTGGGATCACATGCCATCACACTGTCTCCTTGCGAAGCCGGTGCAATGTTGATTTTTTTTTCAAGTGTACAGTTATCACAACAGGCGCATACATGCCATCATAACGTTACCATATGTCCAGAACAAGATACTCTCCTTTCTACTTCTACTCGTCATTTCCTTTTTTCCGTGATGGACCACGTCCTGGCCGAAACGAGAGGCCTAGCCTACGCAGATGCTTGATAGGCCGCCAAACCCGTCCTGGACACCACACTCCAAGGGCACCTCCTTCCCACAGCTCAAAATGCCTCAAATCGCCTGTAGCCCTGTTCAAGAATCACCTCGATCCCCATCACCGAGTGCCACTTGCCGCCCGCCACCGTCTCGGCCAATCTCAGCAGCGGCGTCTCCGCGGGCTTGTACGCCATGTCCACGACGACGCTAGCATCCGCGCTAAAGAGGGACGAGGGGAGGAACACCACGTCCGGGACGTGCTCTTCCGTCGTCGTCGCAGACGCCGGCACAGTAGAGACGATGACGCTCGACAGCGGTCCCTACACGGACGTCACGTCGAGCGTGTCGAGCAGCTTGACGTTAGCGTCTGGGATCGCGTGGACGAGTTCTTCCGGAACCGCTTTACATTACGCGGCTTTTTGTGGCCTATACGATGTTGCGAGGTTGTTAGTCCCGCGAGTGAGTTTCGTAAGGCAGACCAGAGTCTAGAAGGATAGAGGGAAAGGGGTTAGTAGCTAGCTAATCCGAGAATGGAAGAGCCACGCGACGAATGGGGAACAAATGAGATAATTTGATGGTTTGATGACGATAAGCGGTCGTTGGACCTGAGGCGAGATGAGGTGGAAAGGCGAGAACTTGAAGGCGAGAAGGCGAGGATCTTCGTGAAGTCGAAGTTGATTGGCACGGCAGCTCTGAGTCAACCTTGATAGGTCGAAGGTGAGAGAGGAAACTTAAGCGATGGCACGCAAAGTGAGGAGGAAACGCGAGGGAGGAGATACATTTGCAGAGAGTCCAAAGCCTGGTATAAATACAAGCAGCGCACCTTGTACAGCTATGAGTGGCCGTCCGAGATTATCGAGTCAAATGGTAAGTAAACGAACACAATTGGAAGGTGAGGAACACAGGAGAGATCTAAGGATGAAGGGGAAAATCCGATGAGAGGGAAGAAGATGAAAGGAAAACTATGCGCAAGAGGGCACAGGACGAGTCAAGGCAGGTATGAAGTCCGAGTGGTGAGGAGAAACATGTGCAGATGATATGCTAAAATCAGTATTGTACGAATGCCAAAAGAGGATATTACAATGGATGAACGAGTAAACCGGAACCGCACGAAATCTATCGCTGTGCACGGAGGGGAGGTCGCGTCAAGGGTGAGACCACGTCGACGGAGATTGGTCTTGAAGACAAAGGCTTGCGGTGTGCATGGCTGTTGTGCGATGGTGTGTCGGAGTCAAGTGCATGACAGGATCGATGGCGAAGAGGACGGATCGAAGAAGAGGAGGAAAGATGGATAGCACGAGGCGAATGTGTGGCGATGTCGATCGGAGGCACGCGATGGTGGCACGGCTGACGAGTACGAAATGACGAATACGAAATGGCTTAGACGAGGACGAGGGGGAGAAGAGGTTCTCGCGGGGATCGACTCAGCGTCAGCTGATCCCCCTGTATGCGAGTGCTTTCCGTCCGTAGCGGCATAGCCCACCTTACAACGATGTTGTGAAAATTTTGCCCATTGAACACTCAGAGGATTTACGGTAAACCCTTGGAGCTTTAATGCCGATTCAACGCCTTTGCATCTCACTTCCCGGTTGGGACATCTGGAGGTCGCATGGTTTCTCGTAGGACATGGCGCCGGTGGGTCTTATGTACCTGTAGGAGACAGCGCCTTCAGTTGATGCAACTTGACTCAAGTCCCGATTGGTACGCATGGGTTCTTTCAAACGTCCGTTATTTTGTCCAATAAGTTAGTTTTCCGGGCTAAATCTAGATTAATAAAATATTAATAATAATGGGATGATTAATGGTTAACTTTGAAACACCTGGTGAAGGCGTGGATCAGGTGTAATTGGTAAATGAAAACACGACTTACTACTTTGGGTCCTGGCTTGAAGGACACTCTCTAAACAAGAAAACACCGTGAGAACAACGAACATGGTGTTACGAAAACCAGGTAAAGGCAAACACACCTACCATCTGACATTCATTACTGGATTATTCTCACCAATGAGCACTCACAGGTACGCCCAAGACTCATTGTTTTCTGTTCCCAAAATAACACAACTATTTCCCAGCGTTGCCGTGGCTGGGGACAATCGAGATCAAGAGAATCCATTTCCCCCTCGAGTGTTGGCCAACCCTGCTAGTCGGCTATCCGGGACCGGGATAGGCCAGCCTGACGTGACAATCGACATGCTCCATGACGATGTCCTCCTAGAAATATTCGATTACTACAGAAGACTCGTGTCCTGGCATGACGGATTGTGGATGTGGCAAAATCTCCTGCACGTATGTCGAAGATGGCGATACATCGTCTTGGAATCACCCCGGCGTCTGGACCTGCAAATCGAGTGCCACAGAAGTACACCTACAAGGAAATTATTGGACATCTGGCCACCCTTTCCTATTTCCATATCTTCTTATCCGTGGAGTCGTGAGGGTACTCGTGGTAATCACAACATCTTTGCGGCGTTGCAACGATGCAAACGCATATCCCAGATCGACTTCTCGGATATAACCTGTATGGAAGTGGAACAATTTGCCGCCGCGATGGATGAGCCATTTCCAATTCTGACAGATCTTTGTGTTCAAACATTCGAAAAGGACTCGGATCTGGTGCCACCCATCACGGCGGAGCTTCCCGACTCATTCTTGGGTGGATCTGCCCCACGCCTACAATCGTTCATTTTACAAGGCGTTGCGTTTCCGGCATTACCAAACCTTCTTCTGTCCGCAAGCCACTTCCAATATCTCCACCTTCATGGTATCCCACATGCTGGGTACATTCCACCTGAAGCGATGGTCACCTTCCTCCTCCCGCTGCACAACCTCAAAGGCCTCACCATCGGATTTACCTCCCCTGAATCTTGCCCCCTCCAAATGAGCCCCCCTCCCTTGACACACGCTCTCCTACCCTCTCTCACTGCCTTTGAATTCAACGGTGCTAGCGAGTACTTGGTGGATTTCATCGCCCGAATTGATACCCCCATGCTCGACAGCTTCCAGATGACATTCTTCTCGGACGTTATCCCCAACGTTTCGCAATTCCACAAGTTCATCGATCATACAGATGGGCTCAAGACATTCATTCAGGCTAAGGTGTACCTTCGTTCTTGGGAAGTCCAGGCCGTCTTTAAATCGCCCGCTCATCTCGGATTGAATATTACATGCGAGGTGCCAGATTGGCCACTTGAGTCCATAACGCAACTATATGAACAACTCCTGACTATCCCCTCTCGGGTGGAACGGCTTGAACTCTGTGGGGAGGCTTGGGACGAACTAGACTTTTCAATTGAAGAAGAGTGGCAAGAGGAGCTAGACGATCCACAGTGGCTGCAACTTCTCAATCCGTTTGTCTCCGTGAAAAGTCTGTATGTATCCAAGAGGCTGGGACCATTCGTCGCATTTGCGTTGGAAAAACTCACTGGGGAGAGTGTCACAGAAGTACTACTCGCACTCAATGAATTGTTCCTCGAGGATGTTGGGCCATCAGGATTTGTAAAGGAAACCGTCGAGTCATTTATTTCTATGCGCCAGTTGTCCGGTCACCCCGTGATTGTACGACGCTGGGAACGGAAGTCGGCGCTCGGATGATCGGTCGCCATTTCGTTCCTCCGGACATCTCGTATTTTTTCTGAATGTACCCCTCGACAGTTTGAGTTACAATATGCATATGTACACTATTACCATGCCTACTCGTTGTGTATATTTATGGGTAGTTGTGCATTCCCCAATTAATTACCATTCCCAAGTTGGCGTTCAGGTAAGGCTCAGAACAGATGAGCACGTGCTATTTCCCGCGCCCAACGCATCTTACAGGTATTTGGGTGCAGTTATGGACATGGCTGACGCACAAGAAAAACGTGAATCCTTCACTTGGGATCACATGTCATCACACTGTCTTCTTGTAAAGCCCCTTCAATAGTGATTTCTTCAAGTACACAGTTATCACAACAGGCACATAGATGCCATCATAATGCTACCATATATCCAGAACAAGATACTCTTCGTTCCACTTTTACTCGTCATTTCGTTTTTTCCGTGATGCGCCGCATCTAACTTAACCCTGATCGAAACGAGATGCCTAGCCTACGCAGTCCCTCGGTAGGGCGCCAAAACCGTCCTGGACACCACGCTCCGAGCGCACCTCCTTCCGGTCCACAGCTCAAATGGCCTGCAGCCCTGCTCGAGAGAAGCACCTCGATCCCCATCACCGAGTGCCACTTGCCGCCCGCCACGGTCTTGGCCAGTCTCAGCAGCGGCGTCTCCGCGGGATTGTACGCCATGTCCATGACGACGCCAACGTCCACGCTGAAGAGGGACGAGGGGAGGAACAACGCGTCCGGGACGTGCTCTTCCGTCGTCGTCGCGGACGCCGGCACAGTGGAGACGATGACGCTCGGCGGCGGTCCCTGTACGGACGTCACGTCGAGCGTGTCGATCAGCTCGACTTTAGCGTTAGCGTCCGGGATCGCGTGGACGAGTTCTTCCACGCTCCGCCGAGTCCGGTTGAACAGGTACATCCGACCTGCGCCGAGAGCGTGAAGCGCGTAAATTGCCGCATGCGTGGTGCCTCCTGCACCGATGACAAGACAGCTGTCGACATTGTTCAAGGACGGTGGCAGGCGAGCTTTGACGACGTTCCTGATCCCTATCCAGTCCTTGTTGTCGCCGAGTAGACCCCGATGACCACCCGCATTCGTGAAGGGGATTACGGTATTTAAAGGTCCGATGGCCTTGGCTTCAGGAGTGAGCACGTCGAGTTGTGACGTGATGTCGCGCTTCAACGGAATGGTGACAGACGCACCGCCGAAATCGGCTTGCGCAAGGGGTGGAGCGTACGTCCGCATCAACCTGATCGGTTTCGAGGCGCCCGTAAGAGTGCGGGAGGCCCAGATGGTTGAAGGCGGTGTTGTGCAACGTCGAGGACATGGAGTGCGCGACCGGCTTTCCAAAAATGTAGAACCGCTGCGCAGGGAGTTGGCCAACCAAGTGTAAGGCCTTTGGATCTCGACGAAGGACTGCTGGCCTGGCGCTGCCCTCATCGGGAGGAGGGGAGCGGATGTGTCACGGGCGTGAAGGTCGTGTTGAGTATTCCTGGATAACTGCCCCGCGGCGCCCATGTTGATGGCGATGATCTGTTTGGCGTCGTCCGCAGAGCTTGCCCGTGTCATGAACCCGAGAAGCGCAACATTGCCGTGTTCGCTTTGCCAATGATCTTCGCGATGTCCCCGTATGCTTTTGTCACCTCGAGAGTGGCGCCCACAGACGACGAATCCCACTTCATATTTCCACTCCAGTCATCCCATGATGCGATGATCTTCGAGTTGCCTTTGCGCGAGATCAGGTCACGGATATCCTTCTCTGGCAAAGAAAGCTCGACGTTGATGTATTCGACACCCAGTCTCAGAGCCAGATAAAGTAGGTCGAAGGCTTCCTTGACTGACTTGTCGGGGAAGGCACCTCCCTGGGACTGTGCCCTCACGGTGTATACAATTGTCAGGGATGATACCCGATGGATGGCGGCAACTTGCTCTGCAACGTAGCCGAAGGGTGCGATAAAATAAAGGTGTCACTAGAACGCCTTCGAGTTAGTCGTCTTCTTATCCTTCGTTATCACTTCGTTCGAAACTATAAAAACGGTGGAGGACATGCCAAGCCAGCCTAATGGGCTCCAAGCTGAGGGTGGTGAACTTGAACGTTCTTGAACCTCTTTTTTTTTTTTTTTTTTTTTTTTTTGGACAAGCAAGC
>Ga0307512_10001409_pt1 | contig 34192 bp, 47 predicted proteins | sample 14_EM_MG_FD_200267 | JGI IMG/M metagenome (GOLD analysis project Ga0307512, IMG submission 200267) | Populus trichocarpa ectomycorrhiza microbial communities from riparian zone in the Pacific Northwest, United States - 14_EM | ecosystem: Host-associated > Plants > Roots > Unclassified | place... | reverse complement strand
AGTGTTTCGAGGTGCTCCCGGACATGTCGCCGGCGCTGCCAGGTGCTCCCAGGTTTGTCGCCGGCGCTCCACGTTACTCTGAAGGCCGGCAGGAATGCCCTCCTATGGTCTGATACTCTCCTGAAAAACGGCTTGAGCATAACTGCAGCCCCTGCGAAGAGTGTAACAGACGTGTCGGTCTGATGATGCGTATACGTCACCACAAAGTAATGGAGGTACGTATGCAACGCGACGGGCAGCGTGTAATTCTGCGTCAGATCATACGAGGTTCCGTCAAAGCCGTCAGAGCCGTCCGCAACACCCGGGTGTTTCAGAAGGAAATTAGGGTCGTCGCTGATGTATCTGAAATTCAAGAGCGATAATAGTGTAAAGGCATACGCCTGTGTATGGCCTCGTAGGATGGTATATCAGTAGATACGGTTGCAAACGTGGATGTCGATATTGTAGAGTAGTATAAAGGTAAGATTATCGCTAGAGATCTAAGGCTTGTGGCGAGCCAACTATATAAAGCGGGTATTACCCGGCCCTGGACACCTCACCTGCAGCCGTGCCATTACAATGCACATGTATCCCACATCAACTATAAGTTCCTCAAGTACTGTGAACAGAATGACATCATTGTCTTTTGTTTACCAGCACACTCAACACATCTTCTGCAACCCCTTGCTGTTGTTCATTTCTCAGCACTCCAGATTGCCTACACGAAAGCAGTAGAGGATTGCTTCTGTCTTACCTCTATTGGTATCAACCGGGACATTTTCTTTCCCCTCTACAAGCAAGCACGAAAGCAGGCCTACACTTTACACAACATACATCAAGCATTTGCTGCTACTGGAATTCAACCATTCAATCCACTCAGCGTACTTGCAAATGCTAAGGAACGTGCTGCCCTTAAAAAGGCAGCTGAGAATGAAGCTCTTCTAGGTGTTGAGCTGGAAAAGATTCCCTATACAAAGTGTGAACCTCGGCATCAAGCCAACCAAGCACTCCAGTTCCGCTTTTCGAAGACAGCTACCTCCACTACACTGTGTGACCTCATCCTGCACTTCTCCCACACAGCAGAGTACCACATGACTGAGGCTGATATTGCCAGAACAGAAAGTCACAATGTGCGAAAAGAAATCAAGAAGGTGCGTTATAGCAAGAAAGATATGCGACTGCTTGCTAGAGGAAATTCTCGCAGGAGTTATGACTGGCGAAGGGATTTTACAGGGCATGAAGGAGCGTGATGAGAAGGATGCAGAGAAACAGACTAATCATGCAGCCAAAGGTGCAGCCAAAGCTGCCAAACCTCCGGTTACTCCTTATCCCAAAAAGTGGCAGTTTCGATTTGGACATGATGGTGCTCCATCTACAATTCCACGGTATCGTCAGTCAGTTATTTCATTCACTTCTGATCTGTCATCAACTGTCTGGCACTGTCTCCATCGTCCTACGGCAAGCTGCTGCGGTCTTTCTGCAATTCCTACCCAAGCCTAACATCCACCGGTCACCAGAATCAACTCACCGGTGCTGTTATCATCACCACTGTCATCACCACCTCCTTCACCTACTCCGTGTGTTGGAAGGCAGTTGCGTTTGTGTAAATCAAGGTGATCTAGCCTTCTCTCCACTTGTAGCATTGTCTCAAAGCTGACTGGATCCCAGCATTCTTTCTCTTTCATTTGGCCGCAGCACTGTATATTGAAATAGGCTTCTTGGCGGGGCAATTGCAATTGGAATTGCACGGACATTGTGCACGGACAGTGTCTCACTTCCAGTAGATGTCTCGCTTCTCAGAGATTTCCGTTACATGAAGTTCAACTCGGTTTGGATGAAGTGGATAGCCAATTCTTTTCCGCTTTCGAAAGGTGATTTGGAATGCCAGGGAATGGGCCGATATACTGTAGAAAGGTCAGCCGTTCATTGGAAGGGCATGCTTTACCGGTTTGAGCTTACAGATGGCCGTGTGCTTTGTATTATGACTGATCATGCCGCTTCAAATTACTCGATATCACATGAGCAGCAATCAACACTTGAGTCCTCTGGAATCGAGTCGCCTGCACAGAGCAACCACAAAGCATACATGGCGCATGGCATATTGATCGCTTTAGGTCAATTTATGAGTTGTTATGGTGTATTAGAGCTCACCAAATCATAGGTAGCTCATGAGTGCGATCCGCATTTTGGAGAGAATGACAACATAGACATCAGGAAGACTCAATGAATTCGAAAAGAGGGCAATGCTAGAATCCACAAGGTGTTTGCCATTAGACCAGGTTTAGCAAAGAAAATTGACAAAGTAAGTATTTCATGATATTTTGAAAGTCCTGAAACTGAGCTTCAAAACGCAGAGAATGCTTCCATTAGTGATTACGCTGACACCTGGTCGCCAAAACCAGTTCGTTGACTATCATAATGGGATGGTTAGCATCTCAGTACCATCGTTTTTGGATGTGAAGACACATTGGAACTTGATACTGCAGTTGCTGAAGCGCGTCTTCTGATTATGGGAATTCACACGCCAGTTGCTTCAAAATCCAAAGAACAGAGATTACCGGCCACTTTTCACAACCCAGGATTAATGGAGAATTGTGAAGTATGTCATTGAAGTATTGAGGCCATTTCAATATTGCACCCTGTGGAGGAGGAAGAGGCATACAGCCAGATTGCGTCAGGTCATCACAGTATACCATGAAATGTTCGATCATAGGGACGGCATCATGCGAGCTATTGCCAAGAAGAACACTGAATGGATTGAAGAATTGTTCTTAGCGGTGAAGTTAGCTCGACAGAAGCTGTCCAAATACTACTCTAAAGTGACTCCAATGACCAGCATGCTTCTCATTTCTGTACAAATCTTCGATCGTTTCAGGGTGTTGCGATTATGTAGAATGTGAGACCGATGAATCAGAAATAATCCTGAGGACGAGACAGACTATACTACTGAATACCAAGAGGCCTATCTGAGGTACGTGGAGACTGAATACAGTGCCAAACAGCGACATGTGCCGGATAATTCACTCGAAAGCTTACCGACTAGCAACCTCGTCCTGTCTGCACCAGCTTCTGGATATTGTCAATTATCCGTCTATCCATAGTATTTTTCCAGTGATGATGAAGAATCCATAACGTCTAACCTTGTGGCCTAGACGACACACAGATTACGTAATCACGCAGAACACCTATTGACCACTGCCAGTCTCTATTTGAATTCCCTGCCTGAAGCGCCAAAGAACTGGGGGCGAATTAATCCAAATCTCAATGATTTCCATTCCAACCCATTAATGCTTTGCTGTACATGTTGGATAGTGGACATAACCGACTGGTGGTGCCAGCAGGAGGAAACACACTCAAAGTACGCCGAGCTCTCAAATGTGCCACATTACATATTCTCTATCATGCCACATGTTGTCAGAGTGAAGGCCAATGTTACCCTTGGGCGAAATGTTATTGGCTGGAGGAAGTCAAAACATAGAGACGGGACCGTTCACGAAAAGGTCGTTTTAAGGCATTGTGCTCTGGTTAATGACGGGATGTTGGAGGGCGATAACCCAGTATCGGATACAAGGAACACTGAAAACGACTTTGAAATCAAGAATGGGGTAGAGGAAAGGAAATTGCACAGAATGGCCAAAGTTCATGACTGTTTGGAGATGTGGCAGGGCAGCCAGAACCTACATGCTACACAGAAGGAATCTGGCGCTCAAAATAAGTAGATGAAAGCTTTTGGAGACATTTGGGGCATGGAAGAGATCGTCATAGCATCCTGGTCACTGTTTCAACCTGATGGTGCGGCTGCATTTACATTGTCAGAAAGATCACCTTTGCCACCAGCTTTGGCTGCAGAGGACCTGCCAGGTGTACGAACTCAAATCATAAATTTCCGCTAAATCTGGAGAATCCATCGTCATCGAGTCGAAAACGGCAATGGTGGCGCGCCTGAAAGAATTCCGGAAACAGAATATTAGCTTAACTGGACTGGCGACTTGGAAAATCCAAACAACAGCGAAGACGATTGCACAGCGGTCAATGAATCAGATATACAGTACAACAATTGCATCGAGGATCCGGAATTCCAAGAGCAGCAGCATCTGAGTTCAACGCCAACTGATCCCAGATTGGTTATGCCAACACGGAAATCAAAGACACAGGCTGACAAGGTGCTGTTGACGGTCAACACCGTAGAAACGAGGAGAAATAATGGACTGAACAAAAAGTTGGATATAATTCATCAATGGTTCACCAGCTTCTTCATGTAGCTTGTCCGAGACTTTCAGTTGAATATATAATATGCACTAATAGTGAGAAGTAGCTTGAAGATATCAATTCATAAACAGATGTATAGTGCGCACAATGAATTATTTGGCGAGGTGCATCATTTTGAGTTATGTGAAGGTGAACAGTGCAAGATTATTATGATGCTCGGCTTTGCCACAGGGCCGAGACACAAACGGGTAGCTAGACAATCGATAATGTCACATCATGATGAAAACAATTATGGCTTGCAGCAGATGCTGAATGCACAATGCATTAAAATGAGTATCAACGGAGCATCAACAATTTGTGGTGTTGTAAATACTGTAATTCTGTTGGGACTTGGTCATTGTTATTCATAACAGAGGTATTGGCAGCATTAATAGGCGAAAGAGGTAGCAACACGGTCACCGCAGCATTCTTGGAATGAGTGTCAACAAAGCATCAACGATTTTTACCTTTGCATCTTTGGCACTTTATGTTCCAATTGGTTGCAGACATTCATTGATGAGATATTGGCAGCCTTTACTGGCACAAACAAAAGCGACATGCTCCCTGCAGCATCCTGATATTGAGCATCGACAGAGCGTCAACAGTTATAAGTCTTGCATATTTTGTAATCAAGACATTGTGTGGATTTTCACATACATAACTTTATTAATGACCGCCTTGATAGGCACAAATACCATATATCAAAGGTGAAACACAGATACCAACCAAATTGTTACTGCACACTGCACAACATTCAGAAGCTCATTATTGTTTGCTGAAAACACAATTTTGATAAGATACTATGAATACACTGCAAATACAAAAGCGTTATATGAATTTATAGATGGACCCAGTGGGCGACCCGCTGGAAACCCGCACAATTCAGATGGTTTGGGGGTCTACAATCGAGCCGGACCCCAGTAGACGGTTCTTCTTTATTGACGACGTGGACGCTCAGTTTGGCAATGGTTCGATTTGGACCTGGAAACGTACCCGAAGTGACGGTCCGGAACCGTTGCCAATCCTATTCACTTCTCTAGTATATCGCAGTGTGGAACCCAACTTACGCAGGAGATACATTGTACCAGTGCTGAGTACGACGATTAGGTGCAGGTCTGCCTTGCAATGCATGCCTCATATGTGAAAACGCATCCCAACCTTGTCAGGTGTATCAAAACGGTTATCGATGTGACACTGATTGCCGGCAACCAATCTGACACCGAAACCACGCTCAAATACTTACATGATGGACTTACTGGCTTCTGGAGCAACATGGACCTCTTCCAACCATACCGCAAGATCCACAGTGTGTGCATGATATCTAAAATTAATTCCCTTCTCCACTATATCGAATATATTACAGTAAATTGCTATTTCAATAACAATGACACCGAAATATCTGAAGCTGTGCACAACAGCCTCATCCCAGATAGCCACCATTCTTCGAACAAGGATAACAATATTCTTCACATGTTCCAATGGGAAATGTGCCAATTTCATTTCAAGTCAAGATTCAGTATTATATTGAATATCTATAATAAGATCCCGTCACGCCGAAGGCCGATATATGCTCATAGCATGCTGTGGGGGATTCTCTTGTATACGACAAATTATCACATGATTTGATTCCTCGCATCACCAGAGTGATGAGCAAATGCAACACGATTGCAACTCTGATATTTTCAGAGGAAATCACCATATGAGAGTTCATTGATTCTCTGACATTGTATTTACCAACTTGTCAAGTGGATACGAGCGCCAGTTTCGACCTATAGTTGTCTACATCCCATGCATCATGGATTCTAAATATAATGATATACTGAGCAACCTACATCACAGTCGCTTGACAGCAGCAGAATGAGTCAGATCCAGTTGGAGTTTGGATGGCAAGGTAAATGGATAAGTGGGGCGTACAAGGCAATTGAATCAACAAGATTCTGCTGCAAGGGGATTGAGCAGCATGAAACAATCTTTGGGTATGTTATGAAGAATGTTCCCCTGGTAAACTGTGGCATGCTTTTTCTTTTAGCAATAGAATCAATACAGGGGAATACAACTGAAATGAGAGTGTACTATGCCGGACAGTACATTAAGACCCATATTTCATAAACGATTTGGAGTATCATTCATTTGCGATGCTCACCAGAACACATGGAATGATTATGTGTCAAGATATGCAGCAAAGAGTATGAAGCATTGTAGATGGTTCTTTGGTTCTTACACCCCTGTAAGATGTTCTAAATAGTGAAGATAACCCATATCTAATCAGGCAGTATACAGTTTTGAAATCATATACCATAATATACGAGATCGATCAGAAATCTTCAACTAAATAGGGAAGCCTGGTACCCAGTGCTGCCATTGGAACCTTGTCAGAGCCACTCGGAGCCAGAGTCAATGTCAGAATGGCACATGTCAGTCACCTTTATCGAAGCCAGAATTGTCAGATTATTTCATAGCATAATAGAGAGAGCCATGTTAATCAGCACCCGGATTATCAGAGACCATGTCTGTGGCCATGCCAAGGCTGCTCTTGTCAGGGCCAGACTTGTCAGGGCCACATTTATCAGAGCCTCAATTGTCAGAGACTAGGTCAGAGCGCACGTTCATAGCCAGCATTAACAGGAACTCTGTCAGTGCCACATTAATCAGAACACCATTGTCAGCAATGATATGAGAGCCCCACTTATCACAGTATAGCAGTAATGATTACCAGGTGGTTGTGGCAGTACCAATCTGATGAGAAAGATATCAATCGTCTCAGGATGGTGGCATACTACTGATACACCGGTCAAACCGAGTTATCTCAAGTATGACCACATTGCCATGAGTTGATGAACATGTGTTGAGTATGGTATACTCTTCCGCTCAACATGTTTTACAATCTAAACGGTGATCTTCAACCATGTGATTGAGTGACATGCGTGATCGCTTCACATAGTGTTAGCAACGGGTCCGGGTAACCCGCCAGCGATCCAGGTTTCAAACCGAAAGATGGTTCGGTTCGGTTCCAGACGCCTCCAAAAACCCGACCCGGAGCTTCTTGGTGGGGCAAACCCCCATCCATACTCGTCAAACCACAGGTTGTGCTGGGTTTGGCTAGACCCGTCGGTTCCAGTCTCTGGTTCTCTTATTCGGGTTTTTCTATTTATGGTCGCAGTCATATATGTTACTGTTATGTGCAAAATATTAACTTTGGTACATCATTCTCTTTATTGGTTTCATTGGCAGCCTTTATACTCGAAACAGGGAGAGACATGCTCCATCAGCAAAGAATATAGCCGTCCGGGCGGAATGGCTCCGTCAGAGTGGACGCGCTCAGTCAGAGCCGTCAGAGACACCCCGTGGCAGATTACTCCGCGCCCTGCGTCAATTCAACGCGTCGCGTTCCATATCGCCCTCTGATCGCTGTTTCACCGTTTCCTCACGTTCTGCCGGTCTCCAATTTTAAACGATCACTCTGGCGTTGTGGCCAACTGTGACCATACGTCGGAATGGGTTCACTGGGTACGGGCTTCCATCGGGATTGCAATGCCATGGGCGACGCTGCGAAAATCTCTCCTTGTGTTCCTTGTACCTGCGCGCAAAGTGCAACTCTCTCTTTACTAATTATACGGGATTGCAAGGCGATTGGTGATGCTGCGAAAATCTCTCCTCGCGTTCCTTCTACCTGCGCGCAAAATGCAATTCTCTCTTTACTAATTATACGGGATTGAAAGGAGATGGGTGACACTGCGACAATCTCTCCTCGCGTTCCTTCTACCTTCGCGCAAAATGCAATTCTCTCTTTACTAATAATACACATCATTCCAAGTCGCCAGATCTATGTGGCTATTGACAATCCATTGTTCGTTCCTTCCGTCTCCTGTCTTATTACTAGTAGCTATTTCTGGAATGACGTGCGCGCAGCCGACAATATTTCCCACGCTGAGAACTTGCAAAGCACCGGCTGCCGGTGCTTTTCTCACTTGTACAAATTTCGAGACGGGATCCAAGTTACCCGAGTTTTTAGGTATTGTGGTGAGCGCCAGGGTTATCTAGTACTCAACGAAAGCTCCATCCTCGTTTAGGAGTTCGATTTTGAATAGTCGTTGCAGTTGCCACAGGAGACTACCATTCGGCGCGCCATAACACCTCCCCGGGCGTTGCTTTACCCATACCCAGTCGGTCCGTCGATCCCCTCCGCGCCAGCTCTGGCTTCCTCTGCATCGACACATCTGAGATATGCGTTCACCATCTAAACTCTCAAATTGAACCTTGATACCATGGTAAATACAGAGCTCCATTGCGTGCAGTTGATCATCCGATATATACGTCATGTTACGACTCGTATGCTTGATGAACTCACGCGTGCCGCTGTATATTGCCACGCGGTGCGTTGCGTCATGTGTATTGTCGAGTATTGCTCTGAAGTCTTTGATCATAGCGTCAGGATGTTTTCCATCACGGCGGTTTTGGGGCCCCATGAATTCGCGCTTCGTATATGACAGGGAGCCCAGGGTGGCAGCCAGATCAGCACCGGTTGCGAGGACTTTGGAGGCGGCAGCGCTGTTCTCCAAACACTGAGCGAGGGCTTGGAGATTGAGCTCTCTGATTTCGAAGCAGAGAATCTGACCCAGAAAGGTGATTACTTGCGGCAGGTAGTTGAGATTTTGATTGGAGGCGTTCCAAACGTCCTTGAGGTTCGTTTTATGTGCTTGTTCATGTCTCTCGGCAGAATATTGGTGCAAGGCTCCGTAACGACGAATCTGTTCGACCCAATGAGACATCAAGTGGATCTTCGGAAAGATGAAGTCGGCATCCAACTCCTTGGAAACAGCTATGTCATGGCTGATACAATCCAGCCAATCGTTCCTTTCGCACCGCTTCTAGGACGGCGTCCAAGTTTCAGGATTTGTTTCCCAGTCTACCTTTCGCTTCTTCATGAGTTCCGTTCTCAGGGCATTGGGTTTGCCCTTCGCCGTTTTTGCCGGCTCGCCCGAGTAAGAAAACATCTTTGAAGGTGTGAAACCGATGCAAGGCGTCCTCCATGTAGCTGGAAGTTGCATCATCGTGAGATTTATATCGAGCATACAGATAGAATCCTAACAATGCCTGTGTCCACTCAATTGCGCGATTGAATATGGGACGCTGAGCGGGGCTTCCGCCTCGTAGAGACTGGGTTACAACTCTTAGCAGGTACCGGCTCATTTCGTTCATCTCTTTCCCATTCCATTGAGAAACTTCCTCATATGACTTATTTTTTGGTGTGAGGTCGTGGTAAGCAGGCGTGGATAACCATATTGCATTGTACTTGTCAAGCCGTTCGTGCGTCTTCATGAAGTGGAAAATCCACTTCTGGATGTGGTCAAGCATGTCGATCTGCATTGTATGGAGGAGGTCTGGCTTTGGGAGGTCGCTCACGATACAGGGAATATGTCGAAAAACGTTGAATCCTCGGTGGACATGGCGCAATTAGAGTTTGGCATCGGCTGCCTTGGTGTTGGCATCGCAGAGTGTTCTATATAGGTTGTGAACCCGCCGGGTGTGTTGCTTGTCAGAAGGCACATAATCTCCAAGTTCGTTCTTTGGACACTCGCACCAAAAACAGACATGCCGCTCGAGATGATGTAGGTCGCTATACTCAGGGCAATCTTCAAGACATGCTGCTAAAACCGGTTTGCAATGCCTGAAGTTGCCATCTGCACAGAGAACGTTGTCATACCCGCTCTCGGCGTCGGGATTTTCTTTACAGGTGAGAGGCTGGAGTACCCGCCGGAGAATTTCGTTAAGCTCCTCTCGGTTTGTTTGCCCCTGCACATCCAGCCACTTCTGACGAATATTGAGGTTCTTGATCGGAATCGGCAGGAGAGTGACCATTATGACAGTGTGCGCTGAGGGCATCTGGCGGATCTTCGAAGATAGATTACCAATTGTCATATATACAGGCCACTATTTCTTGTCGCCAGCAAAATTCGAGAGATGTGTTCTGTCGGACATAAAGATCAAGGAAACCAGTGTATCCCGTAGTCTGAGCATTGCCTTAACCTCGATTAGCATGTTATTATCCTGGAGTATCTCTGCTTACCTGTGTCTCCCACCACCAGTCCGCAGTGTGCATTTTAGTATAGGGGCGTTTTGGTGGCGTATCACTGTTAAAGCCATGCTGAGGGGCGTAAATGAGATGCTCGGCGTGGGCTGGCTGCCACATCAACCATCTCATGCTTCTGATGATGTCTCGACTCCAGTATTTGATAGGGCGTTGGTGATTGTCATTCCATCACATATCCTCGAGAGTGTGTAGTTCCCACACCCCAAGAGCCTGATCATCTGGCATGCTAGCCATGAGCTTCTTGAGGCGATCCCCGTTTTTGAAGCTTGGGCAACGCAGATCGGTGTTTTCTTCCTTCAGCACATTGTCATAGTACGTTGTCAAACCCTTCTTCTTCATCCCACATTGGATATATTTGTACTCTTCACGCGTCGCAAACGGGTAGTAGGGTTTGTTCTGTAGGTTCGTCTCAAGGCAACCCTGAGTGTCGCGTTCCCATGGCTCAGCAATGTAATCACTCAGCGGAGCGCCGGCGCCGGAGTATGTGTCCGTCGGCGGCAGAGGAAGTGGCGGTGGTTGGGACTCCGAGACTGCGATGTTTTCAACGTGTTCGAGGTAGGGAATCGCGTCCTAGTCTTTGACTGAATCTCTGTTAGCGTTGAATTCACCACGCTGAGCGTGTTCAACGCGTTGGGCCGCACTGCTAACAGTCAGATTCTTTGCAACTTGAAGGTGTTCAGGATGGTGTAATTTGATATGGTTAAGTCGCCAGCTGTCTGAGGTGAACTTCTTTCAGGATGAAAATTTGGGGCAACGGAATCGGGACTTCTCTGGCATTGTCGACGACACGGCAGGAGTGGAGTATTCACTGTAGAAAGGGACGAAAGTTGGAGCTGGGCCTGAGCAGTCTGGTGTAGGTATAAGCTCACGATACTTGAGAGAATTATTGAGCCTCAACACCATCACGCCAGGAGTTGCAAAAACACTGCATGCACCATGTCCCATGATACTATGAATAAATAACAAATAAACCCTGAGCAATCCAAAAACCTCGCGCCGCGTGTAATAATCAATGCCTGAGATAAATAGATTAGAACAAAGGAAACGAACAAGCCCACAACCCTAACCCAAACGAACAAAATACCTTCACGCATGCCTTAATTAGTGCCGGAGCTGAATAGATTACAGGAAAGGAAACTCACATGACAACAACCCGACTCAAACCCAAACGCAACGCGAGGACTGGTTCACTCTTCGCCTACCGAGCCATCCGGGCGCGCCTCAGGGAGAGGGACATTGGGGAGAGGCACATCCGGCAGAGGCACATCCGGCAGAGGCACATCCGGCAGAGGCACATCTGGGAGAGGCACATCTTGGAGAGGGACATGGGGGAGACTGTCTCCACCTGCCGATTCGCCGAGTAGCTGTTGCTCCACATCGACATCCGAGGTGTTTCCGGCTGCGTAAGCTTCTCGCAGAGTTGGCACCGCTTGGCGAGGTTTTTGCGGCATCACCAACCCCAAAAACTCCAATCCACTGAGTATAGGAGTCTCCGGAGTTTGTGGTCGTGGGGAAGGCTCCGGGGTGTGTGGCCGTGGGGACGGCGCCGGAAGTTGTGGCCCTGGGGTATGCTCGCGCATATCCTGGCCTTGTTCAGGTAGCACGGTGGGCTCATTGTCTACCATGGTATCAGCATCGTCAGCCAATGTATTTACCATCTCTTCCTGGCCAATCGTCCGAGGTTCTTTGCCATCATCCTCATCGTTATCCTCCTCCTCATCCTCATCCTCCTCCTCCACCTCCACCTCATCTTCCTTCTCTTCGTCTTCCTCCTCTTCATCTTCCTCCTCATCATAGTCACCATCACTTTCCATATCCACATCACCGTCTAAATCAACGCCGTCCGGTGAGTCCACATCATCCTTCATGCGCATATCCACATCAGGGTCAAGTTCTGAGTCATATTCGCCGTCCGACTTCTCAGTAGAGTCGGTATCATCATTTGAGAAAATGGACATGGCGGGCGATGCTTCTGGCTCGAAAAATGCCCTTCCCTTTACTGTTTCCCTTCCCCTTCCCCTTCCCTTACCCTTTCCCCTTCCCGTTCTTTATTCCCTTCCCTTTCCTGGTCCCTATCTCACCGCCCTGTGTGTCCTCCTCACCCTCGCCATTGTAATTGTCATTGCCATCGCTAGGATGGCTCCTTCCACCGCTCGGCGCTCCGGGATGCGCCCAGTTCTCAACATCATCATCCTCGTCGATTATCTCATCTCAAGTCAGTGGTGTAATGGCCAGGAAGTCGCCTGGCTTGTACTCCTGGCAGCTTGGTGGCTCAATCTTTGCCCTGGGATCATCGCTACCGTACCAAGAGAATCGCTTGCTGGTGCATTAACCTTCCTCAAGCTGGTTGTCTGCGGATTGGAGCGATCGACTTGATCCGCGAAGGCATGGGGGTTGTCCCACTTCCAATTGTTCATTTGGTCGCGGGTTTTGTCAAACATTTGCCCCATATATGAGCGGAAGGCAGCCCACCACTCCGGAAAAGGCAAACTCCTGCTCCTGCGGTGCGGCCACATCAGCTGGAAGTGTGAAAAGTGGAGAGTCGTGACTGCATCAAGAAAGATTATATCATAAAAGAGGTCCCATGCCCTCTCGTCCTTAACGCCGCAAACATTGTATATCCGTATGAGTCCACGGATGTGTTCCGAGATGAATCCCTTTGTATGGTCCCGATCGAATGATAAGCGTCGATTTATAACCGATGTCGGTATCTTTGCCCTAGCCTTCCCCTTTCCTTTGCTGCTGTCCTTTGGTGCCATTGCTGTTAGTTGGCAATGAATCTACATCCAAAACGTTAGCATTATGATACAGTTGGATGTAGCGGAAGGAAGCCCAGAAGGAAAGCACAAAGTTGTGTAGGTTATTGGGTGTGTTTTGGAACGAGAGGCGTTGTTTTGTGCAAGTCACGTGAGGTCAAGATCATGATGCTGTCGGTGTGTATAATACGAGAGGAAAAGAGAATGGAGGTGTAGGCGGGAAGAAGGTATATATATACTCGAGTTCCGGCGATTTCTTAGTTCAACTTGTGAGTTTTGTTGATTGACGAACACAAAACGGCCCAGCATTCAGCTTGCCGAACCACCAGCCACCTCATGAACGACAATCCTCGAGATGAGATTTAGTACTCGCGGAGAGCACAGTTTACGACGGCGGGCGTTGCCTTTGCATCACACATCATTTTTACCACTCAGACCTCGTGCATCTTGGAGGAAACTGAGTAGTTCTCAGTTTGTCCCAACTGTGCAACCATCCAACACGGCTACCAACGCCTAGCAGTGGAAAAAGCACACGCAACTGATGTTATGGAATAGAGAATACGTCATTGGTCGCTTTGCGATGCGTTTAGCTATGCCAGGAGGATTTCCACCGGGAAGCTGAAGATATACACCATCGATGGTTCGATGTATTGTGCCAAGAACGAGTGCAATACGATGATAATCGCGCCAAGATCGCATAAACACCCTTCAGGCGGTGCAAATAGACCTTCAGACATTGCTGTAACAGTGAATATCAATGCTCAGTTCAATCTGAGTTTAATCTGATGGCAGTTAACCCCATGATGGAATGCTTTTGCAGGGATCTCGTCCCCTAGTATTGTCAGGGTTTAGAGTCTAGCGCGGTCTACACTGCGCCTCCCTTTTTTTGTCGAATCCATCCATGGTCGCTCAAATCGCAGTCTACCTTGCCTGCCGTTGCATATGCATGCAGAAGATATTATTCCTACCTTCTTAAAGTCGAACATCTATATTGGAATATGACTTCCCAAAGCACTCACCCTGACACGACTCCGGTTGTACAATATGATCGAAGTCATGCTAATCGTCACAATCAACAAAAGGGTGGGCCTTCGGGGAATTCTCAACTTCCGCCTGCTAAGAGACGCATTGCCGTACCAGCTGGTGAGAGGGATTCCTCTCAAGGACGGAGTTTCGTACCCTCTACAATCCAAGGTCAGAACTCCACCCCCCCATCTTCGCTGAACAATTCTCGCGTTGCAGATATCTCTCAATGCGTGACTTCCACCCAGTCCACTACCCAGCGACGGTCAATAATTACTCCAACCGCAACGCTGGGTACAAGCAGTTGTGACAGACCAGCTCCCAGCAGAACCATACAGACAGACTCAACGCATCGCGTTATATCCAGCCCAGCATCCGGCATTGCTAGCACTCCCACTCCTCTCAGCGGTCTTGAAAACCTGCCTACCCCCATCCCGAATCCAGAAGCCCGCGCGATCATTACAAATCCACTCAAACGCCAGCTACGGAAAAGAATCAGAGACAGAGGCAGTGGCGATAACAACCGCAGGCGGTGTCTACACCTCGATCAATGGTGTCGGGCAGTCGCAGCATCCATTGATTTCGTCACTCACACATGATCTGTCTTGTATTTGCAATGGGCAGACTCCTGGAGCTCTACGTGTGGAACAGACGGCGGTTTATGAGTGCAAGCGACTTGGAGACAGTAAGTTATGCAACGCGACGTGTTGCGAAAGCGTTACCTTAAGCCCCACACTGGCAGATAATAGAGACGTACTGGAACACCGCTATGCAGCAAAACATCATTTGGTCCTTAGCATTCAAGGCACCCACAAAGGAGATCTTGAAAGAGGTATGCTGGGTCAACAGCCCACGGTGGATATTACACGGTCAAACAGGTACCAGGTTCGCGCACAAGTCGATAAGGTTAAATCCCGTTTTATTCAATCAGTAAGGGACAACATTGCAGAGGTTTATGATCTCCACCGCTTTGAATCTGCCGCAGAGCATTTGGAATTCATTGATTCCCTTCTGGCAGACAATAAGTATCTTTTTCCTGTAGCAGAGCTTGTGGAAGGTGGTGTACAGGGTCCAAATCCAAGGCAGAGAGAGTCAAAAGCTGATAACGAATGGCTAGCGTCCACTTTACTTCCTGGCGGAGGCAATCACGCAGTTTATGTACAACAGATTGTATCATCGGGCGAATAACCGCGGTAAGTATGCAGATGGATTTTATAATTCCATGATTAACGACAAGGACGGTAATATACCCTCGCCACTGATCATGTTTACATGCACCGCATTGCGCCATGCTCTCCTGGAGTGGCAAAAGAACAAAGGTGTTCATCCGAAAGCTTCCGAGTCAAAGGTGAAAGCGGACAGACCTGATCGCTCGGACTACTTCAACCAAAAGAATGACGGTGGTAAGATCGCATCCTGCTGCACTGTGACGGGTCACAAGTTGTTAACCTCGCCTGGCGTTGCAGACACGTATACGTTCTTGATGACTACCTGGAACACACTACCGGAGAGCTATCAACAGAGGGTGTATAACAACACTCTTGCTACAGTCAAGCGTCAGAGCCAACAGGCGGAGAACCCAACCCCTGCCGTGGTGATCAGCGTGGAAGCAGCGCGTGTTGACAATGCTATCCTTCTTGATTCTTTAGCCTCCGAAGTGGCGCTTGAGGAGCCTGACATCGGAAGCACTGACCCAAACATCCCGATAGACATCAATTGCACGGATGACGAACTTCATTTCGGGATGCCAGGGAGCAGCGGGGATTACGATGAGGAAGGTGATTAAAGGGACAATCGCGATGCCATCCTTACCGCCAGCCGGCGACGACGGCCCGCGACGGAACTCGACAGGTTTGACCTGGGAACCAGTGATGTCGACAGGTATGAGTGGAGGATGGCGACGATGCGGATGCGGATGAGGAGGAAGAATCATCGCAAGTCGATGTTGGATCAACACCGAATGTGGAGGACTGAGGGCATAGTACTAGACAGTGTAAAGATTGGACTGTATATTTCAGACCTGTAAAATACGATAATGGCGAAGCAAATGCAACGGCAAGCGAGGTATCCGAAGCGAAGACTGGATTGCAATATGTGACAAAATCTCAAAGCTAAACATATATGGGGAGAGTGCGGCATCCGATATATTATAGCAATAGCGGAGAGGTAAAATGTGTCTATCAGCCGAAAGAAGGCATAAAGAATGCCAGGCGTCTTGTGAACGGCTACAGGATAACTCCAGCCTGTGCGAGGAGTGTAACACACGTGTCGTTCTGATGGCGTGTATACCGGGCCCATAGTAATGGAGGTGTTTATGCAACAGGACCAGTCGCCGGGGCAACGGGAAGCGTCTAATTCTCCGTCAGAGGGTACGAGGGTCCATCAGAGCCGTCACAGCCGTCCGGAACACCCTGGGGTCTCTGACGGAAACTAGGGTTGTTGCTCATGTCCCTGCTACATCCTGAAGTTGAGTGTGATCAAGTGTTCATCTTGCATCATTTGTATGATTCGAGGTCAAGAATAGCCATATTGATTGCTAAGGCAGTCATTCAGCCGGAATTTGATCAGTTTGCACATGCGACTGCGCCGACAGCATTTGGAGAGCTGTTGGAGATACATGAGGGTGTCAGCGGAAAATCGCAATGCCGCAAGGAACCTCCCGGGATAGAGTAGCCATATGTAAATAGCATGCCGCAAATGACTGTCCCACATATACATATCAACTCACACAACTGACACAATACCCAATTCATCACAGATAAATAAAACGAAGCCTGTTAAACCTGTAAGCGTTTACCCCTGCATATGTCCTCCATACCTACATACTATACAGGAAATGGATTCAGGTGAACATATGGTATTGGCTCATAGGGCATGTGTACACAACCTGCACAATATGGGAATATTGATGACATAGCTCTGCAAAATGTAGTTGGCGTATCTATTTTGATATGTCAAAGAATTTTTTGGATTTCACTGACTATATTGTAAGAAATGATAATTGGTCTCTGTATGTGCAAGGGTCATACGGGCCATGTATACGGTCCAAACTCCAAACCAGGTTGAGTGACAACTGATCAACACAATATCGTCCTGCCTTTTACGGATAAGTGAGAATGCGCAATCTAAACTAAAGATGAAATTTACTAACAAAGTTTCACTCAGTGATGACATACGAGTCATAGAAGGAGAAGTCATAGCGCGACGCGAATCTGGATAAATGACCACCATCATGATGAATTCATTCATACAACCAACTACATTACTGCGCGTTTAGACTGGGCGCAAATAGTGAGTATTGTGAAAATTGCATATGGTACGTCATGGAAATCGACCGGATCGAACTGGATATGGCCAACTGAGCATGTTGGGTTATATTAATGGCAAATTAGGTTATGGCTCTATATGCAGTGAATTGCCAACTGAAAGAGCTGAAATGTCACCGCGCTAAGTTATCCATTGCTCAGAGAACTTCTGCATCAGTTGATCAGAAATTGCTATGCCATAAAGCTTTTGCATGCAACTGAGTATTTGTACAAATTATTCAATGGCTGTCAATAATGACTATATGATTATTAAAGCGAAACGGGAACAGCCCCATTGTTACAATGAGCGTCAACGGAGCGTCAATGAATTTTGGATATGTAAGCAACTTAATAGGAAGGTGATTTGCTCACTGCTATTCATAATCAACAGACTGGCAGCCTTGGTAGGCAAAAGAGACCGCGGCGCGGTAACAGGCACATCCTGATACTGAGCGTCAACCGAGTGTCAACGATATTTGCTGTGGTAAGTTAGTTAATTGGAAACCGATTTGCTCGCTGTTATCCATACACATTGTATGGGCAGCCTTTACAGGCAAAAGAAAAATCAACACGGTAACAGGCACATTCTGAAAGTGAGCGTCAACGGAGTGTCAAGGTTTTTGATCTTGTAAGTAAGTCCAGTGGGATGCCATTTGCTCGCTGGAATCTATAGACAACATATTGGCAGCCTTGATGGGCAAAAGAGAAAGCGACATGGTCCCATCCTCAGTCTGAAAATGAGCGTCAACAGAGCGTCAATGATTTTGGGTGTTGCATCTTGTATAATCCAAGGGCTGTGATACAGCATTTATCCATAATCGAAGTATTGGCAGCCTTTATAGGTAATATCGTGTGTGTCAATACTGCTACACCTCAAACTGAGCGTCAACAGAGCGTCAACAGATTGTCAACAGAGCATCAACACAGCGTCAACGGATTGTCAACAGAGTGTCAACGATTTCGGGTGTTGGATCATGTAAAATCCAAGTGCTCTGGTATGGCATGTAACCATAACCAACGTGTTGGCATCCATTCTGAGCAAAAGCGATGGCGAAATAGTCACTGCCCCAGTCTGAAAATCAGCGTCAACCGAGCGTGAACGATTTTATGGGTTGCATCATGAGTAATCCAAATGCTGTGCTACGGCATTTATCCATAAGCGAAGATTTGGCAGCCTGTACAGGCAACATCAGGTGAATTGATCCTGCTACACCACCTAATGAGCGTCAATGAAGCGTCAATAGAGCGTCAATAGAGCATCAACACCGCGGCAACAGAGTGTCAACATAGTGTCAACGATTTTGGGTATTGCATCTTGTATAATCCAAGGGCTCTGCTGCGGCAGATATCCATAATCATCGTATTGGCAGCTGTTCAGAACACAAGTGATCGCGACATGGTCACAGCCCCACTAAGAAAATGAGCGTCATCAGAGCGTCAATGATTTTGGGTGTCGCACCTTGTATAATCCAAGGGCTGTGCTACGTCATTTATGCATAATTGAAGTATTGGCAGCCTTTATAGGCAATATCGTGTGTGTCGATACTGTTGCACCTCAAAATGAGCGTCAACTGAGCATCAACACCGTGTCAACAGAGCATCAACAGAGCGTCAACAGAGCAACAACACAGTGTCAACAGAGTGTCAACAGAGTGTCAACACTTTTGGGTGTTGCATCATGTATAATCCAAAGGCTCTGCTACGGCATAGACCCATATTGAACATATTGGCAGCCATTCTTTGCAAATGAGATCGTGACAAGGTTACAACACCTGTCTGAAAATGCGCGTCAACAGAGCGTCAACAATTTTGTGTGTTGCATCTTGTATAATCCAAGGGCTGTGCTACAGCATTTATTCATAATTGAAGTATTGGCAGCCTTTATAGGCAATATCGTGATTGTCAATACAGTTACACCTCGAAATGAGTGTCAACCGAGTGTCCACACAGCATCAACAGAGCGTCAACAGAGCATGAACACAGAGTCAACCGAGTGTCAACAGAGTGTCAACGCTTTTGGGTGTTGCATCGTGTATAATCCAAGGGCTCTGATACGGCATATGTCCATAATCAACGTATTGGCAGCCGTTCTGTGCAAATGCGATCGTGATATGGTCACAGCAGCTGTTTGAAAATGATCGTCAACACAGCGTCAACGATTTTGTATGTTGCATCTTGTATAGTCCAAGGGCTGTGCTATGGCAATTATCCATAATCGAAGTATTGGCAGCCTTTATAGGCAATATCATGTTTGTCGATACCGTTACACCTCAAACTGAGTGTCAACAGCGCGTCAACACACCATCAACAGAGTATCAACAGAGCATGAACACAGTGTCAACTGAGTGACAACAGAGTGTCAACGCTTTTGGGTGTTGCATCATGTATAATCCAAGGGCTCTGCTACAGCATATGTCCATAATCAACGTATTGGCAGCCATTCTGTGCAAATGCGATTGTGACATGGTCATAGCACCTGTCTGAAAATGAGCGTCAACTGAGCGTCAACGATTTCCTGTGTTGCATCTTGTATAATCCAAGGGCTGTGCTACGGCATTTATCCAAAACCGAAGTCTTGGCAGCCTTTATAGGCAATATCGTGTGTGTCGATACCTTTACACCTCAAAATGAGCATCAACAGAGTGTCAACACAACATCAACAGAGCGTCATCTGAGCATCAAACCAGTGTCAACTGAGTGTCAACGGAGTGTCAACGCCTTTGGGTGTTGCATCATGAATATTCCAAGGGCTCTGCTACGGAAAATGTCCATAATCAACGTATTGGCAGCCGTTCTGTGCAAATGCGATCGTGACATGGTAACAACACCTGTCTGAAAATCATCGTTAATAGAGTGTCAATGATTTTGTGTGTTGCATCTTGTATAATCCTGGGACTGTGCTACGGCATTTACCCATAATCGAAGTATTGTCAGCTTTTATAGACAATATGGTCTGTGTCAATGCCACTACACCTCAGGCATCAATGGTGCCTCCACAATGTTTTGTCTTGAAAATAAGGTAATTGGTAAGGTATTTGCTCGCTGCTATCCATATCCAATGTATTGCCATCCACTATTTGCAAAAGAGCAAGTGACATGGTCACGGCGCCATCCTGAGAATATCTGTGAACTCAGCATCATCCGAGGGTCATTAAGTGCTGGTGATGCAGATTGGGTAATGAAGGCATCGAATGGATATTTGAGCTTATAATTGAACTATTGACCTCCTCCCTGGTTAAAAATACATATCATTAAAAGAAAAACATGAATTAAAATATTGTCGATCTCGCTACATGCAAAACATGCAAAATGTGATTACTGGATGTCAAATGATCAATTTTGATTGAGTACTATAATCGAATAGCAAAAGCAAGCATGTTATATGAATTTACAGATGAACCCGCTATACAACCCACTGAGAACCCGCCCAATGTGGATGGGTAGGGAGATGTCGATGGAACCGTACCCGAATTGACAGTTAGTGTTTATAGGCGACCCGGACCGCCAATCTGGCTCCGGTTCGGTTCTGACCCGTACCTGAACCTGATGTGACGGTCCAGACCCGTTGCTAACACTACTCTTGGCATATACCGGGTGCACATGGGCGACATATTTGACATTGCTTGTGGTACGTCATGGAAATCGAGGAGAAAGAACTGGATAAGGAATGGTGACGAAATCCCGCTATATTTGCCAATACATAGTGAAATGATCAATATGCCGTCAATTGCCGGCCGAAAGTGCAGGAATGTTATAGGGCCACATCATTTCTCACACAGATAGCGTAGATAGCAGTTGATCGGAAATTGCGAGGTAATAACACTCTTGGATGTAAACGATATTACAGACAAACGACATAATAGATCTCAAAACAGTGTATATGATTCATTCTGTACAAGTATTGTGTTTACAAAGGCTGTTTCGATGTAATTAATGTTAGCGTCAAAAGAGTGTCAAAGATTATAAGTCTCACACATTCGGCAATAAATGGGTTGCATTGTCACATCCTGCCAACCCGAATGTATAAGTTGGCATTGTTGCGAATAATGCTAATGACACCCTTGTTGCCACATCCAGACAATGAGCGTCAACAGAGCATCAACGATTTTGTGCATTGCGTCATCAAACATCCAGTAGGCTGTGCACGTTCAGCAAGTCATAATCAATCTATCGGCCGCCTTTCTATTGAACAACGGTAGTTTCCACATTGCTACTTTCTCCTAGAAATGAGCGTCAACTAAGCATCAACGACTTTTGGCGTTGCATCTTGGACAATGCATGGGCTGTGCAGCGATGTTACCCCATAATCGCACAATAGGCCGCCTTTCTAGGTGAAAACTCTTGCCATAACATTGCTACTATGTCCTAAAAATGAGTGTCAACGACGTTTTGACTTGTATCATGGAAAATCCTAGGTCTGAGCGGTGACATTCAGCCATAATCAGATTTTCCGCTGTCTTTCTAGGCAAAAATGGTTGCCACGACCTCGCTACTGTTGCCTAAAAATCAGCTTCACCGGAGCTTCAACAACTGTTTGCCATGCATCTCGGACAATCCGAGGGCAGTGCGGCGACATCAACACATAATCGAACTATCAGCCGTCTTTCTAGGCAAAAATGCTTCTGGCAACCTCGTCACTATGCCCTAACAATGAGCATCAACGAAGCGTCAATGACTTTTGGCCATGCATCTCGGACAATCCTTGGTCAGTCCAGCGAGATCAACACATAATCGAACCATGGGCCATCATTTTAGGCCACAATATTTTTGATGACATTGTCACTATGCCCTACAAATGGGCGTAAACAGAGGGTCAACGACTTGTGGCAATGCATCGCGGACAATCCGAGCTCAAGGCGGCGACATCAACATATGATTAAACTATCCGCCATCCGTCTAGGCAAAACTGCTTATGATGGCATCATCACCATGCTCTAACAATCAGCGCCCCCGGAGTGTCAACGATTTGAGGCCTTCCATCTTGGAAAATCAAGGGGGTATGCAACGACAATGATCTACAATCGTACTACTGGCTGGCTTTCTAAGCAAATATGCATATAACAAGATCATAACAATGTCCCAAAATGAGCATCAACAGAGCATCAACAATTGTTGCGCTGGCATCCTAGATGATATAACCGGAATGGAACACAGATATACCATAATGAACCTAGCGGCAGCCTTTATGGGCAAAAATGCAAGTGTCAATATCGCTTCCCCCTTCTACAATTGAGCGCGCATGGTCCGTCAGCGCTTCGAAAGCTACACAACAATAAACTGCGGTGTGCTGTTCCTAAATGGAGGTTCACGCGGTCAGTTGTTGCAATCTGTCCTTGTATTCAACATCACAAATATGAATGCAGTGTCTGACTGATCGGATTATTTGCCTTCCAGCGGTAAAGTCAATATTTAAGAACCCGGAGTCTGCTTGACTGTATCGGTATTTTCAGCAGTCGCCCGAGGCGGATTATGCAGCTTCCTAATTTCAACCACCCTGTCGGATACACAATCATTCAACACCTCATCGCTGGAGGTTATGATCTGTTCCAAACATGAACGTGTCTTTATTTGCGATGTGAACGACCTTACTTTGCAGATCATCTTCGATGCTTGGTGGACTTCAATGAATGTAGGCTCGAAGCGGCCCATTGATTGGAATAATTCAAGACATGTACCTTCGTGGCGATTCTATTCACACGGCAGAATTGAGGAAACTGGCTGCCCTGGCATCATAAGTATTGTTTGTCATCAAGTTCTTCTCCATCCATCGGAACATGGGACCAGCTCAATGCGGAAACACTTGCCGGCAACAGCTTACATAGCAAAGATAAACGAATTAACAGAGTCAGAGGTCACTGAATTGACTAGTTGGCCGGTGGATGAAACAGCTTTGGCCATCCTTAAGAGGTAAGGCAGTGTAGGAATCACAATGGCAAGTTCGCAGCGGAAAATCTGGTGTCCAGTTTAATTCATATTGACCGAAATAACAGGCAAAACGTTCCAAACAGGCTGCTAAGGACTTTGAAATGTCCAAATTTCACCAAGACATGTTAATTCGCTACCTCATGTTGGGATTTGTTTCGGCAAATATTCCATGGAACGCTATATCAAATCTCGCGCTACGACGGTCATGGAAGGATTTACGTGATGACCTAGTCCTACCATTGGCTACGACCCTTACAAACATTTCCCAGAGGGACTATGCACTGACTGTGGATGCAATTAAGAAGCAATTGCACATACAAAATAAAGTTAGTTTATCTTGGGACGGATGGACATCAACAAACAAACAACCCATACCGTCGGTCATTTCTTTCTATATGGATCGAAATTGGGCTGTACTTGAAGTTCAACTCGCTTTCGTTGAGGTTGATCGCCTGTTCTGTTCCCGTTTCGAAAGCTAATTAAGAATGATACCTCACAGGCCAACATACTGGAGCAAGGCTAGCGATATGTTTGAACGACGTGCTTGATATTTGTGAACTTACCGACGGCTGAATGCTTTTCATTACGACTGATAGTGCTTCCTCAAACTCCTCGATTACACCTGTGCTGAAATCAACACTTCAGCCATTGGGAATCGAGTAGCCGGCATTGAGGAGCCACATACCACGCATGGCGCGTATCATACAACTGGCTTTATGTGCATGCATGAGATGTCTCAGTGTGAAAGAACGCACCAAGTCTTCGAAAGCCCATGCGCGTGATCAGCATTTTGGAGAGAATACAAGCATAGACATTGGGAATAGTCAAAGACTTCGAATGGATAGCAATGCTAGAAGCAACAAGGTGTCGGCCATGAGACCAGCTTTAGCAATGATAATTGAGAAAGTACGTATTTCATGATATTTTGAAAGTCGTCAAGCTGACCCTCATATAGTAGAGAATGCTTGCTGTATTAATTACGCTGACACCTGGTCACAGAAACGAGTTCATTGACTCTCAGAAAGCCAAGGTCCGCATTGCAGTACTTCCTAGTATTGATGTGAAGACACTTTGGAACTCTACTCTGAAGTTGCTTGAGTGCGCCTACCTGTTATGGGAATTCACCCACTAGTGGCTTCAAAACCAAAAATACGCTGAATACTCGCCACTATTCTCAATTCAGGATGAATGGACGATTTTCAAGTATGTCATGGAGGTATTGAGGCCATTTCGATATTGGACCCTTTCGATGCGGAAGAGGCATACAGTCACATTACATCATGTTGTCACAGTGTACAATGACATATTCGATCACATGGATGGCATGATGCGAGCTTTGGCTAAGAAGATGACTCTACAGAAGGAAGACTTGTTCTTCGCTGTGATGAGAGTTCGACAGAAGCTTTCCAAATACTACAGTGAAGTGACTCCAAAGATGGGCATGGTTCTGATTTCCGCACACATCCTTGATCCTTTCAGAAACTTGAGATTGGTTACAAAGTGGGACCAGGGAATGGATATTAATCCTGAGAACGAAACATCCTACACTGCACAATACCATGAGGCCTGTCTGAAGTATGTGGAGAATGAATACTGCGCCAAAAATCAACATGTGCTGTTCAAGTCACTCGAAACCGTACCGAACAGCAATCTCGTCCCTTCTGCAACGCGTCCAAGGTGCTATCAATCATCCTTCGATCCACATGATTTGTCCAGCGATGAAAAGGAATACGTAACCGCTAACAATGTGCCTGAGACGACACCCGGACGAAGCAATCGCACAGCCCGCTTATTCACGGCCACCAGGCTCTATTTGAATTCGCCACCTGAAGCACCAGAGAACAGGGAGCAAAGTAATCCAAATATCAATGAATACCTCTCCGACCCAGTGGAGATTAGCATTACATTTTGGATACCGGACATACCCGATTGGTGGCGATAAAAGGAGGAAACACACTCAAAGTACTCAGATCTCTGCAATGTTGCACGCGACATATCCTCTATCATATCACATGGTGTCGGAGTGGAGGCCAGTTGTTCCCTTGGCCGACATGTTATTGGCTGGAAGCACTCAAAAACTACAGGCGAGACCCTTGGTGAAAAAGTGATTGTAAGGCAGTTTGCTCGAGCCAATACCGGAATTTTGGCAGGCACTGACCCAGAATTGGATACCACGAACACAGAAAATGACTCGGAAATGCAGAAAGAGGCGGAGGAAAGCAAATTGCCCAGAATGGCCAAGGTGCACAACTTGTTAGAGATGTGGCAGGGATGCCAAAACATATGTTCTACCCAGAAGAAATCTCGAGCGCAAAACGAGCAGAGGACCACCATAGGATACATTTCAGATATGGCAGAGATCGTCAAAGCATCCTGGTCACTCTTTCAACATGATGGAGCAGCTGCATCGAAATTGGCAGAAAGATCACCTTTAGCAGGAGCTTTTTCTGCAAAGGGCTTCCCTGGAGGACGAAATCAAATCTTGAATGTCAGCCGAATCTGGAGGATTAATCGTCATCCAGTCGATAGGGATGAGAATAGCGTACCTGAAAGCATTGTGGACACCGATGATTGACTAACCTGGAATGGCGACTTGGCTAGTGCAAATGACTGCGACGATGATTCCGATGTAGACGATGAATCCAATATAGTGAACAACAATTGCATCGAGGATCCTGAATGCGCTGAGCCGCACGTTGTGAGCGCCGCGACAATTGTGCCCGGATTGGTTCGGCCGAAAGGGAAGTCAAAGACACTGTCTGAAATGGTCTTAGAGACGGTCAATGCAGTTGAAACGCAGAGAAATAAAGTAGGGAAGACAAGTAGCACAGAATGTGTCAATGGTTCACCAGCTTTATGTAGCTTGACTGAGAGTTGCAGTGAGAGATATATTATGGGCGAACGGTCAGCGGCTTGTGAATATCGGTTCATAAATAGATGTATAGCAAGCACAAGGATTCATTTGGCATGATACATCATTTTTAGCTGTGTAAGAGTGAACAGTGCTAGAGAAATACACCGCTCGGCTTTGCCACAAGGCCGAGTCTCAATCACCCGGAAAGACAACCAGTACAGTCAAATCAGGCTGCAAACAATTATTGATGGCAGCAGAGGTTGAATGGAAAATACATCAAAATATCCATCAACAGAGTGTCACCGATTTGTTGTCTTGTAAGCACGGTAATTCAACAGTGACTTAGTAGTTTTTATGTATAACGGATCAATTGGCAGCTTGTATTGCTAAAAGAGATAACAACACTGTCACTGCCCCAATTTTATGATGAGCTTCAACGGAGCTTCAACCATTTGTGGTAATATAAATAAGGTAATTCACCAGTTATTTGGTCGTTGTGATGCATAACGGACATATTGGCATCTTTTATTTGTACAAGGGATACCAACACAGTCACTGCCCAATTCTGAGCATGAGCGTCAACGGAGTGTCAACGATTTGAGGTCGTGTCAGCACGGTAATTAACAAGTGACTTGGTCGTTGTTATGCATAACTGGCGTATTGGTAGCTTTTATCGGCAAAAGAGATAGCAATACGATCACTGCCTCATTCTTAGTATGAGCGGCATGAGAGCGTCAACGAGTTTTAGCTTCGCATCTGAACTAAGTTATGTTCTGATTGGTTGCAAACATCTATGTATGAGATATTGGCAGCCTTTAATGGCAAAACCAACAGCAGCATGCTCCCTGCAGCATCCTGAAGATGAGAGTGAATGGAGCGTCAACAGTTTTAGGACTTGCATATTTCGAAATCAAGTCATCGCGCAGATTTTCGCATATATAACTGAGCTGTTGATCACCTTGCTAGGCAGAAATACCATATATCGAAGGTGAAACACAGATACCACATGTGTTGATATTGCAAACAGTTCAACGAGCAAAAGCACATAAATGGTTGCTGAAAACTCGATGCTGATAAGACACTATTAACACACTGCAAATACGTGAGCCTTGAATGAATCTATAGATGGACCTGCTGGGCGACCTGCTGGGCGACCCGCTGACAACCCGCTCTATTCAGACAGGTTGGGTGGTTACCATGGAACCGAACCTGAGTGGGCAGTCCGGGTTTATTGACAACCCAGACCGCCATTTTTCCACTGGTTCTGTTTGGACCGGGACCCGGACCGTAAGTGACGGTCCGCACCTGTTGCTACCACTAGGTGGCTGACGCGGAAGGGGACGAGAAACTGGACGCCAAAAGCTCGAATGCATATACTGGAACATGGAAAATCTGACCGCGAAAGCATGCGGAAACAGAAAGCACACTCAAAGCGATACATATACCACCAGGAACAACGAGCTGACATGATACCGGGGCGGTCTGACAGAACACCTCAATGCCGACTGCATCCACTTCAAATGTGCCCTGGATCAATAGAACAAGGTCAATACAGCAACAGCGTCTGCCTCGCTTGCTACAGCAGGAGAGCGCGACCTGATCTGACTTGCCCAGAATGCAACTGCACTCACCGGAGCGTCCGTTGCAGCTGCATGGGTCAACGATTCCGGAGCATCTAACCATATGTGCAATAACGGCACCTGATTCAACTGAATAAAGAAATTTCATCAGCTAATAGTCATTGACCTTGGAGATGATAACACAGTTAGAGTAAGTCACCATAGACTTGTTAACACTTCACAGGAGTATGAATTCAATGCACTTTACACCCCTACGTTCCGGCTCTCCCTTCTTGCCATCAATCTATTGGACACAGCCGGGTACACATCCACATTTGGACGCGGCAAGTATTCCATATCATCCCGATCCATTAACATCACAAGCAATCGGGTCAATGACCTCTATATTATATCTCCCGCAACTGCCCTCACTTCGACAGTACCAAGCTTGTCTACACAGTCCACTTCAAGAAGGAGAATGAAGAAGAGACAAAGAGCTTCATTGAGTGCACATATCACCGTACCATCATGGAGTGCACACACCACCATACCATCAATCACGTACTGCACCGAGCCTATTACAAGCCCACTCCACACAGCCCCTCCAAGTGCACCCTCCACCAAATGTCCATCTGCCACCAAAAATCCGAAACGCACTCAGAAGCCTCTCCCAATCTCAGAATCATGACTATGGCATCGCTGGCTAGCCCCGATCAATCCCACTGCCCTACGATCTCTAACTGATGGATATACAAAAGACGACTCAATGTGCACTGCATGCGTCCAGGCCTAACCCAAGCAGAGGATTGTCAAAGTCAAGACCAAGCTCACTACAACGCCATTCGAACTTGTACTTTCAGATGTGTGTGGACCATTCTCCATGTTCACCTCCTCCGGCCATCGCTACTATATCCTATTTATCTACGATTACACATGATTCACCTCTGTTTGGGTCCTTCCAGATAAAAAGTCCAAAACATTCACCAGAGCCTACAAATCATTTCAGGCCCGAGTTGACGCCATGGGATATGAAGTGAAACGATTTCGGCGCGACAATGGCTGCAGAGAATATGACAACAAGACCTTCTGACTGGTGCTCGCTACTCGTGGCACAACATACAAACCATGTCCTCCCTACGCTTACCATGAGAATGGCGTTGCTGAACACATGATCCAGACCATCACCAAGAAAGCACGATCCATAATGGTTGACTCCCGGGCGCCGCTTGACTTTCGGGGAGCAGCCGCAGTGTACCTCCACCAGCGAACCCCAAACAAGGGCCGAACGAAAAGAGATGACCATGAAGGCTATCAAGCACCATGTCTCACTCCATACGAGATTCTGCAAGCATTTGGCAAGCACTCTCACTACGATGATGGCAATGATATCTCGAACAAAGCTGTAACGGCAGCACGTGAACCAGGGCCGGGTAACGTCCATTCTATATAGTCGGCTTGCCACGAGACATAGGTCTCTAGCAATAATCTTACCTATACAACTAATTACTATCACTCGAGTCCACATTTGCAACTGGATCCCTTTGATTACCATACCTATGCCTATAACCCCGAATGCTGGGGTACGTGCTCTGACACTATTATCGTGTTTCAGTAAACGGATATGTTTCGCTCACTGGATTCACGAGTTTTGCCCCTATTTGAGGTGTCGCATACAAGTGCGCCAGAATCAACTACGAATTGTGCCGAAGGTCGAAACAATCAATTGCATACCGTTGATTGAGACGTGTTCAAATACCGATGGATGCCTTGAGCACCCATTGTCGAAGTCAACACGATTGCCGTACCCCTAAACGCACTACATCATGATGTCAACAATTGAGATTACACACTTCAAAACCACATATCGAAGCATGAATACTGCAAGCACAGATATCGATCATTTCATCATTCAATTGAGCACCCTGATGGCAGTGAAAAATGATGCAGAGACTAACTCCAGCACGAGACGCATCACTGGCGGCGACAACAGTTATCACGACAACACACCGCGACTATTTGACCTGGCCAATGAGGAGAACCGAATACGATCGAGGGAAATCGAACACCATTCCTACAAGTCAATTGAGCGGAATTATATGTCGGAGAACCTACAATCAATGAAGCTATCTTACCTCTGAATTGGCATTATGGACAACAGAAGGCAAAGTCAAGCGAGTCAGCGCATCTTGTATACCTACAACTCTAGCAAGCTCCAAGAAGCTCGGAGGACAGCAACAGCAAAGGAAAGCAGGGGAGTCTCAGAAAGGCGGAGATAAGAAACGTAATTTTCGACCATCCATCTCAGAACCTGCGGAAAACAATTCCGGTAATTCCAATCATTCCAAGAATCCCGATTCCGTGAATTCAAAATCGGTCAAGTCCAATAAACACAGTGGAGGCAGCCCTGCCTACTCATCACCAGGACCGTGGCTTTCAAAGGAAGTCTACACAGGCCGCAAGGGAAGCTGGCAATGCACTCGTTCTGGCAGCGGAGACCACAAAACCTACCTTTGTACTAAATATCCACAGCATTATGCAGTGAATCAAAGCACAAATCGACTGCCATGCAATGAGCGTCTTTTATCGCCGAGTCTACATAGGAAACTCGAGCTACCATATGAACCAGTATTCACCTCCACCCTGGCCCAGCGATGATGTATGTAGAGAGTCCAATGGCCAGTCGATTGGTTCAGTATTTGAACAGCTTAAACGGGTTGACGAATCGGAGGGTTTCATCGTCCCAATGAAGGAATACAACCTAGTCTTGGGTTGCCCATGCCAAGCAACCAGGATATCGTCTGCACCAACGGTCGAGTGACAGCTCTGCGAGTGCCAAATGGACCGCAACGGGTGAAGATTCCAGAAGGAGATTGGACAAGTCGACCGCTGGAACACAGTGAAGTAACCAAAATGGTGAGCGTTCTCCAGATATACAACTACTCGGGGCTGCCCCATTCGATCATCTCCTAGGTATTAAGTGGTAGAGGTATTTGACATATGACTTGGTGAATTTCAACCATTGCTGGGAGCATCGCTGGAAGGCATCACCGAAAGTGACAGAAACCCAATATTGTTGAATGCGCGAGCAGGCGCCGTGGCGGTAGTTGCGTCAGAAGTGTGACACAGTGACGGTGCTTGAATGACTGCTACCGGCTCGACAAGACATGACGGGAGAAACTGGTCAATGGGACTTGGTCCTACTGTGATGAATCATCTGATCCAGCTATCCCGGGATGCCTACCCATTTCCGCTCTGCCAAGCATGGTACAACGCAGAATGCAGATATGGCTAACGAGAATATGAACACACACAGTTAATGTGGAGATGGTAACAGATGATGAGGGTCGCATCCCAGCACAGCATGCAGATTTCACTATATCAGGATTTGTCGTATCCTCGTGAGATACACGGACTTTTTGGACGTATGCAGCAACGATATGCCATCTCTCACACAGCACCTTTCACGGCATCCAAAGGGACTTCGTGAGGATGAAGGATTCTGCCTCGAGGAGCGTAGGAAGAAGGTGAGAGGAAATGACAGGGTACATGGCCGTGTGGAACCACACAAATTGAGTGGATCAACAAAATCTCGGGAACAGTGGGCCTACATCAAAGCAAACTTACGCAATGGATTCATCCAGCGATCATCGCCTGCGGCCTCACCGAGCGTATTTGCGAAGATGAACCACGGCGGACTGTGGCTCTGTTTAGACTACCAAGCTCCCAATAAAGCCCCAGTGAAGATCCGATATCCTTTCCCGCTGATCTCGGAGATGCTCAACAGAACCTCCGGAATGCCAATCCCCTCATCCCACTCAAGGAAGGCAACATGTACAAAATCGCGTTTCGCACCCGGCAGGCGGTTTGGGTTCTGAGTCTTGCCGTTCGGGTTGACAAACGCACCAGCTACCATACTACCAAGCTTCAATACCAATCAGAAGAGATGAGTTGCTGGCAGTGCAACAACCTTCAAAGAGAGGGATGACCCTACCGGAACCGAAATTCTCATATACAATGACCCTATCGGATGTGCCGGAATGACCAAACAGAGTGCACTTAACGACAGAGAAGTCCAGCAGTGATAAAGGCACCCAGAGAGCGGGGATAAGCGTACCAGAAGAATCAACATACCTACCTAGCATCCGGAAGATGATAAGCCCAGCCAGAGAATTCAGCACCAACGCCCAAGGTCAGACAACGAGAACAGACCAAGTGAACTCTGAAAAGGTGAAAAGAAGTCGAAAGGTAAACACAAAGGTAGTCGAAACACCAAGCAAGTCGAAACACCAAGCAGGTCATTGACCAAAGTGAGGCAAAAAGCAAAGCGAAAGCAAGTTGAAAAATGATACACAATGAAGTACAAAAATGAGATGAAAGCAAGTGGAAAAATTAGATGAAGCAAGTCGACCAAATCCAGCCAAAACAAAAGCAAAGTCAAACACCTCTGAAGTCCAGAGATGAAGGCTGCCAAAAGATGTGTCGGGCAACAAAGATCAGGAAAAGTCTACCGAAGTTTATAAGTCTACCGAACCACGACGGCAATCATCAACCGATTTACGTCTAAGTCATCGACGGAGCAATGAACTTCAAAGAGGGATGACCATGTCAAAAGATGTGTCGTATCGACAATCTAAAGACCTACCGGGAATCAGTCTACCGAGAAGTGGACCGGCAACGTCTACCAACTCAACCAGGATTCTACTGATGCCGCCTATTGCAAGCGCAACCAGAAGTCGACTGTACAGTCTACCAAGTCGATTACCTAGTCAAGCAGCATCTGGTAGTCAATGCCACTTACCGATGACTACCGCTTGTGAGATATTCCACGAAGCACTGCACGAAGGCTCAAGAGATCGCAGGCATGCTTCAATTTGGTATGTATAAGCATCTTAGAGAAGCTTACGTGTTAGATATCGACGAATAAGACGGGATTGACGTGCAGGATTGACGGCAAGGAACGAAGCCTGCAGCGGAAAATCCCATCGATGCCATGTCACGAACGCAAGCTCTACCACCCTGACAATTTCAACAATGGACTACGCCGAGATACAAGCTATGGGGGTGATGGTCGTTCGAGCATGGGTTAGGATGTTGAGATCATGGAGCACGGGATCACTTTTGGATGATTTCTTGTTTCTCTCTTCTCTTCTCTTCATTGGATCTCGGCCCGGTACAAATGGCATCGGCACAGGTTTCTATCACCTGCTAATGGAGGCGGAGTTTCTCCATGCGCCAGATCCGCCGAAAGGTCGCCATTGAGCTATACCAATCGGCAGCGGGACTGATGATTTCGTACGAGTGTGTATGCGGCAGGAATGTACAATGCTTCCTTCTGTTTCCTTTCCTTTTGTCTTGTACGGTGATGCAGCCCAGGAGGTCTGTGCCTCAAGAGGCAGATAATGTAACCGCAGCAGGTGAACCAGGGCCGGGTAACGGCCATTGTATATTGTCGGCTTGCCACGAGACTTAGATCTCTACAGATCATCATACCTATCCACCTGTTTACTGTCACTCGAATCCTCGTTTCCAACCATATACCTCTAATTACCATACATATGCCTATAAGGCCGAACGCTGGCATACGTGCTTGTACAAACGTTCTTCTCCCCCACCTTCAGCGATTCGGCTGCTACACTAGTCGACTTATCCCCTAGCTGCAACGCCATGGAAAGTTTAGCCCAAGATCTATGCGATGTATGATGGTGGGTCACCTGCACGATTCGATTACACTTTTGAGGATATGGGACTCAGCATTACAGTGGGATGTCACTTTCGACAAGGAGAGGAATGCCCACCCATCATGTCTACATGGAGACCAAACAGACATCTTTGAACCACCAGAAGGACGGAATATGTTGAGGAAATTGAAACGGGTGGAGATGGACTTCTCCATGGCCAAGCAGGAACCAGTTGAACAGGTGAAGGCCACGGAAGTGGTGATCATGACTGTACGGACACGGATACAGACCCCATTCTGCCCGACGCTGGCAATTGTCGAAGTCCCCCTGCACGTACAGGTGTGGGATCACGTCGTCATGATGAAAAGAATGCACCACTGGTGTCCAGAGAAACCATTGTCCATAATCGACATCTCCGCCTCAAAAATGACAAAGCCCACCGAATGGCAGCCATGACCAAACAATCATGCCAACCATCGCTTCCGAATCGCATTACAAGAAGTCAGGTTAAGCTCTCATCAAACCGACTAATCATGATGGCTAGTGTTAGCAACGGGTCCGGGTAACCCGCCAGCGGTCCGGGTTTGGACCGCAAAAACGGGTCGGTTCGGTTCCAGAACCGGCCAAAAACCCAACCCGCAGACTCTTGGCGGGTCAAACCCGGACCCGTACCCGTCAACCCGCGGGTTTCGCCGGGTTTGGCTAGACCCGTCGGGTCCAATCTCCGGTTCTGCGTTTCGGGTTTCACATTTTTGGTCGCATTCAGATATGCGA
>Ga0307512_10001408_pt1 | contig 34203 bp, 44 predicted proteins | sample 14_EM_MG_FD_200267 | JGI IMG/M metagenome (GOLD analysis project Ga0307512, IMG submission 200267) | Populus trichocarpa ectomycorrhiza microbial communities from riparian zone in the Pacific Northwest, United States - 14_EM | ecosystem: Host-associated > Plants > Roots > Unclassified | place... | reverse complement strand
TCAGTTAATTAAGTATGGTGAGGGTTCTAGATGCGCTCATTTTGTTTTTTTCGAGAAGCCCCCCCCGTAGGGCTGTTGTCTATAGTAACCAACCCCTTGTTAAACATATACGGGAACGGTTGGTAGCCCGATATGGGCCGCTGACATATCAGAAGAGCGGACGTGTGGATGCCCCTGTGAAGAAACAATCACGTGTCATTGTCAATAACATATTCGAAACAACCGCTCGCCTCAGACAGGGGCTATTGTCTAGGATCTCGTGCGAACTACGGTACCCAGATACCAGCGTACCTTCATCAGTGAGATCGAATAATGGCGTCTTTTGTTGAGCTGTTGACGTTGAACATTTCCATTCCGGGACACTGCAGCTTACATGGCACCATCAACAGCCACCGGTCGGTCCAATCTCCAAGACCACCTTTCATTGGCCTCCAACAGACCGCGAGGTCGCGACATTCCTACCCTCGGCAAAGCGCTACGTGCACAAGCCACCAACTGCATTCGGCTTTCGGCGGAAAATAACGATCTTTTAGAGTTTTTGGGAGATAGGCTGGTTAACCTGATAACTGCGTTGATTGTTGAGGAGGTTAAAATCGACAAATGCCACCACACAGTACGTCTGCTAGAGGACGCCAAAGACCTCTTGGGTGTGCATGCTCATTGGATGTGGTTCACAACGTAGGCAGTTCGCTCCGTCATCTGTAACAATGACACGTTCGGCCGGATTTCCTACTACCTCGGGCTCGATCGGCGTGCTGGTCTTTCACCCCAAGATAGAGAAGAAGTGGAGAAGTGGGATCATTTGCGACCAGGAGCGCGGCCCCCGAAGGTTCTTGCGGACCTATTCGAAGCTGTGGTTGGTGCGGTGTTTCTTCAGCACGGATTCTTGACTCTCGACAACTGGTTACGCACTATCTTTGAGCCCATCCTCAGCGCTGCCACCAAGGATTACTGGTACTCTGCTACCCGAACCCTGGCTTTCTACAGAGACCATCGAACCTCGACGTTCAGTGGTGCATCCTCTCTCCAGCAAAGTCTCGTTGACTACATATGTTTTGAGCGCGACTTCTTCAAGGGCCGGCTATCCGGTATCCTGTACACTCTGCCGAAGAACACTATCTTTTACTTCGACGAGCATGATTATCTGGAAGAGCCAGACAACGAGAGACTAGAAGTCGCAGCACACTTCCTTAACCTTTCCATCTGTCACACGATCATTCGCATCTGGCCGCAGTACGGTTATGCGAAAGCCAAGGCTGCACACCTGTGCTCCGCTCTCACAGGTATGGGGCAGTTTATTTTGTCACAGGATGTTCGTTTCTGCCGCATTCTGCTGACAATTTTCTGCTGCTAGAACTGATTTCAAGCGACCTGACGCTCTCCTACCTCGCGTCCACCCTACCATTGACTACGCATTTTGATGGAGATGTGACACAAGTAGTACGGAGGAGCCCCGAACTGTACCAGCTCCCAGGATCCGCACATCAGCTGGCGTTGGTCTTCAAGGCGACCATTGGGTGGTACTATCGCGCTCATCCACGTTCATCGGCTTCGTGGGCTTATGAATGGCTCAGACCTCTCGTCACAAAAGCACACGACTTCCTTGTGGAAGACCCCTGGTACGTGAATAAAAGATAGCGTTCATCTTGGGAAATTACATTGGGTTGTGACCCTCACGCCAGGTATCAGCCCATCATGCCCCATAAAGACGAGCCGGATGGTGAAGGCCTCAGCGAAGTCTCATTCACTGAACCTAGCGAGGATGAAGAAGGAGACACGGACGATGTTTTATCCAACGTCTCGAATGGTTTGCGCAGTCTTCGCATCAAGGAGCCGGCCGCCAAGCGCCGTATCGGTATCAAGATTTCATCAGCTTCCGTTCGAAGGTTTAGCAGTTCTGGCCGCTTGCAAGTGCACCTCGTGCCCGAACGCGAGGACGGGCCTACGTATATGATTGGTGATTCTTCGGAACGTGCACCCGCGCCCCGTGGCTGGTCCCGAGTGTTGCCGTCTAGACCATAACCAACACCCCCACTGGTACATCACTGGTGTTACCCCTAGCTAGACACCGCACCTTATTCTATAGTTTTCTCGGGCCCACTTAATTGCATAACACTTTGTTGTAATCATCGCTGCATTGGACTCTCCAAGGGTTCACGTAAATCTGGTATATCGGTAAGAGAAATCTAGCCTCTTGAGTAAATCTGCAACGGGTATACGACATAGTGATGGCAGTAAAACGAAGGTGTGTAAAGGAATAGAGTGGTAGACTCGAGTACAAGTCACAGGAAGGTATCAATTAAAGAATGACAACCGGCGCTGAAACGAACCAGCGAATACCGGGGCGAAAACACGACATGCCTCAATATCCCTGACGAATGGACTGTGAACGGATTCCAGATCTGAATACGGTGGCTACTAGACCGCGGGAGGGCCCGGGGGGTATTTTTCAACAACTGACGGAGAGTACCTTCCAATTTCCTATGGTCCCGACGTTCTGTTTGAACAGGTTTGTGTTGGGCCACTGCTGGGTGACGATTTCCTTCAATTTCCACATATCGTACTCGTTGGACTTGACGCTGAAACCGACAGAGTAGACCCCGTTTCCCTGTTCTTCATACACATCGGAAGTACCCCCACCTGCGATCTACAAAGTTCCGAATGAATACGCGTCTCCAGGTCCTGTATTACCAGGGTCGTACCGTAATAGGGTTTACTGGGGGGTCGGAAATGGAGAATCGGTTCAAAATGCCTACAGGATCCAACGTCAGAAGCTCCTTTCAGCTCGCGATCGAGAGCATGGGCGTACCGTAAGCGATTACTGTATGAGGGTCTGCAGCATTCCCAGAGGTGGACTGAACCGTCAATACACAGCTGTTGAGCGGGGAATGCTGTGTCCCGACGTCTGCCGAGACCAAGGCGAAGAAGCTAGTGGTGTACAGGGTATACAGAAAGAGTTTCCACATCATACTGGAACAATGGACCACCGTGGAGGTAGAGGCAAGAGGTTTTTGGTGACCATGTGCACGAGACGTTGTGATGCTCCCATAAGCGGATTGATGGCACGTTCTTTAGCAACGGAGGTCCGTCTTGGAAAGAGACGGGTGGGATGGGTTATATGATCTGCGCGACTTGGACCCCCTGGAGCCAGGGACAGACCGAGGTGTTTTCGCTTGCCGTCGGTAGAAGCCACTATGGACCGTGTCCGTTATAAAAATCCGTCACCGAGGGGTACATCGCAACGACGCGGGAGATTTTTAGACTCGCGACCATATGGTCGGATCCAAAAATGCTACAACTTACAGCCGGTTGCCACTTTGCGCTTATACTAGTTATGGATTATCCGTTGGTGACTCTTTCAGACCAGTGAAAAAATCTAGGTCTCGAATTTCTTTGCACGCTCTGGGGAAACACATTCGTACAAACCGCCTCATTCGCCGCAAAGAATGCAGGCGATCTTGCGGGGTAGCAGCGTCTAAGTAGGCTTCCAAGCCACCACTGAAATTCCCGTCAGAGTTCGATCACCTGAGCGCGACGCCCAGAAACGATCAAACGATGGCATAAGCTGCAGATAGATAACAGAGGTTACATACTGATCTATAAAGAACGTGATGTATGGTATATTTAATGTAGATAAGAATACATAATAAGGTGGTTCCGCATCAGAATGCCAATACATAATCCCCTAATAACGTTCGTTGATCATTACAGTCAACCCTTACGTTGACGATTCGTCATGGTCATAAAAAACGGCAGGGCCGTGAGGCCACCCAGTGACACGCCTCGCCTGGAGGTTTGACATTGGACAATCTCAGGGCCAACGTACATATCGAGGCAGGGCCGTGAGGCCACCCAGTGACACGCCTCGTCTGGAGGTTTGACATTGTACAATCTCGGGGCCAACGTACATATCGATCATCTGCTTCGTCGCAGTCCTGTCAAGGTTAAGAGCTTCTGCACAATGCCCGGTCGTTTGGTATCAGCGGAGCCTTCGATTCCTGTCAAATGATGAGAGAAATAAACATGCGCAACGGTCGGACTCATACCACGCTGCGCCTTTCTGTACACATCTTGCGACCGAATATAATTTAGGTCGTTTCCGGACAGTTTGCCCTCAGGTATTTCCAGCAACATACCATCGGAGGAAGATAGGTGAACGATCCCGGCCTTGTAGTCCACAAGCGCTGCATCCTGCCAGTGGGAACTGGTGGAGTCTTGCCACGTCCTGAAGCCCCTTTTCTGTAGTTCTTTGGAAACAGGGTTAGTGCCGATAGCGATGTCAGTGGGTTGGACATACTTTTTATCTCTTTCTTCGTTGCCCTGGGGCTCGCAGGTGCTTTGATAACGAATGGAGATGGAATCTCGGGTATTTTTGGAGTTGGTGGGGAAGGCCGAAGAGCATCTTGGTCCGATGGATCGCCTACTCGACGCTTTGATAGGTCATGATTCTGCGGGGAAGCACCTGTTGATCACGATCGTTAATCTCTGTTCATGATCAGTGTTCAACATTCATGACGCACCAGCTCCTCGACGAGAGGTTCTTTTTCCCTGATCAGCAGCAGTATCGTACGCCTTCCTACGTCTGACCTCGATAACATCGGCCGCATCGTTCAGTGCGTTCATTGCAAAGTCCACGTCGGGTCTACCGTCCCGTGACGGAGACCAGCACCTGGAAATGAAGTCCCAGACATTGTCGGAAACCCATTCATTGGGCTCTGACGGACGGGCTGGTCGCTCGCCGGTAACGACGCTGTATATGATCACCCCATCTTTGGCCCCGGGGAAGGGTTGTTCTCCTGTGATCACCTGGACGCTGCCTTGAGTTGCAGTACCTTACATAAACATCTGGTGCTCACCTGGTACGAGACTATTCCAAACGCATAGATATCGCTCCTCTTCGTCGGGTTGCTGTTCTTCAGACCAAAGCCGGGGGGATTCAGCAGTTCCGGTGCCATGTATCGGACAGTTCCGACAGAGGGAGACGTCGTGCTACCGGGATCGACGGTGTTCGGATCCGATACGATTGCGACAAGCCCGTAATCGGTGAGACGAGGATGGAAATCGTGGTCAATGAGGATATTCGTCTGTATGGAATCGTCAGCGGTAGCCAGAAGAAATGGTTGGTGACACGTACGGGCTTAAGGTCGCTGTGTATGATATCCATCGAATGCAAATACTGCAGGCCGCTAGCTGCCTCTGCGAGCTTCAGGGGTATTTCAGGATTTGAAGACTGAGGGAAACAGAGATTGGGCGTACGAGACGAAGGCGGTTGACCTCGGGGTGCTTCGCCGTGAAGTCCATGATGTTCCCGTCAACCATCCATTCAGTGATGATGCATAGTGGGAACAGCTTTGGGGAAACGCCCAGCACAGGCAGGACGTTCGGGTGAGAGAGACGCCTCCAGATCACGATTTCTTGGAACAGACGCTGCCATGAGCTGTCAGACGCGTATTTGCACGTAAAATCTTTGGCTGCATACCTGTTTGATTTTTGACAGGTTCTCGGCTGTATAGGCGCGGAACGCTTTGATGCACACACGATTATCATTGTGGCGGCCTTTCCAGACATCCGCGAAGCCCCCAGAAGCAAATGCAATGTCCCCCTCCTTCGAGATATTATCCGAGAGTATGCAGGAACGGGGCAGGATGGTCTGTGAGCCGCAAACTCTCCGGAGGATGCGAACACTCTTTCTCCGGATCTCAAGGTCCATATTCGGAGCTTCGAAAGCCTGCCGGGGATCAGACTGGATGCTCCGAATGTCATCAGTCTGCTCACCTGATCGAGGATCTCGACAAGGGTCAAAGCATCGTCGCCCTGCAGCGACATCGCGGTGTTCATACCTTCTTGAGATGCCAGCATCTTATTGAGGGAGTTTGGGAAATCCCTGGATCTTATGTTAATCGACATGAGTTGCGTGAGGAAGGAATTCCCGAATGCTAGAATATGCAGTGGTCAGCAAAAAGCAGCCCTGAAAATCCTTGACATACGGTAACTGGATGCCATCGCTTGTTAGATAAGTCTGCACCAGCAGCTGGGAGATTGCGGATAGGTCGAAGCAGGGAGGAACAGATGGAACTGTCAGATGTCGCTTTCGCCTTAAATATGCCTTCACACCCAATGCTGCATCCACGCACCATCCGGGGTCAGTTTCCCAGTAGAATTTTGTACACGTGGAGGGCACGCTCACAAGCTATTTGATCTTTCGGGGATGTTCTAGAAAATATCCCCCCGATCACGGTCTTATCAAGTTGAGCGACAGTCACGATTGGCCCCCATAGTTGGGTCGGGCGATATTTCGATGCGAATAGGCTGCTGAATTCATTAAGACCCTCATTTTTCAGTATTAGGACTATTATTTAGTTCGGTCCGATGGAACTCGGAGACTGGTCGGTCCCAACACATCGTCAACCACAGCAGACCACTGTCGACCAGTGTGTGGTGATCCAATGCTTTAGCAAGCGGCACGACCAGTGTATGACGTATGTGACAGCCGGAAATGTCGAGCACGTCCTCTCAGATATATGACAGGGTGTCTGGGGATGAATCATGTACCGGCTCTATACTACATGTATCAAGCTTACTAGTCGGCGGTACGGTCACTTGTTGCTGGGAAGGCCTGTCTGTGAACCCGGCTCACCATAATGCCGTTGGTGACTGACATGAAGGTGCCGCCGCGAGACATTTATGAAACTCGTTTAGAACGTACAGATAGAACATGGCGAATGAAGTAACTTTACATATGTCGTGAAGCGAATAAACATATACTATTGTTAATTATGGCCCAGAGTCGTAGAACGTTCATGAGAGGTTACTTATGAGCATCCACTGCGAAGACTTTACCTATCCGTTGTCGGAAGTGAAATCGGCTTTGTCGAGGTTTTTGTTTAGCGCGGTCGTCGGTATGTGGCGAGGCACCCGCCTCAGTCGGTCGGGGCTTGGAACCGTACGTCAGCGACAACATGCTGGAGGGCCTGCGTAGCTTGCGTGTTTGATCGTCCCTCGCTTGAGCCGTAGCAATTGCCGTTGCATCAGATACAAGCAGAAACGAGGAGGCCACGAGATCACCGACTACCGACGGCTTCTCAGGGTATACCTCCCTGTCGTAGGGTACAACTGTGGAAACTGAAAATCATGTCCAGATTGGTCAACAAGAGGTAAGCACATGAGTTGCACGATCGCTCACCAGTATCAGACCGGGGCTGCTCCCGTTGAGCAGGTGCCACACCTGCGAGCGTTGTTCGGCTGCTGCCGCTGGACTCGGCAAATCTCTTGTTCCGGTAGGGACTTGAGTTGTCGCGGAGGGGGCGTGGCCGAGCGGCGGCCTCCGAGCTGGGCGTAGAGGATCGAGAAATAGGATCCGGGGTAACTTGGAAGTGGGCTGCGCTGATGGTCACCAGGGCGCAACAGCGGTGCGAGCGGGTGTTTCAACTCACGAATGCGGTCCAACGCTGGACTGAAAAAGATATCAGGGAGGGCGTCCGTGCTCTCGCCCTTCGAGCAACTGGCCCGGGCCGGTACGTCAGCGCTCGTTCGAGGTGGTTCGGTGATGTGACTTTCAGCTTCTGAAGCCTCAGAAAGTTTGGAGAATAATGAGTCAGGCAACGATGTATCTGTGAGCGTTGACTCCTGGCTCGGAGGGCGTTTCATAGCTAACGGAAAACTCGTGAGCGGACTCCAGGTATAATATGAAGGAATGTACTCACGGATGACACCAAGTTCTTCATCGTCTACGCCATGTGTCATGAGTGCTCTGTAGGTGAGCGACTGAGCTGGAAACTCACCGGGGGGCATTTCGAGGAATAATTGATCTACAAAGTCCCATGAACTCCACATCCCTTATGACTGGAGAAGTGACCTACCGAACTTGGCGAAGTCTGAATCAGGATCCTCGTGCCGTTGGGTTATACCTCCGACTGAAGAGAGTATGCCGCAGACCGAGGCGGCTACCTTAACACGATCCGAGACCTCTTTTATCGATGGCCGGGAAGTGCGGTCGGCCTGCCAGCAGTCTTCTAGTAGTTTCCAGACTTTATCGGAAAGTCCAAGCTCGAGTGCATTCGCCGGTTTCGAGGGTCTTTCTCCTACCAAGACCTTGAAAACTACCTCGGACCCAGACAGTTTACCGAACGGTAGTGTCCCAGTGAGGACCTACAAGGTAAGAATCAATGTACGAGCGCACTGGGCATCGCGCGGTGGGTACCTGGTATATTACCATTGACATCGCATATGTGTCGGCCTCCTTCGTAGGCGTGCACTTCTCCAGTCCGAACCTTGATGGAACAAGGAGCTCTGGTGCCATGAAAGGAGTGGTCCCTCCACCTACTTCGGACTTTGACGACTCCATCTCAAGGCCTGGGTCATGAATAATGGTCATGAACCCGAAGTCTGCGAGACATGCAGAAACGGGGTTGGTGTTCGTGATGAGTATGTTAGCCTAAACAACCATATGAGGCGCGTCCGTAGGATCCTGACGGAGAGGCTTACACCCTTCAAGTCTCCATGTACAATATTGGCGTTGTGAAGATACTTCAATCCTTCGACGGCGTCCGCGAGCTGGAAGGTGCTCAGTGAGTGGCAAAGGAATATGAAACTAGCCTACAAGTTTGAGGTGATTGCCAGCATTGCCACGAACATACTCCATGATATTACCGTTAGCCATCCATTCAGAGACCATAGAAAACCTCCCATCCTCGAGGGTGTCAGGAACCCCGATGAGATTAAGGACATTTGGATGGAACAGGTTCTTCCACATGGCCACTTCTTTACAGAAGTGCTGTACGATGTATGAGCGATCCCGGATGAGAAAGTATAACTTGTTTTCCGACCTTGCGTATCTTCGCTTTATCGTCCACTTCCGAGACTCTCAGCGACTTTACGGCAACATCCTTGCCTTTGAACACTCCCATTCGAACATCGGCAAAGCCACCGGAAGCGCGAGGGATCCCGGAAAGATCGAACTTTGCGGACAACAGGTAGGAATCAGGAAGGTGTCCTATCCTGCCACATAACCTCCTCAGAACACTGAAAGCAAGCTGGCGAAGTTGGGTATCTAATCGCGCAGCTCGGAACGCCTTCGTATCCAAGGATAAAAACCATTAGAACAGGCGCCAAATGACACTCGGGGGGAACATACCCTGTCGATGATTTCGATGAAGATCTTCGCATCTGGCTCAGATAACGCCAGGATATTCGTGCGCTCATCCTTCGACGACAAGAAGGATCCAAACATCTCTACAAATTCCGTTGACTTTGGGTCGAGTGGTGGAAGGAAATGCAACCCCGGAGGCACATTATTTGAGAACTCTGGTTCGCACAGATGTCAGACGATGACCAGGTAACAGAACCGACAAGATCTGACCTCTCTTTGATCTGGTGTTTCGTGTAGGCGTTCTCGGATTAGCTGGGGCCATGGCAGCGAAGGTACGGGAGTGGAATGAGTCTGGCTCAAGTTGTGCACGCAGAAGCCACGAGGTAGACCATATGTCTATTTAACGCTCATGATGGCTGTCGACTTGGAAGTCCGCATCAAGACTCAGATATCTGATCAATTCAATCGACAGATCACTGGGTCGCGATAAGGGTTAGGATGTTGCATTGCTCCGGGGTGGTCGGTGCGTGGCTAGTGACGGCGGTAATTGTTATGGCGGTTCCACAAGCCGAAAATTGGTTTATCAGCCCATATGGAGATTCTCCGAAGGGATTAGCGTTGGAGATTATTTATGACGGTTATTTGCCACGTGTTTTTGACGGGTGTGTGGCGCAATGGTAGCGCGTCTGACTTCGATTGTCTCTCGCTATCAGAAGGTTGCAGTTTCGAATACTGTCACGCTCATCTTTTTCTCCCCCTTCACTGTCTCCAGTGACCGTACTTAAACAAGAACTTCAAGGGTTGAAGTCAACCTCCGAACTCATCACCCGTTTCCCTTCTTAACTTCACTCATCTCTGTTATCTGTCTTCATCGTGGTTGACGCATGGCCACAGCGGATCAACTAACCGCTTTCATTAAAAGGCAGCGTGACCTGCTCATCCGGGAGCGCGATGCGGAAATCGAGCAAAGCGCACTACTTCTCACAAACTGTGGACCAAAGCTACTTGAGCAGAAAGGTCTAGCGATCCTCGGATTGGGAGTCGCTGGCATAAACATCGGGCTGGGGGGAAAAAGGTAGGCGCGCTTTCTATGTTTTGTGAACCCCCATGACCGATAGAGCTGTAGTCTGATAGAATTGGAACGTCCAGTGGCGTATAGTTCATCACCGCTGTTCCCTCCCCATAATCTTAGGTGAGCCGGCTCCTCGTTATCTCGGCATGTTGGCCAAACCCATTCAGGCCAGGTGACATTGCTCGGATCGAGGATCATTTAACGGGAGGGAAGCCCAAGAGCGCTGGAAAAAACAAGAAAGCCGAAGCCGACAAGCAAACAACGTCTGGGAAACAGATAGAAGGGGTTGTATACAAGGTACTTCTGTCATCCTGGCTGGAACTGTCTACTTACAGCACGAAAGGTGACCGATGCCAGAATTGTCCTCGCGGTAAGTCCTGCGGAGACGAACACCAACGAGGACCTCGATCTCCCTGAGAGATCCCGTATCGTGAAACTCGCGAACAGTGTCACCTATGATAGGCAGGTCCATCCTGTATCCGCATGGAAAGTAGGTTCACGGTGTTTTGATGTAGGATGGAGCATGCTCTCAACCAGCTCGAGCGTATGGTCTTGCCCCCTTCCGGAGTGAACGTTGGTACCCTGCGTTGTCGGACCGCTGTCCCCTGCTGAAATCACATGCAGGAGGAGGTCAGGTCGACGCCCCCCATGACTAAACTCTTCGAGGTGTTGCTGGGAATCTCCACCCCCTCTGAGAGAATACCCATAAAAAACATCGCCTTCTTCGATCCAACACTCAACGACAGCCAAAAAGCGGCTGTAAAATTTGCATTAGAATCTCCGGAAATCGCGTGTATTCATGGGCCACCAGGTATTATAGTGACCCCTCTCCGGAGTCAAGTCTAAACTTGGTGCTGCAGGCACTGGGAAGACCCACACATTGATCGAGGTTATTCGCCAATTAACTTCGGTGAGTTCCGCAAACCCTAAACCGTTGCGTGTCCTCGTATGCGGTGCATCAAATTTGGCCGTGGACAATATCCTCGAGAGGTTGCTAGCGTTACCGGTCGCGAAGATCGAGAGTCGGCTGAAAGTTACGAGAGTCGGCCATCCCGCCCGCGTTATGTCAGACGATAACGTACTCGACTCAACATTAGATATGAAAGCCGGAAGGTCCGACGAGGTGAGTGAGGTTGTTTCACTTTGTTGAGTCATCGGGTTAACTGGCACCCTCGCAAGGCGGCACTCGCGAAAGATGTGAAGGCCGAACTGGAAGGCGCTCTCGGGATACTGTCCGGGAAAGGGAAAGGTGCGAAGGGAAAATCTCCTCGCGGTCTGGAACGGAAGAGAATGTGGGAAGAGGTCCGCGCATTGCGAAAGGAGTACATGATTGCTTGCTCGCCGCGGACCCACTCTGACGTTACCACCATGACAGGTACCGTAAACGAGAAGGAGGGGTCGTCGAAAGCGTCCTGAATGATTCCCAGATTGTGGTGTCGACTTGTCATTCTTCCGGGGGAAGGCAGTTGTATAAACATTCGTTTGATGTGGTCATCATCGACGAAGCAACCCAGGCGATGGAAGCGGTAAGTCCTTTCATAATGACAAAGGCGTTATGGCTTACACTCCAATTTAGGTTTGTTGGATACCAATATTCAAAGCCAAGAAACTCATCCTTGCGGGAGACCCGATGCAATTGCCTCCCACTATTCTATCTCTTGATAGCCACAAGAAGAAAAAGAAGGATCTCATTGTCACAAAACCCCCCGGAAAGAAGACAGCGCCTCTAAAGACTAAATCAGGCCCCAAAGGGAAGCCCGTCGTCCCAGATTCTGCCACCGTTCAACCCCCGCAGGATGAGGATCACGAAGCGAACTCCTCCGATGAGAGTGACGAGGGAGGCGATGCTGTTATGAGAGACGATGACAATATTCCTCCCACGCTGGAGGACGCCAACGCCGGGACATTGGCCTCTGGAGCAGCGAATCCGCCGTCGGTCAAGGCACTTCGCCGCGGAGCCCTTGAGCCGCCACGCACACTTGAAACAACATTATTCGATCGCCTCGAAAAGATGTATGGTCCAGGTATCAAGCGCCTCCTCAACGTCCAATACCGGTACAAAACTTACTTCTTGGAGCTGCCTGTCGCACTAACGGTCCTCGATTCACAGAATGAACCAGAAGATTGCTGATTTTCCGTCGAAGGTTATGTATCACAACAAGTTACGTTCTCACAAATCTGTGGCATCGCACCTACTGGATGATCTGCCGAACACCTCTTCGGAGGATGCCGATGAAGCAGAAGAGGTCCTACGGACTCCTATCGTTTTTATTGATACTGCAGGTTCAGAATACTACGAGCGAGTCGAGGGTGATCATGAAGAGGGAAGCAGGTGCAACGAAAACGAAGCGATGGTTGTCAAGAAGTACATTACTCGTCTGGTATGTCTTGGTCGATCCCCAATTTGTATTCATCCGAACATTTCGCACTAGGTTTGTTCTGGTGTGCTTCCCACCCAGATAGCCGTCATCACACCGTAAGTTTCCCCCAGCATTACGCTACCACCTGCTCATGGACGCTCAGATACCAAGCACAAGTCACCCTCCTCGCGTCCATATTGCGCCCGGTGTACGGTAAAGACATGGAGATCGGGACCGTAGATGGGATGCAGGGCCGGGAAAAAGACGCGGTAATAATCAGCCTCGTCAGGAGCAATGAGAAGGTAAACGCGTTCACTGTTTTCTTTTGGGGGCTAAACACTATTACCATAGCGAGAGGTTGGATTCCTCAAGGACAAACGCAGGCTTAACGGTAAGAGGAGCGATCAATCCTTCGAAGTAGCGCTCAACCAGAGACTTTAGTGGCCATGACCAGAGCCAAAAGGCACTTGGTGAGTGGTGCCAGCCCGGATGTGCATCTTGCTCTGAACACGGACGATATCAGTGCGTTATTGGAGACTCGTCGACAGTGCAGCATGGTGGGTCATTTTTGAAGAGGTGGATGGCGTGGTTAGAAGAAAATGCAGATGTTAGATACGATATTGCTGAGTGAGGTATCGATCACGTTTTTTTTTTGAATCACATTTCTATCCGTATCGATCACGTGCCCCGTCACAAGCTACCGTCCAAAAGGTAGGGCTTCTGGATGCTAAATAAGGGAATTGTTTGTCGGACCGGTGGCGTAGTGGTTATCGCATTCGTCTTACACACGAAAGGTCCCAAGTTCGATCCTTGGTCGGTTCATTTTTTGTTAGATGCTTTTCCCCTTCAACCGCCCCATACTTTCCTCTCTTTTTTCATTTATTATCAGCGCATTACCAGCTGCCGAGCAGAACCTGATGCATGATGATTCAATTGATTCTTGAGGCCACTCCCGAGGCGGTGCAAGCGTGGAAAAACTATATGCAGTTTTACGGATCTGGCCGGGTGGCTCCCAGCCACACACCATACCGACAACTCGAAGCTCCTGCAACCGACATCTCAAAAATGGTCAAAGGTATAAACTTCCCTCGTACTTCAAACGTCCACAGCTGACCCTCTATCACGCATAGTATACAAACCCGCAAAGGTCGAAGCAATCAACTCGAAACACATTCACAAAATCTTACCTTTGACCATATCGCATAGGTTGCTATTGTCCTCCAAGGACGCCAGGCCGGAAAGAAGGTCGTGGTTATCAAGCAGAATGATGAGGGTACCAAGGAGCGACCATTCCCTCATGCTGTTGTCGCTGGTATCGAACGTTATCCCCTGAAGGTGACGAAACGGATGGGAAAGAAGAAGCGGGAAAAGAGGAGCAAGATCAAGCCTTTCATCAAGGTGAATTTCGAAGCGAACTGACTCTATTTTGGATGAGAATCTGAGGGTGTATACACAGGTTATCAACTACTCTCACTTGTTCCCCACGCGATATGCCTTCGAGTTGGAGGGTTTGAAGGGAAGCGTTTCGTCCGAGACTTTCAAGGAGCCATCACAACGAGAGGACGCCAAGAAGAACATCAAAAAGCAGCTGGAGGAGAGGTACCATAGCGGGAAGAACAGGTGGTTCTTCCAGCCATTACGGGTATGTTGCTTCGCCCTGCTTGTCGCCACCCAGGTTTGGTGCTTACGGAGACCTCGTTTCTCCAACAGTTCTAGTCGCACACCTTGTCGATTCTGTTCAGTATATTAAAACCTCTCTCCATGTGTACACCATGACCATGATTTGTACATGACCCATGGATCGGACTTTTCTTGAGCTGGAAGACGGGAACGACTGTGGACTTTATGTGAAGCGCTGAGATTAGATCCTGACTGCTTATCACCATAAGCTTTTACGATCGTCTCACTCCTTACTTAGAACCGCTAAGATGACAGCAAAATGTCTCGTTAGGGGGTCTATCAGTGTGTTTAGCGAAGATATCTCCATCCAAGGAACTAATTTCTTGAGTTTCCCCCAGATATCGATGAGTATTTTCATGGTAGTTGCGGTACCTTTGGGCGTTTTCCGGGCACTACTTGATTGTGGGTTATTCTCAAAGTAAGATCTATATCGCGACCGGGAGAGACAATCTCTTCTTCTGGCTTTGAAAGTCGACCAGGGGGCAAGGGAGCCAACCAAGCCGTAGCCATCGCCAAGGCCGGCGGGAGCGTGGACTTCATCGGGATCGTTGGGCCGAATGGAAATTGGTTAATCAACGAACTTCGCGGTCATGGCATTGGTGTCGATAGGATGATGGTCGCTCAGGTTCGTACATCGTATCCTATTGCGCTAATGGTCACATTAAAGGTGAAAGTAGGATGCTACGACTGGGAGAGCATTGATTCAGATCGCTGAAGATGGGGAGAACTCTATTGGTAGGGAAACTTCGCACTTGATCCCGGAGGGAATTGCCAATATTCCTATTTCCTCCAGTCCTCCACCACGCGGCAAACCATATTGAGTTGCCCCCGCCTACGCCTGACTCCCTGGAAGGGTTTACGCACCTACTTTTACAGAACGAGATCCCCTTCAAGTCGACGATGGAATACTTGTCCGCTGCTCACGCGCTGGGTATCGTCACGATAATGAACCCTTCGCCGCTCCCAACTGCCGAGCAGACGCGAGAATTTCCATGGGAGAAGTTGACCTGGTTGATCGTGAACGAAGGGGAAGCAAGGGATTTGCTCACGAGTGTGGGGGATCCGCAGACAGTGGACGTGATTGAACTCGTGCTTCCTTCCGAAGGGACACCAGAAGACAAGACAGTCATTCGCTCTGCCTACACGATCGGCTCAAAACTTGCCAATCACCCCACGTTTAAAAACGTCGACATCATTTGCACCCTTAGTTCGGTTGGCCTGATCGCGTTTGTGTCTTCGGTCCACGATGGCGGGAAAAAGGCATTTTACCTTCCCTCGGCAAAGCTTGATGGTCCTGTTGTGGACACGACGGGGGCCGGTGATTGCTTCACAGGGTATTTCGTTTCTGGGTTGATGGGCCTGAAGGAGAGCCATGGAAAAGACCTACTTGACATTTTGAACACGAGCATAAAGGTTCGCCCCTCCAGGATTTCCCAATACCGGAGTCTAACCTCGCAACGCGGACACACAGGCAGCAGGAATTTGTGTACAGAGAAGAGGAACGATCGACAGCATCCCTCTGAGGGAGGAGATCACTGTATGACTAGTTTGAAGGATGCCGGTATAACGGGTGGTCTGTGGAACGTCCGTCAAATGTAACAAAGAACTTGCATGAACTGAACCCAAAGGTTTCGATGTACACCCCAATTCCACCTCAGTGGTCGAGCTTCCCACAGGCGCGAAGGTAAACGTCTGAGAGGACACCACCCAGCCACAGAAGTGGATGAGGACCATCCCCATTCGGCAAAAACGTAAGCGAGGTGGGCAATTGATACATGCGAAAGTGGCCTCTTTCCTTTAGGAGGGGACACTAACGGTGATCCCTAAGCGTAAGCGACTGAATGAGAGCACGTCCCTTCGGTGAATCTGTGGCTGGATACCCATCTTTACCAGCAACCAACATCAGCGAGTCACTCCCGCCACATCGAATCCTATCGGGCCCCCCTCGAGAGTCAAACGGACGCCCGCTATTGTGGTGGGTTCAAGACACGAGGCTGAAATTTTTCAAATCCGAGGGTTCCGGAACCGCAAGGTGAGTACAGGATCCGCCCCAATTGTGATCACTACCCAAAGAGGGAAAACAATTAAGGCAAAGTCTCGCTTCCAGTGAGCAGGGACCATGGTGAAATGATCAGCGGGAACCTCGCGGGCTGCTTTGTGAAACCGCCAGCAGGCGACCACCTGCAATTGTGTGCATTGGCCGCAGCTGGGTGGTGATGAAAGGAAGGGGAGGAGACCTAGGCGGTTGATTGGCTGCCACACTTTCTAAAGCATCAGGCGCCGACAGATGACTGTGGAACTCTCACGATTAATCGCCAGCTACTTATAAGATCGCGACTCTCTCCCTTGCCGACAACCTATCGTTCTTTTCCTTCACATTCGCATCTCAACCTAATCATCTTGCATATTCATGAGCTATAGGGGCGACCGCGGTGGTGGTCGTGGTGGTCGTGGTAGAGGAGACGGAGGAGGTGGATTTCGTGGAGGTCGTGGAGGCGGGGATTCAGGGTTCCGTGGTCGTGGGGGTGGGGGCGGTGGTGGGGGAGATTTTAGAGGAGGTCGTGGTAGTGGAGGCGGGGATTCAGGATTCCGTGGTCGTGGAGGTAGGGGCGGAGGAGATTTTGGAGGAGGTCGTGGAGACTTCAGAGGCCGAGGAAGTGGCGGAGGGGATTTTAGAGGTCGAGGTCGAGGTGGGCCTCGGGAACAGGGAGGGTACGTGGCCTCTGTTATCCATTCTTCCCTCTAACCTTATCTGAATACTACAGTGTATTCGCCGAGAACGTCCCGGCGACTTTGGACGCCCGGATTACGGATAAGTCTCAGGATGAACTCATAGCGCGCTTGAAAAAGATGACCGTCAAGCCGTCGGACCTTCCTCCTAGGCCGGACTTTGGCACCGTCGGATCGAGTTTCAAGCTGAGGACCAACTTCTTCCCAATAAGGTTGCCGCAGATGACGATCTTCGAGTACGACATCACAATCACCCCCGGTGTTTCTATCAGGCGCGTCAAGCGTAGGATCTTCCAGTTGGCCGAGGCGACCAGCGATTGGACCAAACACGGCCTCAAAGGAAAGGTCGCACACGACTTTGCCTCGAAGCTTATCGCGGTCAACAAGCTCCCCGACCCGTTGGTCATTAAGATCATCTTTGTGGACGAGGACGAAGATCCCAAGGATAAGAAGAAGCAGAAACCGAAGGAATACACCTTGACCTTCAAATTCGTGAAGGATTTGGATACTAGCAACCTAATCGAGTACGTCCGCCTTTACCCTCCCTGCTAACGTGGTTATCTGACTTTGTCTTCAAGTTTCCTCGCAGGTCAGGATCGAGCCTACGAGGTTCTGCCCATCATCTCTGCACTCAATCTGGTTCTCGCCGCGTTTCCTAACAGCCCCGCCGGCCAAGGTGTAATGGTTGGTCGTAACAGGTTCTTCTTTAAATCTGGCGGAGTTCGACCCGTCAGTCTCGGTGGAGGTCTCGAGGCATGGAAAGGTTTCTATTCTTCGGTCCGACCGGCTTGGAAGCAGCTCATGGTCAACGTCAATGCTTGCACTACCGCTTTTTACCAACCTCAGAACTTGGCCATGGCCATGATGCAGTTCCAAGAGTCCAGCTTCGGTGCTCAAGTCTCCACTTTCGTTAGGGGAGTTCGTATCAAGACAACACACCTAGGGTACAAGAAGACCGTCAAGAAATTGGCCCGGGCTAGTGCTCGACAGCATAGGTTCGACAGTGGCGACTTCGGTATGGTCACCGTCGAGGAGTACTTCAGGAGAAGTATGTTGGTTCCCTTTGAAGGCTTTGCTGCGGGATACTGACGACGAACTCCAGAGTATAACGTTATCCTTTCCCATCCTGATTTACCGCTCGTGGATGTTGGAAGCAACAAATCGAACCTCCTTCCTCCTGAAGTCTGCGAGATAATTCCAGACCAACCGTATCGCGGAAAGCTCACTGATGAGCATACTGCTGAGATGATCAAGGTCGCCGCAAGGCCTCCCAACATCAACGCTGGTCTCATCATGGACGAAGGCCTGAAGAGTCTTGGGTTCAAACAGGGTGCTGGTCCCCTTAACGCCTTCGGCATCGGCATTGGCCAGGAGATGGCCGTCGTTCCTGGACGACTTCTCCCCGCCCCTGGGGTTAACTATGGTCAGGGAAAACCCAACGTTGATGAAAAGGCAAGCTGGAACCTTCGAGCTGTCAAGTTCGCCGTCGGTGGCAGGCTGGCGGAATGGGCAGTCCTCCTTATCCAAGACGGCAACCGGGACGAATTCCAGGGTGTTGGTGACCCTGAACTCAAGAGGACCGTCAAAGGTCTGGCAGACATGTGCATTACTTCTGGTATGAGGGTTGAGGGGCAGCCGCTCTACGCTGCCGCGCGCCTCCCCAGGAAGTCGGGAGGGGAACCGACTCGCAGTGATGCTATCAACGTTATCCGCAACGCTGTAACTCAGCAATACCCAAAGAAGCCCTCAATGATCTTGATTGTTCTCTCGAACGGCGACAAGCACGTCTACAACGGCATCAAGCACCTTCTGGACGTCTATCTCAAGGTCCCCAGCGTCTGTGTCCAGGTGTCCAAGTTCAGGAAGGATAAAGGACAACTTCAGTATTTTGGAAATGTCGCCTTGAAGATCAACATGAAGATGGGCGGTGTCAACCACAGACTGGTCGATCCCCCTGGGTCGACCCCGACGCTCGCTTGGTTGAGGGACCCCAAGGAACCGACCATGTTGGTTGGTATGGATGTCACTCACCCTAGTCCAGGTTCTATCAGAGGGACCCCATCCATCGCCGCTGTCGTCGCCTCGATCGATGATAACTTCGCTCAGTTCCCCGCTAGTCTGAGGATTCAGGAGACGAGGAAGGAGGTAAGCTTTCTACACGGAATAGGTACCGAACGCAGCTAAATCCCTTGTAGATGATTACCGAGATGAAGGCCATGATGGAGGAGCGTCTTAAGCTCTACCAGAAACACAAGAAGACGCTTCCACGCCGAATCATCGTCTACCGTGATGGTGTTTCGGAGGGACAGTTCGATATCGTGATTAGAGAAGAGGAGCCACAGATGCGCAAAGCTTTTGAGAGCTTTGGAAATGCCAAACAACCGTATCGGCCGAAACTGACAATCGTCATTTGCGGAAAGCGACACCATACACGCTTCTTCCCAACTGACTCGCAATTCGCGGATCAGAATGGAAACCCGAGGCCAGGAACCGTTGTGGATAGGGGTGTGACCGCTGTGTATGGTGAGTGTGCCTTTGGACAAGACCCTCACCGACATGAGACTAACGGACAACGTGCACAGAATTTGATTTCTTCCTTCAGGCGCACTACGGTCTTCAAGGCACAGTCCGTCCCACACACTATTACGTCGTCCTCGATGATCTCGGATTCAATGCGGACCGGCTCCAGGGCCTTACCCACGCGGTCTCTTACATGTTTGCTCGTGCGACCAAGGCCGTCTCTCTCGCCGCTCCTGCGTACTATGCCGATCTTGCATGCGAACGTGGGCGCGCGTACTTGCATCGGCTTTTGCAAGGCATATCGGATGGTGGTGGGACTGCCGCGAGCGGTACGACGGGTGAGAGGGAGCAGGAGATGGCTACTTACAGGGAGGCTGAAAAGATGTGGCATGGAGGTCCCGGAGGCGAGATCAAAGATACGATGTTTTATTTGTGATTTTCTGGTTCTCGGCGCATTTCGCCGCTTCTTTTCTCTTGCGACCCGCCTTCGTTTCCTTTCCGCTGAGGCCTGAGGATTTTCAGAAGTGGGCATCCCTCTTTCCTTCCGACAGCGTTTTGTATATCGTTCCCTTTTCTCTCCGACACAACAAGGCTAGACTCAGACACTAGCTACCTTGAACTGTACACTACTACAATCACGCATATCAGATCCTAGTTTTTGTACTCAGAGCGAATAAATGTGCTTGTATTATTCCAGACAAGGCTGAGGATCGCGGGTCAACCCTACATTAAACTCAAATGATTCACCTGGGATGGGTGTGTGGCGCAATGGTAGCGCGTCTGACTTCGATTGTCATTCGCTATCAGAAGGTTGCAGTTTCGAGTACTGTCACGCTCATATTTTTTGCCTTTTCGTGATCTGACTTCGCGGCGCGTTTCGCGCCTCCCCCCCAACTCAACCCTCCATGTTCGGCCAACAACAGCAACAACCGGCTGGCGGCCTGTTTGGATCCACGACGCAGGGGCTAACATCCACCGGTACGGGGTTGTTTGGTTCGACGACGACTCAACAACCACCCGGTAATTGTTTCATCGGCGCTACTCAAAACCCATAGAGCTCAACTAGTACAGGCCTGTTTGGGTCTACTCAGCAGCAGCCACAGCAACAACAGCAACAGCAACAGCAACAGCAACAGCAGCAGCAGCCATCCGCAAATGTTTTTGGATCTACCACTACTGGGATTCAAGGAACTGGAACAGGCGGTGGCTTGTTTGGATCTACGAATCCTCAACAGCAGCAGCAGCAACAGCAACAACAACAGCAGCAACAACAGGGCTCGCTCTTTGGTAGCACGACAATTACTCCAGCCCAGCCGGGTACTGGTGGTGGATTGTTCGGAAGTACTACCACTGGGACTACCCAACAACCAACTGGTGGACTGTTTGGTACCGGGACATCAGCACAGGGCAGCGGCGGTACGCTCTTCGGGTCTTCCGCCACGACCTCGACAACCTCGGGGGGAGGATTGTTTGGGACGGGAAACAGTACTAATGCCGGAGGTGGTCTCTTTGGATCGACACAGTCGATGCCCGGTACAGGAGGGGGAATATTTGGATCTCAACCTGCTGCAAACATTCAACCCACCGGTTCTCTCTTTGGTTCGACTACGATCCAGCAGCCTTCGACAACGTCGATCTTCGGTACCAGTACCATGACCCAACCCCAACCAACCCAGTCAAGTTTATTCGGACAGTCTACGGGGGGATTTGGAGGGACTGGGGGAGGACTTATGAGCAGTACCCTGTCTGCCAGCGCTCTTAGGACGTCTCTGGCATCGTCCCAACTGAATTCAGATCCAGGGGCACAGCATGCCGCACTGACCCAGCGGATCGAGGGGATTAAGAACGCTTGGGACGCAACTTCCCCTCAGTGTAAGTTCCAGGTGGGTACTCGATTTTTCTTCGAGATTTCAACGGTCGATTAGCTAATTCCGCCGTTCTTATCCTAGCATTACTTTTACAACCTCGTAGACCCCAACCAGGTCCGGTTGTATGGGCGCCCCGCGAACGTAACCAATGAGGTGCTTTGGCAAAAGGCTGTACGAGAGAACCCTGATCCCACTTGGTTGGTTGTTCTGGAACTAGCTGATTTGGATCCTATTGATAGCCTTCTTCTAGCTTGATTCCTGTTCTTGCCATTGGATTCGATGATTTGCAAAAAAGAGTGGACGCTCAGACGAGACAAGCCACCTCCCATCAAGAAAAGCTGCAGGTAGGTTTTTGGCTGCAAATGTATTGTCCGTGCACCTTTGATCTTGACGGTTGTTAGGAACTGCGTAAAAGAATTGGAGCATTGACTCAGAGGCACGAGCTTTCTAACACCCCAAGGCTTCACCGCGCATCAGCTCAGCAGACTCAATTGACGCATCGTCTATTGAGATTGGTGCAGCACCTGCATCTATTGATACCCACCCTTCGTTCCTCCTCAATCCGGCCGGAAGAGGAAGCCCTGCGTGCAGCATTGGAAGAAATTGATGAAGAGATCCGACGACCTGGGGGAATGGGAAGAATGAGGGGCAAACTGAATGAACTCTGGGCGTTGATTGGTGCCGTTAAAGCTGTCCGGGAAAGAGACGCGAAGGGTGTTTCGGACGGGAACGTTGAATGGGCGGTCGTCGATGAGGAAGGTCTTGCTCAAATAGCTCAGGTACGGTTTGCTTGTTGCACTCGCGACTTTTCCAGCAATCTCACTGCGATCTTTTCTTAGATTCTAGCTGAGCAACAGGCCGGCCTGGCTTACCTGACGAAAACTCTTCAGAAAGACCTGAATGACCTGGCGGTGATCAGGGGGACTGCTGGGCCAACGGACACGGAAATGAGCTGACTGTCATGCTCGCGTGTTTTTTTCGCCTCGTGTTGTATATAGATAGCGTTAGTGATTCAATGAGACGTACTTAATTGCAGGTATTCGAAATCTTAGACAAAAGGCGGCGATCGCCACCTGGTATTTACGGCAACGTGACCTGCTAATTCCATACGGGAACAGCGACGGGTTCTCCACAGTCCCCTCTTCCCCTTCCACTCATCCTCTGTCTCCCTGACCACCCTGTGCGCTGAAAGATGCGTGTTCGAACACTAGAAATTCGGTGGCACGACAACAAACCAATCTCGACTTGCGACTTTCAACCAGCACCGTTCAAGAAGGCACGTCCGACCTCCGACAAGGGGTTCACCACCCAGTCCTATAGGCTGGCCACGGGTGGCGAAGACAATCATGTTCGGGTGCGTTCTTTCACGATTTTTGGCTGCAGTTCCCTTTGAACCTGAGGGCTACTGTTTGTTCTGGTTCGCGTTAGTTATGGATGATATATCCGAACATCATGCCGGCATCGGTTTTGGCGGAGAGTGCGGTGGCTGTAGGTGCCGACGCGACGAACGCCTTCAGACCACCGAGGGTGGAATATCTCGCTACTTTGAGCCGGCATTCGGCTGCTGTTAATGTCGTCCGGTTCAGTCCAAACGGTGAGTGCGAATTCGAACTCGTGCGGAGATCCAGGGTTCGGGTGGCACGAAGGGCTTGGTGTCAAAAGACCCCTCTTACTCCCTTGTCTATTCTTTCACGAAAGACCCCTTACTGGGAGACGAACACGTCGGAGGTGATCGTTGACTACATCTATCTTTGTCGCTCCTAAATCCATTGTCATTGTTTGATCTCCATCAAAGCCCTAATTAACCCTATCCCTTCACACAACACCCAACTGACCTGTTTGACCAGGTGAACTTATCGCCTCATCCGGGGATGGTATGACTGTCACTCGAGTTTTATCTCACGAGTCTAACCGCTTCTATGCAGATGGTATGATCATCATCTGGGCACACTCGAACACACCGAACACGAGCACATATGGCTCGGATATTTCACCTGAGGAGGCCCAGTACGATAAAGAATTCTGGAAGCCACGGCTGACTTTCCGGTATGATCAGGTTCACCGTCAGTGTATTTGGCGGGCGCTCAAGCTTACTCTACAGATGCACCACGATGCAGGTTTATGATCTCGCGTGGAGTCCTACCGGTGAATACATCCTTGCAGGCAGCACAGATAATGTCGCCAGGGTCTTCACCGCAAGCGACGGGAAATGCATCAAAGAGATTGTGGAGCATAGCCACTACGTACAAGGTGTCGCCTGGGATCCCATGAATGAATACATCGCGACTCAAAGCAGCGATCGGTCAATGCATGTCCACAGGATTACCTCCAAGGGTCCCGGCCAGTTGGAGATCCATGCCATCGGGAAAAATACACGGATCCACCATCAGGGCAATCACACTCCTCGGAGACGGCGAACTAGACACTTTCGACGGGAGTCGACGGCAGCTAGTGACGCGGAATCGAGTACGAGCGAGATTATGAAGGACGACATGCCACTACCACCGAGCCAACAACCTATGACCCCTTCAACCCCTGCGACTACACCAGCTATACCTATGCCGCCGCCCCCTGTGGAAGCTTCATCGCGAAGATCTTCGTTTTCCAACCCACCTGGATCGCCCGCTGTCCTTACTCGCCCCGCGCGCTCTCCCTCACCAATGCCTGCCCTCCCTGCCATCCGCGCCGTCCCTTCTTCGGGCCAAGCGTGGGCGACGGTGAAATTATACGGAGATGAGAGCTTCACGAACTTCTTCCGGCGGCTGACGTTCAGTCCTGATGGTGGCCTCCTCTTAACTCCGGCTGGTCAATTCGAGGATCCATCGGTCATACCTGGCCTGACTGACCCGACAACCAAGAGTAAGAAACGCAATAACGACGCAAGTTCTGCATCCTCGGTTTACATCTATACGCGGGCCAATTTCGCTCGTCCACCCATTGCCCAACTCCCTGGACACAAGAAAGCCAGTGTGGGCGTCCGGTTCTCGCCGATCCTCTATGAGCTTCGTCAAGGCGTTCTTGGGTTCGAAGAGCCACAGTCAATTGTCGTGGAACAAGGGAAGGAGGAATCCGTCCACCTTGACCTCGGGGAACACACCCTAGCCCCTTCATTCTACCCAACTTCCCCGCACAGACATTCCATCCCGACACCGAGCCTTTCCCCTATCGTCGCGCCAACGCCCGTTTTTCCGGGTGGCCCATCTACGCTGTTGACGCCTTCGCCGGCGTTGCGCGCTATTGATGGTGGAAGATCACCTACCCCTGGAAGGTCGATAACGGGAACACCAGTCCCATTCACGGTTGGAACGAGCTCAGTATTTGCGCTACCATACCGGATGTTCTACGCCGTGGCGACCATGGATACAATTACTATCTACGACACTCAACAAGCCGGGCCGATCTGCCTGCTGACGAAGCTGCATTATGACGAGTTTACGGATATCACATGGTATGGAGAGAACCCCTCACCTCTTTTGAATCATTCTGAAGAATTTCTATAGGTCTCCTGATGGACAATGTCTCATACTATCTTCGCGAGATGGGTACTGTACGATCGTTGTCTTTGACGAAATCTTAGCGGCGCACCACACGCAACAACACACACTACAGATCCAATCAATTGCCAACCACCACTCCGTACCCCTAACGTACTCCAGCAGTACACCTGTTCCCACACCCGGTTCAACACCATCGATCCCCATCGCCGGGCTTCCTCCACTACCGCCACCGTTGGTCACCTCGATTTCAGGCGGTTTAAAGCGAAGGGCGGAGTCGCCACCCCCTTTGCTCACCCCAGCATCCAGTGTCGACAATGAAAACCTGGGGATCCGAAGCTCCATTGGCATGGATCACGCCCCGACGCCCCAGCAGACTTCGACCACGACGACTGGTGAAGAGTCTGAAAAGGAGCGGCCGAAGAAGAAGAGGAGGGCTGCACTAACCAAGGTCGCTGATCTTGGTTGAGAAATGGAGGTTCTTGTTCATAGATCGGTTAATCGAGTTAGTTTTTTTTTGTAAGATTGATATAGTTGTTGTCTTATTCGACTTCGAATCTTTACCGAATCCTTTCTCACCCTGTCCTTGCTCTTTTTCTCTCGCTGTCTTGTTCCTCGATATAATTTATCCGAACTGTCTCATGTTGACATTACCTATCAAAATTCCGGGGTAGCTCATCTTACTGTCACCGGGCCTGGTTTACTAATCGACGAACGCGACTTTTACAGCCTGGGTCGTACTCCAGTCTCCCAAACTCCAGTCTTGCATTCTCCCTTCTGAACCGTTTCGTACCACTTCAGGATCGTGTCGACGACTATTTCTCGGTTCTGCCGAGGAGATCAGACATGTATTTTTGAACGGGGAGGGGAGGAGACGAATCGTACCCCTGTGCGGGTGAAATTGTGGTCCGCGTCTTCAATTAAACAGAGATTATGTGTACCCGGAGACCTGATCCCGAGCGCCCTCGAGTACAACACGCCATCATACCTTCGGGTAACGTGTTAGAAAGAGTTTAACCATCGACAGAGATCCTGATTGAACTTACACCGGTACCCGGGCATCTTGTATCCCATGGATGGTTAAAGCATGAATGTGATGCGGGAATTTGTCCCATACGATGCTGGTATCCCAGCTACAGAAGTCTTCGACTTGGTGTGGATATATCCTTAACGTTCTGGGTTCTCTCGCAATTGTGGCTTGGAATTCGTGGTATCCGAGGGTTTTGAAGGAGTCGTCTAGGCCTGGGTATAATCCGTTATCTGAGGGGATCAATGCCGATGTTCAGTGTATACACGGTGGAGAGGGGATCGCGGAACAGCAACAGGACTCACGGTCTACTCTCTAGAGGGGTAGAGAAGGTCGCGATTTTAGTATAAACCGGAGATTCCCAAAGATTATGACCGTTGTCGACTTTACCATCCTATACCTCCCCGAAACGTTTACGAAACACTTGACGTTCGCGGCGACTTCTCCATAAGTACATAAATACGGTATCGTCACCATCGACGCCCTAGAATGGGAAACAATCATCGCGACGACGTAGCCGTATTTCGATTCGAGGTGTTTGACCACCACATCGAGGTCCACGATATCCGAGTTGAAGTCGCCGTGCGTGTATTGGCCGGGCGTTTCGTGGCTACCGCTGAGGTTCCAAGTTCCTTTCAAATGAGCGTGGATTCAGAGCGTGTCGTTCGAGAGGAAACGACTCACCGGAAATCGAAACGGAAGGAATCTATGGTGAGCTGTTGTCCCAACTTCTTTTGGTAAACGTAGTCTTTATGCCTGACCGCAAGTTAAAACGCGTTCCCCGCGTAAAAGATGAAGAATTGGGAGTACCCCAACGCGCCATGGAGAATCTAGAAGACGAAGGTGCACTTAGTCCTTACCCACACCATAAGTGAGGAACTCGACTGAACGAGAGCAATCGGTCTACCCCGGGTGTCACCATCACCGTCGAGCTGCTCCAAGATCCCTACGATGTTGCAGCCTCCAACCTCAGTATGAGGAATGGATATCTTGGAGGATTTCCTGCCGCCGTTCATGAAGACGATGGTGAAGAATAAACGGGATCCCGCCGTTCGAGCTCATTGATCAATGCGGATCAAAAGGGAATATGATCCGTCCACCACACAGATGCAGGAGACAGGGCTAGGAGGCAGGATGAATTGTTTAAATTGCGCGTAGCATAAAACAATGCAAATGGTGAGTATCAATTGTAAGTAGAGTACAATGCGTAATGAAAATCGCCAAGGAAGGTCTACTTCTTTACACGCTTTCCGACTTGGGCCTGGAAACCACTCTTAATCGCACTGACCGACCGCCTAGATCCACATGACATGCAGGACATGAAGAAGATACGATTTTCCTTCGTTAGGAGGGTATCAAAAGACTTGCATGTCTTGCAGGTGACGTATTCAACTATTGGGTGTACAGATCAGCACAAATCGGGATGCGAGATTCGGGATCGTACCGATGTAACGACGAAGGACGTTTTCGATTTGTTTTTGTTGGAAGCGACCTTTGATAACCAAACGGCCAGATCCGTCCACCGACCCGGTCGTACCCATTTCGGCGAACATAAATTGAATGACGTGCTCTGGTTGTCTGTGCATTCGTTTGCAGATATCTGGGATATTGGCGAAGATCGTTTTCTTGTTTCCTTCTCGCATGATTTGTGGGGGAGCAATGGTGTAGCGTTTGGTGCTGGAAGAGAAAAGGGCAGGATTTGAGGCATGAAGTTGGCCGTAGAAACGCTGAAGAAGCTACCCGGCTGTGTCAGTACAACAGAATTCGGGATTGTATTTCTGAGCTGACCTCGTGGTAGGTGTAATCACGATCTGAAGTTAACCAAGGTTCGTTCTGGGACTCCACGCCAGCAGGAATATCGTGCGACAGAGCAAAGACATCCTCGCCGAGATCTTCCTCGTTCACATCGTCCAGATGATGACCATCGGGTTCACCGCCGGCCTCATCGACATCCGCTTCTTCGTCCTTGGCTTTTGACTCGCTCAGTTCCTTCTCGAAGGCCTCGAGATCAAAGGCAGCCTTCTTCTTTTTCTTCTTTCTCTTGAGATCCGAAAAGTCGAGATCATCGTCAGCAGCAACTGTGAGTGTAGCGGTGCCGGATTCTTCCTGACCGTGGGGACGAGTCAGATGAAAGTTGGAATCATTTAAGCGAGTACACGAACCAAGTCGAGAGGAATCTCCTTCTTCTGTTTCTTCTTTTTTTTTACATCCCCAAACATTGCCTTGAAGTCGTCGTCCACTTCACCGCTTTGCTGCTTCGCTATCTGTTCGTGAGCGGTGGTTGGACCCATGTCTACGGCTTCGCCATTGGTTGTGCGGTTGTCGATGACATCGGGTGCTGGCTGAGTGGGATCTGCATCTGCACCGAGGGGGTCCTCTGTGAACGCGACCTTCTTCCTTGACTTTTTCTTGAACGAAGAGTCGAAGAGAGGTTCTTCAGACATGATTGCGTTGAGCTTTGATCTGCCTTGACTCGATGTCCCGATCAAAGATGGGTGCAACGGCGAATTCCGAAACTCCGACTCTCCGCCCGAATTTTCAGCCACACCGCTACCCTTGTGCGAGAACTCCCGACACGGTGACACAAACGACTTTCATTTTTTTATTATACCTCCAATAATGCTCGCAAGGAGGACTCTCGCCCGCATTCCTGCCCAGCGGTCCGTCCTCGACGCTGCTCCCCAAAATGCCCGAAACATGGCCACCCTCCGAGAGCTCGAGCTCCGTCTCAAGTCGGTCAGGAATATCGAGAAGATCACAAAGGTTCGTGTTTGACGTGCCTTTCGTGTGTTTCCTGGCCCCATGGCTTATCCCGGAACGCATATAGTCGATGAAGATGATTGCTTCGACACGGTTAAGCAAAGCTCAGCGTGCTCTCCAAAGCGGCAAGCAGTACGGAATTGCAAACGCTGGTGCGTGGGTCAGAATGTTCAACTAAAGCGTGTTTAAGCTGATTTACGTCCTGGGAACACTAGAGCTGTTCGCAAACACTACGCCCGAAGAAGTTGGCAAGCGAAAGCTTTTTGTTGTCCTTTCTTCCGACAAGGGTCTTTGCGGTGGTATTCACTCATCGGTCAGCAAGGCTACCCGTGCTGCTATCAAGGAGGCCGACCCCGAGTCACCAATTATGATCATTGGTGACAAGTCCAAGGCCCAACTCTCTCGTGCCCTTCCTAAGAACCTCGCTCTCACCTTCAATCAAATTGGACGTGACATCCCTACCTTCGCTGATGCTGCCGCCGTCGCGGATCTGATCTTCAAGTCCGATGCCAAGTATGACAGCATTGTCATCGTATACAACAAGTTCGTTTCTGCTATCTCATTCGAGGCCTCTAGTGTCGAAGTCCAGACAGAGACTTCATTGAGGGAAGCTCGTGAGTGGATCCCGCCGTAATCGGTATTCAATATCTAATAGCCTTCCCAGCTGGCTTCAAGGCTTACGAGATGGAGGACGATGTTGTCAAGGATCTCAGCGAGTTCGCCCTCGCTAATGCCCTGTATGCTGCTTTGGTCGAGGGACACGCTGCTGAGACAAACGCTCGGTGCGTTATGATCATTAAATTAACAAGAGACGTTACTAAATTCGGATCCACAGGCGAAATGCCATGGACAATGCCTCCAAAAACGCCAGTGAGATGATTGGAAGTTTGCAGATGCAGTACAACCGTGGTCGTCAAGCCGCCATCACAAACGAGCTTGTCGATATCATTACTGGTTTGTGGTTATCCTCTCAGTCCGTACCAGGGATTACTGACACACGTCCTAGGTGCCAGCGCTTTGTAATCTCAGAAAATTCTTTAGAGAGTGGAATAGATTCTGTCGCTCGGTGCTACCCTGTGATTTCTCGTTTCCATAATTCGTTAATCATTGTCTGGGCTTTTTCCGTCCAAGATGTGCTTCCAACATCGAAGTCACCCTCGTTTCCATCCTCGTTACGAGGGTCGAGCCTCCGAAGATTCCGGGTCGTTTCACAAAGTTTGGTCGATGTATCTTGGTTACTTGAGAATGAGACCCCAATTCTTTGAGTGGACGTGAGTTGAGTACGTCATGCATCTCTGATCAAGGTAGAGACCTCCCACCGCGGCAAGTTGACTCTCACCCATCCCGACCCTACGCCTCTGGCTTTATTTTTTTCCCTCAAGCGACGGGACCTCACCGTTTGTTCTCTTGAATGGTTCCGAACACGATCCTATAAAAGGGTGGGAAATCTTCAATATCGGGTGCAATAATCGAAGGCTAGCTCGCATCAGACATCATCAGCCTCATGTTTTCAGCGTGCTCAGCGCAAGGCGTAAGCCAGGTGCCATTGAGCAGGTGCGTACGTGTGCAGACCGTGATCCATTAGGCCGGCTGACTTCCATTTGGTCGCTTGTTTCCCCCGCCCTTTTATGCGCAAGGCTGCACGCCCTTAACACACCAAGAACCATCACCATTCTGCACCGTCCTCTTATGCTTGTGCAAGTTTGAGCCTCATTACTACCCTTGTACTCTTACGCTTACTTCCTTCGCATTCCCCCCTTGCGTTCCCCATCCTCTACTTACATCACTCTTCAACGTCCCCTCCATCCAATGAAACGAAACTCAACAACGACGACGGCGGCTAGCAGCCGACGCAAGACCGTCAGGCCTAGTCTCGAATCTCCCACGTTACAACCCAGCTCCTCCTCCAGGTCGCATGTTCACCGCGAGGGCTTTTCTTACCACTGGATCTTCCGATCCAACATCCCCAAACGACGGAGTCTACTATTCCCAAACAATGAGATCCAGAAACGCAACTTCTTCGGTATGGGAGAGGTTTTCGGGGTTCTGGCTAATGTGCGTGTTTTCGCCCTTCCTGAGAATATCCTTCAGATCATCCCATACCCCGTGCACAGCCTGCACAAACCCTCAAATCCCTAACGGAAGCAAAGAGCCTGCTGGAACAGACCCGCGACGAGCTGACGGAAGCCAGAGAACGAGCACAGATCAAGCCGACACACACTTTCTCACCTTTACCACCCTCTGTATTTTTCCCTCGACCGACTGAAGTCAAGGCAGTCGAGAACATTCTTATGGGTCAGCCCAGTTGGACTGTCATTTTTGGCGCCAGTTCGACAGGAAAGGTGCGTTTCATGTCTTCAGATATATATCGTGTTTCGAACCCCACTGATCCTTATCTGTTACCATCTATGGGCGACTCTAGACTGCGATTTTACGACATGTACTCTCAAATCCCCGCTATCATGTACTACATTTCGACCTTCGGATCGCTGGTTTCGCCGATTTGTCCAGTCTCCACATGAGCCTATGGTTAGTGTCAGATGTCCAGAGAGCGCCGAGTCTTGACAACTTTTTACCTCAGTCAACAAATGGAACAATATTTTGCTATTATCGGGGAGACAATGGAAGGCTATGGCGAGTTCGAAGTCGAAGCATTAGGGTTCAAGGTATGCATATCCCATCTCGCTCATCGAACACATTCCACGTGCTCATACATTATCGTCCTAGCACGAACGACTGAACCTGGAGAGGCGCCTGTCTGCCGTGTCTCAAGATGAATGCGCAAGCACGACCGGCGGCTCGGTGAAGACAAGTGATATTGCTCGGCTGATGGAGATGTTTCAAGTATATCTTCTCATTTCATGTCTAGAGCTTCACACTAATCCCCCTGTTTCCAGAGTTCCCTTCTCAAGTATAGGGACTTCGAGCCCTTTGACGATGAGGACGTACATTCTGACATGACCCATGTCGAAGATCATGAGCTCCAACATAACGAGAGTCTCACGCGATCAAAATCATTCTGGAGGAAAGTCAGATCCCAGAGACAGGCAAGGGCCGCCGACAAGGGCAAAAGGAGGGAGCACACGTCATTGCGGGAGCCAAGTACGGTCTCAAATACTTCAAAGCGCCAACCCAGTCACAAAGCGAGGGAGGAACGTCCAGAGAAGAAGGTTCCAGTCATTTTCTTTGACGAGGCCCACAAACTGTGAGCGGAATCCATGGTTCAATCCGTTGTCGTGGTGTTTACTTTCTATTTCTAGCCCCGTTTTGATACAGTCCGCCGGCGCGATGAAATGTTTGCTTGATGCTATGCTCGTATTGACCAAACAGGATCGACTATGCCATGTAATCCATGCCACGAGCGAACCGTTCTACCAAACCTGGTTGCGGAAGGCTAATGTGATGCAACACTGCAAGGTCTGTCCTCTTTCGAAAGCATCTTCCCTGTGTCTTTGTACTCATTTAGGATGGTATTCTAGATTCTCACCATCGGGGACTGTACCAAGTCGGAAACGCGAGCTTTCTTTAGAGATCGGGTCATCCCTCACGTACCCGAGAAACTCCGGATGGGTCTCTCATTCGAGCAACTTTGGGATGCCTTTGGTGGAAAGCTTGCTCACTGGCAAGACTACATCACAGACTACGGTATGTTTTCCGCATGCCCTCACGTGATTGCATCCCCAACTTACGACACCCACGTTGCACAGTGAACGCGAACGGGAAACTCGACAGTCAGTCTTCACTCTCGCTAAATTTACTTAAAATTACGAGCGTCTTTTACTGATATTTTCCGTCTTCTAGTCAAACAAAGCTCGCACTTCTTACAAGCGCACGCACTCCTCAACCTTCACCTCATCCACTGTTCCGAGTCCCCGCCCGAAGTTCCCGATAATAACCGCCGAGGTCAACAATCAAACCTTGGGAACACTGGTCGCGCTACCCCCTCCGGACCTGGGTTCAAGGTTTACTCTCCCCTCACGGCTGGGGTAGTCGAGGATGAAGACCACGATACCGCAGATTTCACCGCCTCGCAACTGATTAAAGTCATGATCAAGATGGCTGAGAATGAAGACGGACCCGCTCGAGCTCTCCCCTACTTCCTCTTGTGCAAAGAGATCGGAGTGAAGGCTGTGGACGGGATGGTGCGAGGTAGGATCTTGGACTTGCGCTGGACCGACATCGTGAAGAGGTCAAATACCATTGGCATGGAGGATTGGACAAACCCAAACTCGCAGTCGATTTTGCAATTCCGAGCTTCACACTCGCAGATTCAGTCGAGGACCCAGTCTGCAGATGTTCTACGAGTGAGGGGAGGAGGTGCCACTTATGATGGATCCATGACACCGAAGGAGATCACCCCCAAAGCCAGTCAAACCACCCGAGACAGTCGGGACATCGCCGATGATACCTCGATCCACGAAACCGGCAACGACCACGTCCACATTCAAGAACAAGACCGCGACCAAGACCACGACCCCGAGCAGATCGATCACGCTCCCCAAAACATCAAGAGCTACACGCATACGAAGGCTGAGAGCGCGGCCACCATGATCAACCCACAAGAAGCGATATTCGATGCTGAAGAGGGGGAGATCGTCCCTGCCTTGTCGGACGTTGGAGACACGCCGGTCACGGGGCCAGGTGAGCAGAGGTATCAGCAGGGATACCACCAGGAAGAGGTGGAGGAAGACGACGGAGACGACGGATTCGTTGGTCCGAAACTCCTCCCTGCTACTCCCATCATGCGGTACGCGATGAGAGAGGTTGTACGTGATTACGTTGTCGATGAAGATACGGTTTCGGAGTATGCTTCGTTGTCGGACGTCAACGAGTATTAAACCTCTCTCGAGGTTGTTCTCGCTCGAGAAGACGGATACGTTTGAACTTTTTGAAGCTATGGCAATGTTTCTTTATTACCTCCCGCGACACCCCCCACTCCCTCCTCCCATTCTCATTCACTTCCCACCTTCATATGGACGTATAAGTTATTCACCGTACATACACGATCCTTCCTCACTGTAATTCTACTCTGATTTATGAAACATGCGCGTTTTCGGTCAGGTTTCCGCTCGGCGGGTATGTTTTAGTCCATTAATCGTGAATCGGTGCGAACCTCTTGCGATTGACCGAACCGAACCTGTCATCTCGTGTATAAAAGCACAACGTGATCTCTCTTGGGTAATACACAAATACACGCACACGTACGCATAAACATGCGCAAGTAGAAGAACATCCCAACGTAGAACTCGAAGAGGGCGGGGAGATCATAAATAGTGATCATAAACACGTTCTTCGATCCTTAGAATCGAGGACCGAATGCGCTACGGCCCATACTGTCCGTAGTATGCTCCGTAACCAGTCTGCGGTGGTGATGAGAATTGCTGGTATCCCCCATGCTGTTGCTGCTGCTGTTGCTGCTGCTGTTGTTGTTGTTGCTGAGGTGGGGAAATGCCGTACTGCTGACTCTGGTAGGTGACCGGAGGAGGTGGAGGTGGAAGTCCACCACCACTCCATTCTTGAGACGGCCGTTGTTGATGTCCGTACTGTTGTGGAGATCCATAGCCTCCAGGTTGAGAAGGCGGAGGCGGATACGAAGGTTGTCTC
>Ga0307512_10001407_pt1 | contig 34214 bp, 36 predicted proteins | sample 14_EM_MG_FD_200267 | JGI IMG/M metagenome (GOLD analysis project Ga0307512, IMG submission 200267) | Populus trichocarpa ectomycorrhiza microbial communities from riparian zone in the Pacific Northwest, United States - 14_EM | ecosystem: Host-associated > Plants > Roots > Unclassified | place... | reverse complement strand
TTCGGCAGACCCGGAGTAGATAGACATCATCTCATTTCCATCTCCTCTTATCATACAATGAAAATTCACACTGTATCTTTCCCAACATTTGGTCTCACTCGCTCTGTCCGAGATTTCGTGGATCCGCGCAATTGCGTGGATTCTCATGGCTGGACGGAAATGATTTTTGCTGATGTCTGAAAGTGATATAGGCTTTTCGAACCTAGAGTAATGCGATTTTGAACAACAAATGCACCAGAGGATTTCCAGGGTTATATCAATAATACCATCCGGGAGGCTTTAGATGATTCCTCATCAGCCTACCTCGATGACGTCTTGATACATAGTCACTCTGAGGACGAACATGTTGGCCATGTCAAATGGATCATGCAGGAGCTGCTGGAGGCAGGATTATATTTGAAGCCTGAAAAATGCGAATATCATAGAAAAATAGCGAGGTATTTAGGGTGGATTATATTGACGAAAGGTATTTCTAGGCATGAGGATATGGACCAAATCGTACGGAATTGGTGCTGGCAAATGAAGACCTAGAATGGATGACTCAATACACTCTTTGAAGTACAACAATTACTTGTATTTTGCAATTATTATCGACTATTCATCCCAAAGTATTCTCCGAATGCGGTACCCTTCACAAGGTTAACGAAGAAGGGTGAACCATTCATGTGGGGATCGGAGCAACACCTGGCCTTCACAACTATTATCACCGTGGTTCCGACAGCACCAGCACTCCAGCATTTCGACCACCATAGGGAAGTCATTATCTCACCAGACGCTTCTAGATATGTATCTGCAGCAGTGTCATCACAACGAGGTGATCTATGAGTGCAACGCCCAGTGACATACTGTTCATAGAATCATACAGCTGCCGAGTGTAATTATGATTCATATGATCAGGAGATGATTGCGATCCAGAAAGCACTGGTAGAATGGAGACCCGAGTGTGAAGGTGCTCCACACCCATAACTGTTATTCACTGATTGTAAGAACCTGCAGTATTTTGCGACAAACAAGCTTTTGAATAGGTAGCATGCTCGGTGGTCGGAATTTTTGACAGGCTTTGATTATGAGTTAGTTTATAGATCAGGGAAATTGAATGGAAAGAGCATGCGTTAACAAGGAGGCCGGGAGACCTCCCTGAGGTGGGGGGTGACTAATTAGAAAATATGGAACAGGTGGTTCTAACACCTCAAAATCTACCGGTACAATTGCATTTGTTGGCGAAAAATCTGCCCGTTCAGGGCCGTCCATCCCTATGTTCCCTCTTTCTTCATGCGTATGAAACTGACCAGTTTCCAGGGGAAATACTGAAAGCGATACAGACACAAGGTACCATGACAGATATTACTATGGCAGCCTGTTGGGAACAGGAGAGAATAATGAAGTGTCGAGGGAAGTGTTATGATCTGGAAGATGACAGGTTGCAGTTACGGTTGATACAGGAACACGATGATACAACACCTGCTCGACACCCGGGTAGGGCGAAGACGTTTGACATTTTGCACTGACAGTAGTGTTGGAAAAATATGTATAGACAAGCGGATCAGTATGTACGGAATTGCCATAGCTGTCAACGATCCCAGATCTCTTGACATTCGACGTTTGGAGTATTTCAACCATATGTAGTTCCTGAGAACCTGTGGGAGGATATAACCACAAATTGTGAGGTAGGGGTACCAGAGTGCGAAGGGTTCAATGCAATTTGGGTGGTAGTAGAAATGACTCTCAACATGTGACAATTATTCCATGCCATACGATGATTGACGCTATAGAAATGGCGAAGTTGTTCTTATAAGCGGTTGTACGTCTGCATGGGGTACATACAAAAATAATCTCGGATCGAGGTTCTGTGTTCCCATCGACTTTCCGGATACAAATTTCGAGTCACTTAGGGAGTAACCAATGAATAGCCGCAGCGTTTCATCCTCAGACGGATGCCGAAACTGAAGGAATCAATGCCAGGATGGAAGAGTATCTATGAGCGTTCGTTAATCACCAACATTACTATTGGGTGAAGTGGCTACCCAATGCTGAGTTCGCTGAAGATCATGGGACACCGTAGCCAACTGTGTGTACTCCTGCTTTGGCGGTTCAAAGAATGGATCCTCTGATGTCGTTCACAGGAGAGCCAAGCAAGGAACAGGACCATTCACGCCCGAATTCCGATCAGTTCCAAGCTATCATGCGAGAGATCCAGGCTCACCTCCGGGTAGAACCAAGACAGAGGAAGGTAGTACAGGAAGATGAAGCAAAAAGAGGACGTGTTGCTGCCCGGAACATACAGGAGGATACACAGGTTTTTCTCGTTGCCCGACAGATACTATCCACCCCACCCAACCGGAACTCGGATTGGAAGAGGTTGGGATCATTGAAGGTCCTTTGTAGGATATCTCCATTTGGCTATGAGTTGGAATTCCCAGTGTCAATTCGGATTCATCGAGTTCAATCTATTCCGCTTAGTGATTCAGTTGTGGATGATCCCCATTCCGGAAAACGAATAGAGCCCCATACTCCGGTTGGAGTCGATGGGGAGGAGGAATATCAGTCATCGAGAGTCGAGTATAGTAGGATCATTCGGAGCCAGTTTCAGTACCTGATACAGTGGAGTGGATATGACTCCCTGACTTGGGAGCCTACAAAATTTGTGGATGGCCTGCAGGTGGTAGACGAATTTCATCAATGATATCCACAGAAGCCAGGACCATTGGAGGATCTTCTTGGAGGACCTCGAACCTGGGAGGGAGGATACTGTCATGGGTCAGAGATGTAGGAAGGTAGTTAGGAATTATAATGGGAGGTCGGAGATGGTGTGGAAGGACTTGTGTTAAGCAAATGCAGAGACGTTGGGAGACACCAAGAATGCGGTCGGATGGTGGCGGTATAATTCTGTATGATAACAAAAAGATGTGATGTGTTGAGAAATTGGACAATGTGGCATGAATGTGATGATAAGGAGTTATGTTGGTTGTGAGTGAGATCGTAGGATATGATTCAGATGGTATATTGGAGCCTGAGGAACGGTTCCAGAGTGGCAGACGAATTGTATATAGAGGGAGTGTTGTTGGCATTGGAGTATTTTCTTTTCGTCTCTCTATACTCATTCTCGAGTATAGCAAAGCAAGTTAAGATATTGGAATAGCTTCGGCTTTTGCCTTGTGCTACTTCCGCAATACGAACTTCGAGCGCCTTCGGGTCTTGTTCTCAGAACCCGATTAAAGTTCCCAATATCAGATACGCCCGACCCTGCACGTTTCATCCAAGGCCATACTGATAGACCTTGAACCTGGAGCTGTACTCTCCTGGAGTGATTATTCTAATATTCATAGCAAATAGAATAATTCAATTGACTATCATCCTCCTTCACACCTCAATTCAGGTATTGGAAGTGAATCTAAAGTCCAGTCGCTATCTAAATCCACATGATCATGTACAAGCCATCTGCGACTGATTGTATCTGATGTAGCATGCTCATATGCCAAGTGTCGTGGTCAGTCAATTGCTCCGACTGGTAAAATATATATCTTATCTGTCTAATTGACAATCATAATTAATCTGTCAATACAATCAGCCTAAACAGCCGGATTATTGTAATTGGTTCGAATCACAACTGTATATTTTTGAGCTTGAGGAGATAATATCCATTGTTGAGTCTTTTGCACCTATCAGAAACGGTGAATATTATTTTTCTGGCAGGCAGGCCCACGTGGAAGTGCAGCATCCGATTCACCTGAGACCAACTAACGTTAGACCAAGGCAATGATGAGACCCAGCCTTGGAAGGTGGTATCAAGGTGAATTTCTGTATATTGGACGCAGATGTTATGAGATTGATCTATCATCCCTCAGTGGACATCGGTATATCCCATTATGCAATCAAGTCCCAGATGCTCAACGAATTGAGGGCAGTGAAATAGTTCATGATACTACGATACAGCATTCTGATGTATAATCCATAGACTATCATTGAGTACAAACTGATCATATCCGAACACCAATCCACATGGATTGTATCCCCTGTCTGATTGACTTTGTGTACGGAATGGGTGTACAAAGTTCGGACTATCTAAATCATATGACGCATCACTGAGTAAGGTTAATTTTGTACTGCTGCACAGTCCATGAACATAGGTTTCACTCCAACAATGTACCAGTTGTGATACAGGGCAGATGAATCACTTGATGTAAAGGCAAGTACACCTGCGCTCGGCTGCGTAGGCTCACGTGTGGTGATTGAGTGGATATGGTTTCAAATGTGGACTCGAGTGATTGTAGGTGTCGATGTATAGGTAAGATTATCGTTAGAAATCTAAGGCTCATGGCGAGCCGACTATATACAACGTGGGTTACCCACCCCTGGACACGTCACGTGCAGCCATGCCGTTACATCATCCCCCTCTCTAGGTGCAGACCTCCTGGGCTGCGTAACCCCGTACCATAGTAGGAATGAAAAGAAATTGAAAGGAAACAATCAAACAACCGTTCCACGTACACAATTGTACGAACCAATAAGTCCCATAACTGATCAGTACCGCGCAGGGAGTCATTGCGGTGGATCTGGCGCACGGGGAAAATCCACCTCCACTTGACTGAGTCCGAAGGTGGTAAAAACCCATGCTGACGCTATTTGTACAGGGCCGAGATCCAAAGACGAGAAGAAGAGAATCGAGAAACATGAAAACATTTATAAGCAATCCTGTCTCCATATCTCAACTTCCTAACGCATGCTCTAACCAACGATCATCATTCCCGTAGCTCGTATCTCGGCGTAGGTCATTGTCGGAATCATCAAGGTAGTAGAGCTTCCGCTCGTGACTCGGCATTGATGGGAGCTTCCGCTGCCGGCATCGTACGTAGCCTTCGGTGATCGTGGATTGTATATGTCAATGGCGCGTCATTCGTCGACATCTAACACGTAAGCTTCTTTAACATGGTTATACTTACCAAGTTCAAGCAGGCCTGCGCTCTCTTGTGCCTTCATGCAGCGCTTCCGCATGCTCTGCAGAGTATATCTTGCAGCCGGTAGTCATCGGTACATGGCATTGACTCCTAAGTTCATCTTGATTTGGTAAACATCTTGGGAAGTCTGCTTCGGTGACTCTCCGGTCAACTTCCTGGTTGCACACCCGACAGGCGGCTTCAGCAGAATCTTGGTCGACTGTTGGTAGACTTCTCGGCCGACTCCTCGGTGCGTGTCTTGGTAGATTGCCTCCCGGTGGGCTTGTCTACTTGTTGGTAGGACCTGACAAGTCGACTTCACAGTACGTGTCTTCGTAGATTGCCTCTTGGTGGGCATTGAGTTGTTGACAGGACTTTATTGTGTAGAGGTGGTTATCTCCCCCTTTTGAAAACTCGTTGCTCCGTCGACGTCTTCTTCATCATATCGATTGTTGATTGCCATCATGACTTCGTAGCAGTGTAATCGTGATTCGGGATTGTAATTGTAATCTTTCTGTGATTGGACACGTAATTCAGTGCGGCTTTCACTTCGTCTGCAGACTGAGACTATCTCCTGCAGCTTTGGTCGTCCTTCCGCGTCGCCCTCTGTCCAGTAACTACCCTGACTTACTCTGCCTGTTGACTTACTGTCGTATGAGACGTCCCAATGTCCGCAATCATGACCTCACTGCAACGGCAATGCTTCGTCCATCCACATTCGCGTATCCTATTGACTTCGCTTCGCTTATTGACTTCCATCCATCTCTCCGGTGCACTTGCATGTACACTTGACATCCGTTGTATGCTCGGTGAACATCATCTCAAATTGCTGTGTGCGCTCGCTGGCTTCCCTCTGGTGTGCTTGCCACTTCTTCGTCAGGTACGCTGTGGTGAAATGGCGGAGTTGGAAGGCAGATTGCCCATCATCAACATTCCGCCGTACCTATCGCGGAATTCTAAAGGGAATTCATGAGAAAGAGCGGTTCTGGCTCCACGAGCGTAGGAAGAGGGTGAAAAGATATGATACTACCTGGCCTTGTGGATCCACGCAATTGGGTAGATTCACTATACCTTGGAAAGATCATCGGCGTCCCCTGAGTTGAGTTTGACAATTGTTCCCCCGGTGCGCTTGGAGCTGATAGCGGTCTCTATTGGTGAATGCACTTCGCGGTGCTGTGTTCCAGCACTTCTGGTATGTTGATAGTTCGTGGTAGGGGTTTTTGACTCCGGTCCGGTCATGGTTCGCGGTTGGGTTCTGGATTCCGGTACGGGTATCTTCCTCGTTTTGAATGTCGTTGCTCTGCCGACGACTACTCTTGTACGGCTTTGCCGGGTGCCATATCGATTGGCAAGACTTGATTTGGTGTTGATTTGGAAGTCGATTGCAGTCTCCAATCGTTGATCTCGAGGTGGCCGAGACTTAGTCGGGATCTCGTTTGGTATCATATTCGGCATTGTAATTCCGGCATTCGGCTGCCTTCTCGTCATCTGGGAGTTGTGCTCGGGATCGTACTGGGTGGAGCCATGCCGCTGGTACATCGTGTATCTGCACAACTGCGCTCAATTGCAACTTTCGTACCACGAACTCAGTAGTCAATGATCTCAAAAAGTGTATAACTTCACATAACCTCGATATCGTCATATAACAAGCACAACTGATTGTCTCTCTCTCTCTCTTGATTCATCTCCGGTCATCTATCTCCGGCGCTCCTAAGTCCACTTCAACGCTCTCAATTGTCTGTGAGAATCAGCTCCAAACTTCGGACTCGCTTGTACGACTCCGTATCTGTTCAATCCGCGGTAGCCAAAGGAATCGAACTGGATGGAGGCGGTGAAGGGTAAAATCCAGGAGGCCTTGTCATTAGCGGTTCGCTCCAGTGGCACCAAGCCCCGCCGTCCAGTCTCTCCCTTCGGGTCTCGGCGAGCCAGTAGCAGTCATTCCAGGTTGCCATGTGGAGGCTCTTCTGCCGCAACTACTGCCGCTGCTCCTGGTCGCTCATCCAGCATACGAGGGTATTCATATTTCCCGTGAGTCCGCTCTACAATTACTCCCAGCAATCCGATGCAATCCTCTAATCGTAGAGCGAAAGCCACGGCAACCTCTTCGCTAGCAAGCAGATCACCAATTCGCGGCCGAAAGCATCACTCTGCTAACACCTCTCCCATCGTGTTGACCGAGTTGGGTATTCGTATTCACAATATCGTTCGAACCTCTAGGATTTCCAACAACAATAATCGCTTTCACGATGAGTATATCTCCAGGTTCTCCCCTCATAATTGGAGGTTAGCGCTTGATATCCCTCACCCATTTACGGGTTTCTGAACGCTGAACTCGGCTCTCTGAATGCTGGCGTGCTCACCGTTGTTACAGTTCCGTAGACCATTGAGTTCTTGATCAAGGCTTGCGAACCACGTGCACGCAGTTCATCTCATATCATTCATCTCATATCATTCATCTCTTGGTGGTTTCGGCAGTCCCAGTCGATCTTTGAAAATGTGAAGGTCTCGACGGTAAATGCTCTTCACACTGTGCAATGGTTCTCATTTGTAGGTTCTTAATTCGGTAGGTGCGTTTGACTCATGGATAGCGCTGCATTCGAGTGATGAGTCTGTAGATGTACTTTGACAGTAGTGCACTTCGTGTTGTGCAACGATTCTCCGGCTTCGGTGTGATTCGATTGTAGAGTACTTCGTCTCCGTAGGTAACTTCAATTGTAGAGTACTTCATATCCAAGGCACATTTCGTTCAGTCATGGAAAGCATCTCCTCTGTTGACATTCTTCCATACTACAATTGTTCAGCTCTGTAGATGGGTTTCTTTCAACTTCTTAAGTGGGCTTCTTCCATCAATTTTATAGGCGGTCATTGCCGGTAGATTGCTCATTGCCGAGAAGCTGCTCATCCCCGGTAGGCTGCTTCTCATTTGTATGTGGACTTAATTCGGCTTCCCATAACTGCGCTTCGTAGATCGTCTGATGCGAGCGCTTCGTCGGTGTTTCATTGTGTAAGGTAGCCGTGTTTACGCCAATATTGTCTCCAAATTGATGTATGGCGCTTTGCTGGTGAATCGACACGATAAGGGTTAACATGATTTTAATTGCGTTCACCTGCCAATCAATTATTGATTGCAGCGGTCGGTTGGTAATCTTGTCCGCTGATCGCGTGCGATATATCTCGTTGGGCGGGTTTCAAACTCGGTTCTCGGTACTCGTGGATATTTTCGGCTCTGGTTGTGACGCGTCTCGGTGGCCATTGAATCATCGGAATCATCACACCTGCCGTCAATGAGTTGATTGAGAGATCAACTTCTTAAGACTCATCGCTCGTGTAATCGGCAGGCCTCTGGACTCGTGTGGAAGTGGATTTCTCATTGTTGACTTCATATTCTTCATTCTCGAAATAGGGGTAAACTTGCAAATCGCGTGAGTGAAACATATCCGTTTACTGAAAAGCGATAATAGTGTAAAGGCACTTACGCCTGCGCTCGGCTGCATAGACTCACGTGCCGTAATTGAGTGGATATGGTTGCAAACGTGGACTCGAGTGATTGTAGGTGTAGATGTATAGGTAAGATTATCGCTAGAGATCTAAGGCTCATGGCGAGCCAACTATATAAAACATGGGTTACCCGCCCCTGGACACGTCACATGCAGCCATGTCGTTACACTTGTCCAGGCAATGCTGGAGGCATGAAAAATGGACTATGTTAGTATTTCACCAGTTATCGGCAGCAGATAGCAGCTTGAGAACTTTTCTGAGTCAATACTGTAGTAGGCTTGCAGGGCATGATATATTAGTGTCTCTTCCATGTAGTCAAGACATGTAGACCAGTCATTGTTCTTGAGAATCTGTTGAATGATATTTTTTTTGCTTGTCCATCTATATGCCTCTTTCATATTGTTAATATGTAGTTATTCAACAATATTGGTAGTGAAATTGTGGCTTAAACCCATTCGCTGAATTGAATGTGATATTCGAGTAATGATATCCATCATTGGATATCAGCAATTCATTACATGGTGTTTGATCATTCTCCAGAGCTCCTGATTGCCAATTTGATGTCGCAGAGCTTCAAATTATATCAACAGGATTGCAAATTCCTTCTTGAACAGTAACTCATCTTTTGAATCGATCCCATCAATCCCTCTACCCAGCTGACTGACAATGCGAACCGTATCAGCGAGTCTCCAGGTGGTGGCTTCATTCTCAGCATTGGATAGATAGACTTCAAAGGTCAGCAGCTCGTCACCTGTCATGTTCACCACCCCGTGAACCTCTTCGCCGGGCGCGCTTTTAAGTTGATCAAGGATTTTGGTGAATTCGCTTGTGGGAGCTGTTTCTGTCGTCCCAACTTCTCACTGTAGTTGTCGGTCATGAAGTGGGTTTGATTTATTCAAAGGGTAGTGTTTCACAGGTGTCACGGGAACTATTTTGCGCTTGTAGTGATCATTTGCCCTCAGTGGATCTCACTCTCACCATATCTTTGGCACATGTCAAGTTCCACGCAGACGTACCTGTTATTGCCTTTGTTTCACTGTAGGAACATTCTCCGCCTCATTCGACTCAACATCCTTTGCATGCTGGATTTGATGAATCTTTGGTCTTGTGAGTTCCGGGATTCTGTGCCAAACAGTTGATCCACTTTCGCCATCGGTGACTTCCAAGTTGTTTTTCCGGCAATCAACTCCTTTTTCGAGTGAAATCACTTCAGTGCATTGTCACGTGCTGTAAGAGATGGATCTCAGTGTATTTGTTGGCTACCACGTAGAGAGAATTCATATGATACCTGTACTGCTCTCATTAACAATTCATCAGTGGCTGTTTCCACATTGGTTTACTTGTCATCCTTGGAGCTGTCAACAATTGACGCACAATTCACTGACAGTATTCTGATCATGACCCGGATAACCTTTTCCTGGCAGGAGCCGCATGTGGACCAATCAAATGCTTTGCAGTATTGGTTGTGATGTTGATATTGCGGTACTAATGCAAATCGATTAACAAATTCATTTCTCACATTTGTAGCTTTCTGGAATTTGAGCAGGCAGTATAGTAAACCTTGACCCAAATCCCAGAGCAGTTGATGCAATTCATCAGGCCGCCAAAGTTGATAGCGATTGCAGAAAGAGAATTGCCACAGCTGGTTGCGGATTGCATGAACAGAAAGTGTGTGCAGAACATCAATGTTAGATGTGACACCAACCTCTGAGTAGACATGCTAATGACAGCTGCTATCGAGTGGTTGACATGTTGAATACCCCATCGGCGCTGCATCAGGGATTTCACACATCGGGCCTCAGACATGTCAGACTTGAGCAATGCTGTCATGTTCGGGATAATCCGTTACCCAGGCAGCCAGAAGAGTTGAACATTGCCTCTGGAATCCATCACCACGATTGGATTTCAAGCCTGGATGAGTTGTGTCTACAATCCGGAGTGGGAACAGTCAAGTCCTAACTTCCGCATGCCAAGCCTTATCAGTATTTCTGGATCTCTTGTGGAGACATGTGAGCAGCCAGAAAAGAATCCATGTGCGTTTTCAGATTGAAGCTGGAAAACATTTGACACCTCAACAATCGTGAGATAAAGCATCCAGGCAAGGTTTCCGCTTGGGAAATGAACCAAGTGATGCTTTTCGTATGCACAAATCAGTTGGACAACTGTCGGTGTTGCAGGTACCTGATGATGGGTATCAGACCACCAATCACTTGTGTTCATCTCATTGACTATTTGGTGACTTTCCGAGCCTCCAAGGTGCACCAGTTCAAGCGCAAAGTTCATCTGAAAAGGACGATACGCCAAACCCAATTGAATACATTTCAGAATCTCAAGTAATATAAGGTGCAAAACATTAGTGAATAATCTTGAATCGCACCAACAAGGCACAGCGCAAAATCAAGTTTCGAGATTAGCTTTCGCAGATCATCTGCTAATTGAAATGGTTTTATATTGTAGTTGTCCAGTCGACAGCTTGGTTGGTGATGTATACATGGATTTGGTTACTGGCTGAAAGTTTGTGCCTGTTGCATGTTGAGTGCTGATCAAAATGGATGCCATGTATTCATGTGTTCTGAGAAATTGCGATGCTTTGTGACAGTGACACATGACCTGAGGTGCTGACCAGGCCTCAGGTATCTTGTCACCGCTACCTGCTTGTGACATAATCAGGTTGCTTTGCCATATCGTTGCCCCACAGCATTTTCCACTTGACCCACCTGCCTAGGCGCTCTTGGGATACTTGTCAGATCAAGCTTGTGGGGGTCTACATTGTATTTCTCAGGAGTACCGTCAGGTAGTGTTAGCAATGGGTTGAAATTCCCGGATTGGTTCTTGGTCCAGATGCACAAGAAACCGGATCATCACAATGGGTCTTACCACAGGAAAAACCAGGACCATTGGGAATGGGCCGGTTTTACCACCAAAAACGCGGCATTTCAAGTTCACAATTTTGGCTCCAATTTAGAATTTGAGTTCTAATTGTACCATGACATGATCAGTACGTACAATGTGATGTTTCTGCCATACTTTCACCCCTGTCAGTTTTGGGAACTGAACAATATTTGTTGACTTACTCTCAAAATCCTGAGGATTTCCGTGAGAATATGGTAGTATTTCACAGTGATTCAACGAATATTTGTGGGATCGCAACTCTGAAAGCGGCAGGTGAAAAAGCGGCTACAAATGCACAATCTATGTACTGATCATGTCATGGTGCGATGACAACTGAAAGACTTAATTGCAGCGAAAGTACCCAGAACGTGTAAGGCCATATATCCGTATACGGCCACGTATGTGAGTATATGGAATGATACTGTTGCACACGTGGATGTAGTAATATAGTAGAGTAGTAGATAGGTAAGATTATCGCTAGCGATCACAGAGAGATCGCGAGTTGTCTATATAAGGTCGATGGTTACCCGGCCCTGGACACGTCTCGTGCCATTTGGCGAGAACCTAATCATGAATGCCATCACATCATCTCCCGCTTTAGGAGCAGACCCCCTGGGCTGTCACATACGTATATATAATAAGAGAAACCCCACAAAAAGAAATGAAACCGATGCGTTCGCCTCTGCACGACTTGATATGTCCCACAACCGATCAGTGCCCTATGAGCAGCCTCACGGCAGATTCTGTGCACTGGAAAACTCCACCCCCAGTGGTTGGTGGTAAAGATCCGTGCCGACGCCATTTATACCGGCCCGAGATCCACAAGAATTAAGAAAAGTAAAACCCCCGTGAAAAACGTCCAATCTCACTCCTCCAAGTCCACTCATTGTCGAGGCTTCCTCGGATGCTCTCGGTGAAACTCATCAACCACCTCCTGCGCATTCCCGAGATTCTCCGCAGGTTCCCAGCTAGTCTGTACGTAACTGTAACACGCACATTGTACAAGATAATGGAGCTTGAAGTAGCATCATTTAGAGTCGAGGTTCCAGTCAACTCCCCATTTTTCGGGGTCGGGGACCACCGTCGGCTGCAGTTTAGATGGCGGCTGGCCGGCGGTAGGATGTGTATAGCAGTCGAGCGAAGAGACGTGGGAAACGTTGTGCTTCCGGATTGTATACGCAAGGTCTAATTTGTAAGCATTCCTATTGATGACCTTACTTACCGTATACGGTCATGTCCATTGGTAATCCAACTTCTTTTACGGTCTTGTCTTCCGGAAGTGCCGCGTGGAAAGCTAGATCTTATCTCCAACCTCTGAAATAACCTCTTTGCCGCCTGCGTACTTCGTCTGATCGGCTTGAGCCTCCTCCAAGTTCCTATGGAGGGTATGGTGAGATTCCTCCAAGCCAGCTGCGAAAGTGTCTGCTTGGATCACCGTAGTCAGGCTAGATGGTTGCTTCGGGGCCTTAAACTGCATCACCGGTTGGTTGTGGTAATTAACCCACAATGCGATCATCCTCGTAGACGCGTGTATCGCGTGATTGTAAGCGAATTCGGCTAGCGGCAAGAGTTCGACCCAATTGTACTGCTTGTTGTGGAAGAATTCCCGGAGATCCTGATCTATAGTCTGGTTTTGATGCTCTGTCTCCCAGACTGTCTGTGGATGGAGAGCTGTCGAGAGCCGATGGTCAGTACTCAAGTGAGAACATACCCGGGTCCAGAATCGGCTTGTGAACTGGGTGACGCAATCTGTGACTATGTTGTCCGGAACGCCACGCTGGCAAATGACGTGTTCAAAGAAGAGCCGGGCCAATTCCGGCGAGTCGATATCCTTCCGGCATGGTAAGTGCATTGCCATCATTGTCAGTCGGTCCACAATGACAAGGATCCCGGTGTAGCCTGATGCCGTCGACTCTGGCAAGTCGGCGACGAAGTCAATCGTGACGCCTTCCCATGGCTGTGATGGTGTCTCCAAGGGCATGTTGATCGCGTGCCTGGCGTGCCGAGGTGCTTTGATTCGGTGGCATACTTCGCAGCCGATGATATACTTACGTACGCGCGTGTCCATTGCTGGCCAGTCCAAATCCCTAGATACCAGCTCAGTAGTCTTAAGAGCTCCAAAATGACCGGACTCATGGTTGTCATGGAATAGACATTGCGTGTTTCCGCGTAGAGAATCGGTCTCTGGAACCTATAGTCTCCCCTCATCAGTCAAGACTCCCGCCACGACTTTCGATTGGCTCTCCTCCTGGGCGGTATCTTTGGCGTCTATCACTAGTCGGTCAACAAGATTCGCCGAGACGTCCACAGCCAAAGGGTCGGAAGCCTGGCCCTCGATAATTGCTGGCATGAGATCGTCGTATGGTTCCACTGAGACGGTTGCCAATTGTCGGGCCACAAGCCTTGCGTAGCCGATCTTGTAGTCGGGCCGTCTGGACGGGCCATCGGCAACGTTCATGCTGCCTTCCATGTGCTCGATGACAAAGTCGTAAGCCGAAAGAGTCTCCGACCACCTGGCTGGTCTTCTGGAGAGCACTTTCGATGTCTGGAAGTATTCCAGTTTCTTGTGGTCGCACCGAATTATGACTTTATCATTGGCGCCCTCTAGGTAATGCCGCCACTGGTTTAGTGTTTCCACAATGGCCAATAGCTCCCGGTCATAAGTGTCGTAATTCTGTTCGGCTGAAGAGCACTTCTGGGAGTAGAAATTGACTTGTCTGAGCACCACGAAAACATCGTACTGGTTGAGGATGCCTGCAATGGCAAATCCACTCACATCCGTTTGGAGAATGATCGGCTTTGCCGGATCGAAATGCTGGAGGATCGGTACGTTGGTGAAGGTCCTTTTCAGTTTCCGGAACGCCACTTCGGCTTGCCACGTCCATTCCCATTTGGCTGGATGTGTCTCTTCCTTGCCTTTCGGGCTTGTCTCTGGTTTCATTAGTGATTCCGTCAGTGGAAGGGTCACCTTGGCATATTTCCGGATGAATCTTCAGTAGAAGTTCGTGAACCCGAGAGGCACCTGGAGATCCCTAACTGATTTGGGTGTCAGCCAGTCTTCAATTGTGGAGATCCGGTCCGATTCCATGCCCACACCATTGGGAGGGATAACAAACCCAAGGAAGCCGACATCCGACACTCCGAATTAACACTTCTCGGCATTGCAATTGAGACCGAATTCCGGGAGTCGCTGCAGCACTTGATGCTCATGCTCCTCATGCTCCTTCTCATTGGCCGAATAAATGAGTATGTCGTCGAGGTAACATACCGCGAAGTCGTCAATCTTTGGCTGTAGGCAATCATCGATGTATGGCTGGAAAGTGGCCGGTGCATTTGTTAGGCCGAATGGCATGACCTGGAATTCCAATAGGACGTAACGTGTTCGGAAAGCCGTTTTGTATTCATCGCCTTCCACGATCCGGATACGGTTATGAGCCCCGCAGAGGTCCAGCTTGGTAAATATCCTGGCCTCGTGCACACGGTCAAGCATCCCTGAAATTAACAGAAGGGGATACCGAATCTTCACTGTCGCCTTGGTGAGCGCACGATAGTCGACACAAAGTCTTAGTCCTCCGTCCTTCTTTTTGGAAAGACAATCGGCGCAGCGGCCGGTGATGATGACCGCTGAATAAACCCGTCGGCTAGGTTTGGCTCGATGTAAGCCTTTAATGTCCTCAACTCGAACTCTAATAGGTTGTCAATCTTCCCATATGGCAATTTATAGCCAGGTTCCAACTAAATTGCATGGTCGGTTGACCGATGTTGGGGAAGTGTGTTCGCCTTTGCTTCACTGAAAATCTCCACAAAATCTCCGTATATAGCCCGGATATGTCCTCCATCGTCTGTAGGCACTGTCTTTGTCTTTGTGCCGGCTCCATCTGCAAAGGCTAGTTCTAAATTCGTAATATATATATATATATGGAGCGGTAAGGAGGAATATCCAGGAGCCCGAATTTGAAACAGTTCGCCCATGGAAGAGCCATTCCCCGCTGTCCAGTAGTCCTTTCGTGTCTCGGCGTGCCGGTAGCAGTCATTCAAGGTCCGCATTGCTGGTACACTCTTCTGCCGCAACTACCGCCACTGCTCCCTGCTAGCCCGTCCAGAGCCTGGGGCCTATCTCACTCACCATCAGTGATGCCTTCCACGGTTGCCTCCAGCAGCCCTGTACAATGCCCCAATCTTAGGAAGAATGTCCCAACGACCTGCTCACTGGCCAGTAGATCGTCAAAGGCAGTTGCTCCAAGTAAGTAAATATCTGGCATGCCGCCACCTCCTTCGGAACACCCCTCCTCCGTAGCCGTAGATCCTGGTACATTGCCGGCGCATTCCTGATCGTCTACCCGGTCCACTGCCACCACTTCCGCTCCCCCTGGTGTTCTCAGAGCCAAAAATCGACCACTTTGCCAATCGATGTCAGGATTCCTGGACTGGAACCAAGGCAATCCCAAAACCAAATCGTTAGCTCGCATCGGCACAACTAGCACCTCCGATTCTTCAACCGGTGATAAGTGCTCCATATACTGAATCGTGAACGTTGTCTTTCGACCATCGCTCGCATGAGCCAGCACGTGGCCGTTGAGGCCTACAGTCGTGAGGTATGCAGGTTCGTCCACTAGACCATGCCGTTTTCGCAGTCTCGGTGCCATAAAGATGCTTGTCGCGCCGCAATCGATTAGAGCTTGCATGTGTTGCATTTCCCCACTTCCATCCCTTATAAAAACATCGTGAACAATATGGGATGTGTCCGGTCTGGTCGTGCCGCATAAGTACCGACTTGACATGAGGGCTTTTGGGCCCTCCAATGACACCGTTGACTTCAAAGCGATCCGATGCGGTTCTATGCTGTCCATCGTCGCCATCAAAGTCTGCATTGCCAACCTCTCTAAACCCAATTCCGCCTCATCGAACCTCTCCCATCAGGCCAGATGCAGGGAGAGGCCTATGAGTATTTTGGGTGTTGATTGTCGAAAGACTTCTGTCGGTTGATATGGTGTCCTCCGTGCCTGTTTCGGGCTAGTGTCTGTTCATGCTGTTGCGGAGGGTTACCTCCTCGTGAGTATTTAGGGCACAAGCTCGCCTTGTGGTTCGGGGATCCGCATCGTAAGCACTTGCCAGTAGAAGGTCGGCCTTCGAAGATTCACGTTGAGACCCATCGTGCTGGCGGTCAGCCTGAAGATTGTTCTCCGCCGCCTGATTTGCCCTGTTTGTGTGATCCCGATTCACCTGATTTGCCGCCGGCGGTGGTGTCGGCAGGCTCAGAGTTGGATGGCTGGTCGCCTCGTTTGCCGCCTTTGGAAGACAAGTCCGTAGGCTGTTTCTGCTGCTGTTGTTGCTGCTGCTGTTGCTGCTGCTGCTGTGGCTTCTTGTTCTCGACATGTGTAACTTCCGAGGTCGCGGCCTCATTGAAGAATTTGTCCAAGGTGTCAAATCTGCTGCAGGCGGGCGTCATCGGTCCAACTTTGTTGTTGAGAGAGTTGCGGAGGCCAGCCCAGGCAATATCGTAGAGAACTTCTTCATGCTTGTGTAGATTCCACACAGCCTGCCTCCAATGAGCTTTCACCTGATTCGCATAGGCTCTGACCGATTCTTGTGGAAGTTGTATGTATTCCTGCATCAGTGTAATCACCGCCACGCGACGTCAATCTTTATCCCCATAAACCTTAGCCATCTCCTGTGAAAAGAGATCAAACACCTGTAGGTATGGGTCGGATCACACACATGAGTCGCCCGCTCATTCAGAAGGGTCTGTCATTGCCGTTTCCCTGAGTGCTCGATCTTGGTGATTGCTCCAGGCGTCCAGGTAAGAGATCGCGTATTTGACGTGATCGGGTGCACCGGGTGGGAATAGGAGGCCGTGGGTGTTGAAATTCGAACATAACGCGTCCAGATATCGGTCCAGCTGTTTCGCACCGCCGCAGTACCGTACAGGTTCACAATCTTGTAGATATCTTGTCTTTGGCCTCTGATGCTTCGTTCGGCGCCTTCGGCAGCCCATGGGTACCGTTCAGCAGCCATTTGTTCCCATTCGGCAGGCATACTCTCTCGTTCGAGTTTCTGTTCGGCTTTACACTGGGCTTGATTTTCGAGCAGCATTTCGAGCATCAACCGGTTTTGAGTCGCCACATCTAGACGATCCTCATCAGTAATTTAGGGATGGACATCACCAATGCCATTGTCGATTGGGCTAGCTTCGTCTCCTTGGTCTCCAGGGTCATAGTCGAGATCATCGTTTTCATCACTCTCGGCCTCCGGTCAACCTGCTGCAGTAGCGCGTTCGGCTATCGAAGCCGCTGTCTGTAGAGTGTCATCACTGTCATGGATGTCAGCGACGCGCAATTGAGTTCTAGTAAACTTCTTTGGAGGCATGATTGTTGATAAAACGCGTTATTTTGTGGCGACGCGTCAAAAGGGGTTAATCGCCAGACCCCGTGAGCGAAACATATCAAATTGATTAAGAGCGATATCAGTGCAAGGCCGTATATCCGTATATGGCCACGTATGTGAGTATATGGAAAGATATGGTTGCACACGTGGATGTGGTAATATAACAGAGTAGTAGATAGGTAAGATTGTCGCTAGCGATCTGAGAGAGATTGTGAGTCGTCTATATAAGGTTGGTGGTTTCCCGGCCCTGGACACGTCTCGTGCCATTTGGCGAGAACCTAATCATGACTGCCATTTGTTGTGATGAACCTGTCAAGACGATTGATTGATTGAAACTAAGTCTACGATGACACGTGGCCTATATAGTAGCTGCCAGCCCTAACCCATAGCCACGTGATGACGTACTCTACAAAGACTCTGTCTAACACCATTACAGAACGATAGCATCGAAAGGCCATGCCGGTACAACCCGGCCACAAAACAGCAGGTTTATGACTGGACGAGGCAACAACCCAGCCACAGCCATGAAGGTCAGGTTTTTGGTTGGGTTTGGAACCAAACTAAACCAAACAGCCAGCCGAAACCCAACCGCTTTCGGGTTAGCTAGAAATGTTCCTGACACTACCTGAAAGTGGGACGTCTCTTGGTATATTGTCTATAGGTTGATTATTAGTTAACATGCTCATTGTTGGCGAAGGAGTTGGAATGCCTGATATCGAAGCATGATGCCTCGCATCAATCCCATTCTGGCAGTTGGAAAATTTCTGCAGGCAATAGCCCTTCATTCATTGATATTGGGTGATATTGTTCATAGTGAGCCTTGAATCTGTTCATGAGGGATAATTTCTTTTTCCACACAACAGGCTGTAAATATTCCCAGTGAGTGTTGACAATATTTGGGCAATAGTTAGTGACTTCATATTCAGAAGCAGGTCGATGATGGTTCAGATGTAAATGTAGAGTAGCAGGGATATTGGTTTGATGTGAGCTGTAACTCAGGTTAGCGTATCACTTGTAGGGCAGTGTCGCACCCAGCCAAAGGCGGCGGATAGGTACAAAACAAACACCTTACAATGAGTTTTCTGCATAAACCATGATATAGGTTATTTCTCGCAAAGCAATGATGCACATCTGCTGCTAATGTTCTTTCTCAGAGATGAGAAGGATTGTTTTGTCATCACAGAATTCACCACCATGGGTTCTATAACTTAGTCATTGCGTCAATGTGAGTGATCACTGCATTGAAGCCTGTGAGCAGCTGATAATGCAAGTATCTCGTCTTGTTTTAATCAATCAGTGTGATTCCTAGGTTGCTGTATACCAGGGCAAATAGGATCGATAACTGATAAGTTTGTATGAATGCAAGTTCAGGAATGATACTTCTCCGGAGTGTGTATTATGAGGAGATCAATCATGTTTAGACACGCAGCTCAACATGAAGGGTCACTGTTCCTACTGAATTTACAAGCCTCCTAGTGAATGAGGTTGGAAGGTCGTACATGCACAACTTTTGTGAAGTATCCCTAGTTCTTCTAATCATCAGACTGGATATAGTTGTCGTTGGGGTTCTGGAGGTATCATGTCGTATTCCTTCTATGACTTATACAGTCATGGAAGCATCTGAAAGTGATCATGTATCCAATATACTAGTATATGAATTCTAGGTTATATCAAAGAAAGGCGGGATGTGTGTGATTAAGGTATCTTTTTCTCAACCTGGATAGGTTGATGGATCAGAGGAATAGTGAAAAACCACTATTGTGAGCAATCGTTCCGGACTGTTCCTTCAGGTCTGGGTCTGGGTCAGAACCAAAAACAAACAAATTGGTGGTCCAGATAGTCAATAGTCCCGAACCGTGCATTTGGATACAGTTGGATAGAAATCTCCAAACCAGTCTGAACTGAGCGTGCTATGAAAGGGTTGGTCAGGGGGTCCATGTGTAAATACATTGCCCTGCACCTGTATTGGCCCCACGAATGAGCTGACATTCGTGTGCAATGCGCCTTATCGCTCAAAACAACACAGCCATCCACTTAAACACCCTCTTAGAATATTTTGAATGCCAAGTTAACTAGTAGAAGCCTCTATTAACAAAGTCGTGTGGCAGTGTAACCATTACTGTTGTGCTGGATTGCATATAAATAGCAGTACTTTGGAGATTATGAGAGCACCATCCTTCAGCCCAGAGGCAACCACCTTCCCACTTCCCAGCTAGCACACCACAACAACCATGAGCAGAGAAGCCCTCAGACCTTGGAACCTTAATGTCAACTTTCTACCCCCACCACTTATACTCTCATCCCCACCAATATGACCAAAAAATGTCAAAAAACACACTGCCAATCATCACATCATGAACAATCACTCTCGTACCAAAAGCACCTCCTCCCAACCACCACCACCACCTTCAGTGGAACAACATCGAGCTGTCTGTGTACCTGATTTGTCCTTACTCAGTACTGAAGCTCCACCTGCAATGCTCAACCTTGACGATATATATAGCTCGTCAGACGAGGCATAAATTGAGACAACTGGGGTAATCACAGCGGCTCACTTGGCCAAGCGACACAAGAAAGCACTCAAACAACCAAGTGAAAATTTCACAGATTTTCCTAAACTTCCCACATTTGACCCTTTGCAACTAGTTATCACTCCTCACAAAGTATTGAACCGATTGCCCATCTCATTTTCCAAGCTGGATGCAATTATTCCCAATCGAATGTTTCATCCCTTTCTTACCGACTTCATTATTGGAAAGGTTCGAGCCAACAGGAATTCCGATCCACAGCAGCAGCTTCGTGGGCCCGAAAGGGAGCAACAGCGTTTCTGGCACCCAGGTACTGCTCAGGATCTTTATCTCAGGCAGGCAATTCATAGTCATATGGGTTTCATTGGAGTTCCTGCTGAGAGGGACTGGATGAAGGATGGAGTTTACCTTCCCAAGGAAGGATTACGACCAACTGCCTACCTTGGCAAGACTCGCTTTTGGGAGATCTGCCCTTTCTTTCATGTTTCTCCATTCAATTCCCCAACTGAAACTCACACTGGTCTACCTTGATGGCCTTCAAAGGTAGGTATTGCACAGAAGCAGGTGCAGTTTTCCGTGCAGCAGTACCAAGTCCCTGGCAGCAATGTTACCATTGCTGAAGCCATGATTCTATTCACAGGCAGGGCAATTCACATAACAATGATGCCAAAGAAGCCAATTAGTCAAGGATATAAGTTTTTCAGCATGGCAGAGAAGGGCTATGTCTGGGAGTTCCACCCATCATTGAAGTCAGTTGGAGGGGATCCTGTTGCTGTAAAATCCTGTCTGGTACAGCTTATTAACACAGGAGAAATGATTCACCACTGGATTAGACGTTTACACCAGAGACATCGAAAGCTCTCCTCAACTATATACATGGACAAATTCTTCGCAGCACAACCTCTGCCGGCAACACTTCGTAGGATGGGGATAGCAGGATGTGGGTCATGGATGCAGCAGTTTCAATGAGGTTCAAACGCTCTGACGATTGGAAACAATATTAAACCGGCATATCATCATCGAAGTCGAGCTGGCAATGATGTGGTTGCAACTTTGCTATGGATGGACAGATCTCCTGTTACTATGATGTCTATAATAGACCCTCTAAGCGGTAAGGATTCGCAGGTACTGGGGATGAGAAAGCATCCAGGCAACAAGAGTACCAATCCAAGTGGAGCTAATTCCACATTTCTTCCTGGAAAACTCCAGAAAGAGCTTGATATACCTGTCATTGTTGATGCATACAACCAGCACAAGGTGGGAGTAGATGTTGCTGACCAGTATCGAATCTATTTTGATACACAGCTCATATCCAGACGCAATTGGTATCCACATCTCTATTGGATTCAGCAAACAGCCCGTATCAATAGCCTTGAAATGTATCGACATCTGCCAGCAAAGACAGAGCGCACTGTGGATCACATGTACTTCCATCTCTTGATTGTGTGTGACCTGCTGCAAGCTGGAAGTCCATCATCAATGAAAACATCCTCCCGCATTCCACCTTCACAGCAAATCACTAGGTCTGCTTCCACCACGCAATCTCCCTTGCCCCGACTGCCTAACAGGCTAGTTACCAACCACACTCCCCTCCCCATCCACCGCAAGGTACCAGGAATGCATTCCCTGCTTTGGATGGAGAATAGAGTAGAATGTTTCCTTTGCAGGTGGAGAAGAAGTCAGGGTGGCAGTGGAGAAGGCATCAGAAGCAGCATAAAGTGTGACGACTGCAATGAGGTTTTGTGTTTCCCACCCAAACAAAATTGTTTTCATGAATTTCACCATATGTAGAGTATATCTATGAATTCTAGGGGCATTTGGCTGGATTCTGGTTGTGTGATGTGTATTTCAAAAGCGGTTTGATGTGTAGGTCCAAACCAGGTTACACGCAAAGGTATAATGCAATTTCCGTTCCTATTTGATAATACTACTCGATCAAAATCAAAGATTCAACATTCTGTATTCACATTTCGCATGAGGTGATGGTTGTTCTTTCGATTATATTTGAATACCTGTTATCCTTTATTGTATTTGGTTTCTGACCATCGACAAGGTCAATATTTCTAACAGGAGGTCAAATATCAATCCAATGCCTTCATTGACCGATTTGACTGACCAGTAATCGTTGATGCTTGGTTGGTGCTCATTTTCAACATGGGGTAACAAAGTTGTCATGTACTGTATTGCCTGAAAAGGCTGCAATTACTCGATAGATGAATTACTGCTACAGAGCGAAACTCAGAACACCCAAAATGAAAGACAATGAATCATTGACGCTCCTTGCACACTCATGTTCAGGATGGGACAGGGAACGTGCCGATTTTATTTTTGCCACTAATGACGATCAATAATTCATGTATGGATGTCTGGAATCAATTGCCACTTGGATAGGCCAAAATTGAAACGCAAATCAAGTAAACGCTCTGTCAATGCCCAGTCGATGCTCCTTTTCAGACTCGGGGACTGCCTGTGTCGCTTTCTCATTTGCATGTAAATGCCGCCAATATGTTGGGTATGGATAACATCAAGCAAATCACTTCCCAAATACCTTACTTACAATACCAAAAAATGTTAACTAGCCATTGCCGCTGATTTTCACTTTGTAGTGACATTGACACTGACCAGATTGCGCCTCAAAGCAGGACATACTTGGAATTGTGAGTACATGTCATGGCACAGCCCGTGGATTATACAGGATAAAACACGAAATATTGTTGAAGCTCCATTGACCCTACATTGACATTCATTTCCAGAATGGGGCAGAGTCCGTGTAGGTCTCTCTTTGGCCACTCGGAGCTCATGATACCTTGGTTATGCATAACTGCGAGCAAATGAGGTTGGAATCACATTGCTAATAATACCAATATCATGTGACCCTTCGTTGACTCATTGTTGACCGTCTGTTGACTTTCTGTTGACGCTCAATTGAAACTACACATCCGCCCATTTCTAATGTGTAGCGACATCAATACTAGCCATTTTGCCTATAAAGCAGACCAATTCTTTGATAATTGGTAAATGTCGTAGCTAGTGATAGCAACGGGTCCAGTAAACCCGCCTGTGGTCTGGAGTTTGGCCGTCGGCTGGGTTTGGTTCGGTCCCAGACCCGGCCGAAAACCCGAAATGCATTGTCTTGGCGGGGTTGTAACCTGGACCTGACATAAACGTGCAGTTTTTGGCCAGGTTGTACAAGCACTGCGGTTCCATTGTATGGTTTCTGCAACTTTGGCTGCAATTAAGTATGTGAGTCCTGATTGTATTGTAACATGTTCAGTATGTAGATTGTCCAGTGTTACCTGCTCTTTCACCTCCCACATTCAGAGTTGTGATTAGACAAATATTCGTTGAATCGCAATGAGAAAACACCCCTTTGTACGAAACATTAGGGGGTGTTTGATACCGACCGAACGAATAATTGTAAGATCGCTAATCTCAATGTGGGAGGTGAAAGAGCAGGTAACACGGAAAAAAGTACGTCTGGAACATGTCACGATACGATCAGAACTCAGATACTAAATTGCAGGACAATTTGTGAGGTTGAAATAGCGGGTTTTTGGCCGTAAACTGGCCCCAATGGAACGGTCCTGCTTTTTGGTATGGTTCAACTGGTTGCCACGGTCAGGGTCCAGGTCGGAACCGGGCCTGGAACAGAACTGGGATTTCGGACCCATTGGTAAAACTAGTTGTAGCACAGCACTTGCATTACACAAGATGCAACACGCCAGAACATTGCCGCGCCACAGACACTCATTTCTACCTGTAGCGACACCCACCTAACCCATATTCCACATACAGGCGATCAATACTTTCATTGTGGGTAAATGTGAATCCTCAGCTATTGGATTATACAAGATGCAACATCCAAGATGTTTGACACTCTTTTGATCCTTATTTCTAGGTGATAGCGACATCAAAATTAACCATTTTGGCTATACAGGCAGCTAAAACTTGTATTATGGGTAAATGTTATAGCACAGCTGGTAACGGCGAGATGTGACCCGAGGCAGTGTAAGCGCCATTATATATACATCGCTGTTATGACACTTAGATCATCATCGAATATCTTAATACTATACTCTCCATGTATACCTATTTGCTGTTGTGTGCAGCAGTATACCATATTATACGTCCGCGGTCAAGTGTACGCGTACATACCCTGAGTGTATAATCCATTTGCAGTTATCAGATATGTTTCTCTGATGAGAATATATAAGATTTACCCCTATTGTCAAAAAACGACACAAGAGACAGGAAACGAACAACCTGAGCATCAATTCTACCGTGAATCGTCAACTATACCTCCCAACAGGGCTGCCAGATGTCAATAGCGCTTGGCTAGTATACCTTCGAGCCAGCAAAACGTACAATCGCCTCTCGGCCGAGTAACCCCTATTTCCACCCGAGGGGCCTCCGTACTTCCAGAGGATGAGATCAACTATCAGGATGTTCACGACGACGAGGAAAACACTGCCAACACGGATGAGGTGCTGAGCGACGGCCTAAGTGACAAGCTGAGAGGCGTCCTGGGCGACAACCTCAGCTAGCCTGAACCTTAACCCCAATCACAGATCACTTCCATGCGAAAGATGATTGAGGAACAGCGAGAAAAGCTCCACAATGCCATCGAATGGAATATTCAACTATGTGTGAACAATGCCGCGCTGATGGATGCAAATTGGGAATACAGCAGAGAGTCTATTCGACCGGAACCAATGAAAACATAAATCTTTGATACGACACATCCAGACCGGTAGGGCCGCAGCGCAAACGAGCTTGATAACTTCCTTGACACCTTACAATGTATGTTCTAATCCCATGTGCACGCATTCCCGGATGGGGATCCCGACAAGATCGAATACACAGCGAGCCTTCTCAGTGCATGGAACAATCACCCAGACCTGGGACAGGGAGGGACACAGATGACCGATCCGGTGGAGTCACTTCGAGACCTACGGAGACACTCAGATACCTGTTTGGAAAACTTCGATGCTTTGTCGGAAGAAATGCAAAAGATGTATTGTTAGAAGGACTGAAAACTCAACGCGGCATTGAAGTGTATGTCCGACTTCTTCCAAAAAGAGGCAATTATCCGGTGAGAGACTACGCCAATCGAATCAAAGCAAATGGGAGAGCATCAGGATGGCTCCCGCGGGACAATAGGAACTGTTTCGAAATCGTTTGGAGTGGACTACGACCAGGACTTAAATACAAGATCAAGCCGTTGACCGCAGAGAACGGAAGATTTGACAGTATGGAAGAGTGCTTTGACCGCGCCACCAATTAAGAAGTCAAGCTGAATGGCGGAAAACCCCAACCACAGCAGCGGCAGCAACAGCGAACGCAGTCAGGAGAATCATCTCAACATGGCAGCAACAAAGTCAACTTCCGACCATCCTCATCCCAGCCGGCCGAGGCACCGAAGACCGACACCTCAAAGTTGCACAATGACGATAAACGCACTCCAGCGCCTTGGGTCTCGCCAGTGCTCTATGAAACCTGGAAGTCAGAAACAAAATGCATACGCTGCGGGTCACCCAAACATAAAACATTCTGTTGCTCTAAATATAAATGTGCCAACTTCCCCGAAAACCGTGCTCCCCCAGGAGACGGAAAACTGATCAATCTCCAGTGCTCCTTCAATGACCAACAACCAAAACACTAGCCTATCTCTCTCGGTGTCTAGCTTGGGGCGAGATGATGCACGAACTGGAGCGTGGGTTGGAGTCATCAGGTACGGGGGCATTGATCGCATCTTTAGAGGGAATTGAACCCCATCGGATTTCACTAAGTCTGAGGGTTGTCTTTGAGCAGCCGAAGGCCCTCATGTCAAATCGAAATTTCTGTGGAACTGCAAGACCGGATTCATCGTACATTGTCCACCATGTCCCGATACGAAATCAACACGGAGAATAGCTGCGAATACCAGGCCTGATAGAGTGAGGCGCTCCAAGCATCTTGATGTCTCCACAACTTCTCGGTAGATTTGGACTACACCACAATGCAGCTGACATCACAACTCACGCCCTTGATGGTCAGGTGATTGCGGATGCGAGGGAGAGCCTCAAGACAGCGATGAGGGTCCAATATATGAATCATATAGCCCCAGCCCACAGACCGGAGGTGCTGGTCGATGCAATGAGAGCATACAATCTAGTACTGGGATTACCGTGGTTCAAAATCCGCAAGCCGGAGATCGACTGGGCAACCAGTCGATTACCTCCCTTAAGAACCCCAAGTGGCCAAGGGGAGGTACGCAGATCAGGGATGATAGTGCAGTGGTACAAAGGTCGGGATGATGAAAGTACTAACGTACGGCTGCCAGACATTGGTGGGAGTACGCTGAAGATCACCGCCACATCACAGATCTCAGTGGATCGATATGGAAAACCAAGGAAGAGTGGTGAGGACAGTCCTAATCCAGATATAGAAATACTCGGAGCAACTGCATTCGACGATCTCTTAGCTAGCGTTGAGACAATCGAGAGATTCGCTCTACGAATTGCAGAATGCAGTGGACTGCTGGGAGCGACTATGGAGGTCACCACTTTCGAAGATCCAGGTGAGATTGGGATAATCAACCCAATTGGCTGGACAAGCCAGAAGGGAGCAGCGGCAGTAGTTGCGGGAGAAGAGCGTCCTCGGATGGTTGAAAGACTGGTACTGGCTTGCTGACTCATGATGGGAGTACTCAACCACCAGGGTTTGGCACCTTTCAGGGCGAACCACGTGACCTGCAATTCCCGGGCCTACCTTCCCATTATCCCAAAATCCCAAGTTGGAGATCAAAGGCTGACCAGCTGATATCGGAACAGGTACAGAAGCTACTGAGGATGGAGGTCGTATCCCTGTGAGATACAAGGACTACATGGACGTATTCAGAGAAGATAGGGCAGAGACTCTTGCTCCACACCGGGCAATTGTCCACGCGATTGACCTGAAACCAGGATTCAACATACCATATGGCACAATCTATAACCTTTCGGAAGTCGAGATAAAAACTCTCAAGGGCTACATCGAATCAAACCTAGCCAATGGATTCATCGAGCGATCATCATTGCCTGCGTCAGCACTGATTATAGTGGCTAAGTAGCAGGACGGCTGCCTACGACTGTGTGTGGACTACGGAGCTCTCAATAGAGCCATGGGGAACAACCGATATCCTCTCCCACTGATCTCAGAGATGCTTGACAGGTTGGGCGGAGCTCGGATCTTCACGAAACTGGACCTTCGCAATGCCTATCTCATCATCCAAATTATGGAAGGCGACAAGTACAAAACCGGGTTTGGCACCCGGTACGGTCAGTTCGAATAACATGTCATGCCGCTTGGGTTGACAAATGCACCAGTTAGATTCCAAGGTTATAGCCACGACTGTTTACAGCCTTTCATTGACGACTTTGATGTTCGCTACCTCCACAACATACTGATATACTAGATCGACAAGAAGGAGCACGAGGACCAGTTACAAACAGTGCTCCAACGGCTACAAGAAATCAGACTCTATGCCTAAGCAGAGAAGTGCCATTCCAGGGTCTCAGAAGTCGGCTTGTTCGGGTTTGTCATTAGCCCCGATGGGATCGGCAGGGAATTGGACCATAGATCAACGATCAAGGATTTCCCAACCTCTGAGTCCTTCCGGGTCATGCAAGTGCTGCTCGGATTCTCGAACTTCCACCAGCAGTGTATCAGGAAATAAGCAAAGATAACAACGCTGATATCAGATCTGCTCAAGAAAGCAGAGACATCCAGGACGCCTGAACAGCTCAAATGGGAATGGACTCGGGTTGCCGACCTTGCATTTCGTAAGTTGAAATGGGCCTTCAACGATGCACCATTTCTCAACCATTTCGACATGGCAAAGCCGATTCCTCCGGAGACCAACTCATGAGTCTTCACCATTGCCGGCATTCTCAATGAGTATGACAGTTCCGGGATTCTCAGACCTGGAAACTTCTACTCTCAGAACAGCACAGGTGCCAGACAGAAGTACGCCACGTACGATCGGGAGCTACTGGCCATCGTGGTGACTATACAAAAATGGCGCCACTACCTCGAAGGTGCAAATCATAAGGTCCTCATACAAAGCAACCATAAGAACCTCGAATATTTCAAAACGTCAAAAGCGCTATGCCGGTGGTAGGCAAGCAGGACAGAGATCCACTCTTAGTACGACTCCGTTAACGAATACTTGGAACGCCAGAAGAACCCAGCAGACGAATTATGATCAAGACCCGACTGTGAGATCGGCGATGAGTATGTGATGACAAAGTTCCTGGCCATCTTAGTAGCGATCGTCATCACTAAATGGTATGCTGATCCTCTACCGAAAATCATGACAGCCGAGGAGACCGACATTGTACACACGGATATACGGCCAACCTTGGTCGATGGTTCAACTGCAGATGCGAGTGAATTTAGATCGATCGAGGGAGCTCTGACCTATAAGAGGAGGATATCCGTGCCTGCGGCACTGCGCAGTAGTGTGACCAGGATTTTCCACGAGAACCACGAATCCGGTCTCTTCGCAGCCCTGATGACTGCTGAGCTCGTATCACGAGATTTTCATTGGCCTGCGATGGAGTGATAGATATGGCAGTTCATTGCCGGCTGCGAGTTGTGCCACCGAATCAGCGCACCGCGTCATGCATCCTATGGACTGAAAATGCTTTTGCCACCGCCATCTTGTCCCTGGGAGGGACTGACCGTGGATTTCATTACCAACTTGCCAGAGTCAATGTCCTCGGGATACACCAGGATGTTGCTAATCGTTGACTGTTTGACCAAAATAGCGATCCACCTCCCTTGCAGAAAGAAGATTGACTGCCCAGAGCTAGCACAAATGATCTTCGACCATGTGATCTGCAAAGGAGGAGTAGCGGACAATATCAACACAGATCATGGCACAGAGTTTACCAGTTGATTTTGGGACAGAGTTTGCTCCCACCTCAGTATCAATCACTGCCACTCGACCGCGTTCCACCCACAGACGGACTGTCAAACCGAACAGCAGAACCAAACAATGCAGCAGAACCTCCCAGGCATTTGCAACTACGAGCAGGACAACTGGGTCGAATTGGTCCTGCTGGCGGAGTTTGCCTACAACCACTCCATCCACGATTCCATGCTGATGACACCCATCTGGGCAAACTACAATTACCATTCTACGATGCAGTTTAGGCCTCGCAAAGACCCCAGTTCCAGATGACTGCTTCAGGCAGACTTGTGGATGTCAGGCGTGGAAGTGACTCACTAAATTCTCCTGGAACACATAATTGAGGGTCAGGAGGGACAAACAAAGCACAATGGCAGGAAAGAGATGCTTTAACATTTGGAGACAAAGTATAGGTATCGACAAGGAACATCCAAACTTCCAGGCCTTCGAAGAAGTTTCATTACAAGCTTACACGACTGTATGCAGTATATATGATCATCAATGAGAATGCTTACAAACAAGACTTGCCGAGTAAGACGCAGAACCACAGCGTTTTCCATGTGTCCCTGCTCGATCGTTACCCACTGCCAGTCAGCGGACAGCCATCTACTGAACCGCACCCAATGATAGTCGAGGCAACAGAGGAATAGGAAGTCAACGGCATACTCGACTCTGGGCGGCACGATTGGAACCTGCATTATCTCATCCAACGGGCTGGTTACAACCACATACGCACCAGCTGGGAGCCAGCAGAACAACTCAGATACTCCCGAGATCTGGTTGGCGAGTTGCACCGAGAGCGTCCGGATTGGCCACAGGACTAGTGGTATAGAGTCGGGGGCGGAGGTACGGAGGACACGGAAGCAGTCTGGTCATTTCATTGTACTTTGTTTCTTCATTTGCCTCTCTCCTCATCTGATTGGATTTGGCCCGGTATACATGGAGTCGGCATGTGTTATACCGCGTACCAACGGAGGTAGAGTGTGCCCATGCTCAGAATCGGCCAAAAGGTCCCCATGGAGAGTACCGATCAGATGTGGGAGTAATGGGTTCGTATGATTGCGTACGTATGGTGATTCTTTCATTCGTTGTTTCCATGTCCTTAGTTTCTCCTATCTACTGGCTTTGGCAGTCCAGCAGGTCTGCGCCTAGAGAGGGGGATAATGTAATGGTGACATGAGACCCGAGGCCGGGTAAGGGCCATTGTTCATTGATCGCCATTGCGACCCATAGATCAGTATCGAATATCTTACCACTATACTCCTCATCTATCCTCACTCGCTCTCATGTGCAACAATATGCCATATCATACGTCCGCGGTCAACCCTAGGCGTACGCGACCTTACACAGCCCTTCGATTGGACAACATTCAACACCAAAGATTGTTGATGCTCTGTTGAACCTCATTATCCGAATGGGGCAGTGACAGGGTCCTCTAGTATTGTTCCAATAGAGGCTGCTACTACGTCAGTTATCGATAACAGCGAGCAAATCAATTTCCCATTACGTTTCGTACACGTCCATATCTTGGTGAAGGTCAGTTGACTAATATTCCCGCAATGGAGCAGTGACTGTGTCCCTTTCTTGGTTGCCTATAGAGGCTGCCAATATGTTGCTTACGCATAACAGTAAGTAAATTCCTTTCCAATCACCTTACCCACAGTACCAAAAATTGTTGACACTCTGTTGACACTCAGTATTAGGTGGTAGCGGCATCCCTACTAACCACAATGGGCCTAGAGGTGGCCAAAATATTGATTATGGGTAAACCTTGTAGCACACCCCTTCGATTATACAAAATGCAATATACAGAACTGTTCACGCTCTGTTGACAGTCATTTTTATATGAGAGCGGTATTGACAGTAATAATATTGCACAACGATGTGGCTAAAACCCTCCTAATAAGTAAATTTCCCTGCATAGCCTTTGCATTATACACGATGCAACACCCTGAATTGTTGACACTGCTTTGTTGCTCAATTATCTGCGTGTGCGATGTCGACAATATCCATATTCCGTATACAGGCGGCCATATCAGCAAAAACGCTAATTTCGGTCTGAAACACTCGGGTGTTCCGGACAGCTGTGACAGCTCTGCCGGAACCTCGAACACTCTGTCGGAGAATTTCACGCTGCCCGTTGTCCAGGGGACGGTTCGTGTTTCATACGTACCTCCTTTACTTTGTGGTGACGTATATGCATCATCAGAATGACACGGGTGTTACACTCTTCGCAGGGGCTGCTGTTATGCTGAAGCCGTTTTTCAGGAGAGTACCAGACCATAGGAGGGCATTCCTGCCGGCCTTCAGAGTAACTGGGAGCGCCGGCGACAAGCCTGGGAGCACCTCGAATCACAGTCATGTATTCAGTTTGTATTCGCATCTATGTATCTAGGTATCTTTATAGCTACCATCTACACACGCTATATCTGGACTGGCTGCAGGCGGTTATACTCCGAGGCCGTGATGGTATACTCCCCGTCACTCTGTCCACCTCCGTTGCCCCTGTATCTCCGTGGAACAGCCGTCGCTCCTTGAAGATGTACTTGATCGAGCGTGTTTGAGATGCACTTGGAGACTGAGATCGAGTGAACTCAGAGATGCACTTGGAGATGTAGATCGAGTGAACTCAGAGATGCACTTGGAGGCCAGGATCGAGCGATTTTCGAGATGCACTTGGAGGCCATGCTCGTGCTAACTTGGAGGCCGTACTTCAGCCAGTTCGGAGTTACACTTGCAGGCAGTAATCGAGCGAGTCTGGAGATACACTTGGAGGCCGTAATCGAGCGAGTTTGGAGTTATGCCACTTGGAGGCCCTGATCGTGCCAAGTCGGAGGCCGTGAACGAGCGAGATTGGACGAGTACTTTGAGGCGGTCGATGGACGGTGCACAGGGTGATGAGACTCTATTCATCAGTTAGTTAACTCGCAACCGTGGGAATCATGTAGGGAGGTATGCCGGCAGCTGAAGCTACATTCAGGGGTCAACTCGTAATCATGAGAATGAAGGGAAGACAAACAATCTTGGGTGGATGCTGTACTCGGTGTATGCTGTACTCGGTGTCAACTCAGGATCATGTCATGGAGAGATAGAGAGGGATGACTTAACTTTGTGTTCTGCAATGATGTTTGAGTTGTGGACGAGAAAGAGAGAGATGGGGGAGGAAGATGAGAATGATATGGAGGATACGAGCGGATATGAGAAATCAGGGGGACGACTTGCTTGATTGGGTTGGGAAGACCTCGTATCGGTGTTATTACACGCCGGATTGGGACTCGTACCTGCCGTTTCAGGGATGCTCAATTTACTCGCACACGAAGTTCTGTAAGTCCCAGTTTCTCATGATGATTTCCCCCATCTCCTCTGATCTCTCTCTTTCTTGTGCTCAACTCTACCATTACCTAAGAACACGAAGTGAAGTCATCCCTCCCTATCTCTCCATGCCATAATCATGAGTTAACACAGAGTACAGCATACACCAACTACAGCATACACCAAGTACAGCATCATCCCAAGATCGACAGTCTCCTGCTCCCAGCCATTTTCTCATCTCTCGGCGGATGTTGTACTCAACTATCTACATTCCCACAAGTACAAGTCAACCAATGAATAGAGTCTCAGCTGCCATCGCGCCTCCCTCCAAATCGACCGCTTTCAAGTACTCCTCGAATCTCGCTCGATCACAGCCTGCAAGTGCATCTCCACACTCGCTCGATCCTGGCCTCGAATTGCATCTCTGAGTTCACTCGGTCTCATTATCCAAGTGCATATCCAAGCTCGCTCAATCACGGCCTCCAAATGCATCTCTAAGTTCACTCGATCTACGTCCCCAAGTGCATCTCTGAGTTCACTCGATGTCAGTCTCCAAGTGCATATCCAAACTCGCTCAATCATGTCCTCCAAGTGCATCTCTAAGTTCACTCGATCTACGTCTCCAAGTGCATCTCAAACACGCTCAATTAAGTACATCTTCAAGGAGCGACTGCGGTTGTACGGAGATACAGGGGTAACGGAGGTGGACAGAGTGACGGGTAGTATATATTCGGCAGACCCCGGAGCAGATAGACATCTTATCATACAATGAAACTTCACAGTCTATCTTTCCCAACTTTTGGTCTCACTCGCTCTGTCCGAGATTTCGTGGATCCTCACAATTACGTGGATCCTCACGGCCGGGTAGTATCATATCTTCTCAACTTCTTACGGTCCTCGAGCTTAATTTAGAAGGAACGCAAGGAGTGATTTTCGCAGCGTCACGCATTGCAACCCCAATGCAAACCTGTACCCAATGAACCCATTCCGACGTATCGTCACAGTTGGCCACAACGCCAGAGTGTTTGTTTGAAATAGGAGATCGACAGAGCGAGAAGAAACGGCGAAACGGCGATCGGAGGGCGATATGCAATGCCTGGCGTGGCATTGACGCCGGGCGTGGTGTAATCCACCACCGTGGTGTCTCTGACGGCTCTGACAGAGGGCGTCAACTCTGACGGAGCCATTCCGTCCGGACGGAAATGTTTTTTGCCGATGCAATACTTTGATCATGGGTAAATGTTATAGCACAGACCTTGGATTATACAACATGTAATACCAGAAATCATTGCGACTCTGTTGACGCTCATTGGCCGAATGGAGCGGTGACTGTGCCGCCTGCTCATTTCCCTATAATGGCTTGCAATACATCGGTTATGGATCATGGCGTGCAGATCCGTTTCCAGTTACCTTATTTATATAACTAAAATGGTTGACGCTTAGTTGACAGTGATTCCCAGAATGGGGCATTGACTGTGACGCCTGCTGTTTGTCCTACAGAGGCTGCCAATACAGTGGCCATGCATAACAGAAACAAAATAACGTGACAATTACCTCAGTTACAAAACCAAGAATCGTTGACGCTTCGTTGATGCTCACCATAACCATATCCTAACAGTAGTTGTATTGTCCATAATTTTATATTAAAATCACATAGCCATTACTGAGAGCCAATTCATCATTTGTATGAATACTCAGTTGCAATCAAAAGCATTTTTTGTTTTGTTTTAATCA
>Ga0307512_10001406_pt1 | contig 34217 bp, 33 predicted proteins | sample 14_EM_MG_FD_200267 | JGI IMG/M metagenome (GOLD analysis project Ga0307512, IMG submission 200267) | Populus trichocarpa ectomycorrhiza microbial communities from riparian zone in the Pacific Northwest, United States - 14_EM | ecosystem: Host-associated > Plants > Roots > Unclassified | place... | reverse complement strand
CCAGGTTGCATACACACAATATTGTTCGTGGTTGTAGCAGCTGAGGCGTGGGGGCCTAGGATGTTGCTATAAAGAGACAGCATTGTCGCGAAGGAAGTGAAGGGGACAAGCAGCGAGAAATACTCAACACAGAGCACCAAAGACGATCTTAAAATATTATTAAGAATTCTATCTATTATATAAAAAACAACTCTTCATCATCTCTTCCTTAATCCACTTACGAGACTATCCTGTATATGCCTGGACACAGGTATACACAATCCCAGTACGCACTACAACGAGTTGTCGAGAGCTTCGGCAATCTTCATTACAGTTTGCAAAAGCACATTTTAACCCACACTTACCGCGTGGTGTTCCGTATTTGCGACCTAGAAGGTATCGACTACCTGGTGCTGAGGTATCTGAATACCGGAGCATTACCGTTCGAGGAATTTCCAGAGGAGTGGTTGTTCGAAGGGGAAACGTGATATACATCTACAGAGCAGACGGTCTGTGGAGTAGGTTCAGATTGGGAGTTGTTGTTAGAGAGGAATGAGAAGTTGAGTCTTAGGATAAGACGATGAGAGAAAGAGATTCTTGGATAGGCAGCTGTACTTAGTTCAATAAATGTTGTATTGATTATTGGGATTAAGAACATCAGCGAAAAACATTTCCGTCCGGGCGGAATGGCTCCATCAGAGTGGACATGCTCCGTCAGAGCAGTCAGAGACACCCCTGTGGCGTTTTACTCCGCGCCCGGCATCAATACCAGGTGTCGCGTTGCATATTGTCATCCGATCGCCGGAATGCCGTTTCTTCTCGCTCTGTCAGTCTCATATTTTAAACAAACACTCTGGTGTTGTGGCCAACTGTGACCATACGTCGGAATGGGTTCATTCGGTACATGCTTGCATCGGGATTGCAATACAGACCCCCAAATAGGCAGACATCATCGCATTATATGAACGGATTGCAATGCAGACCCCGCAGTCGAACGACGTGGATCCACCCAATTGCGTGAAACCTTGCGGCCAGATGGTATCATAACTTCTCACCCTCATCCTATGCTCCTCGAGCCAGGTTGACTCTTGATCATGGCATGGAGAGATAGAGAGGGTTGGCTTAACTTCGTGTTCTTAGGTGATGGTAGAGGAGATGGGACTTACGGGAATTTGGTGTGCGAGTCAATTCACCATCCCCGATACGGCAGGTACGAGTCCCGATCCGGCGTGTCATAACACCGATACGAGGTCTTCCCAACCCAATCAGGCAAGTTGTACCCCTGATTTCTCATATCCGCTCGTATCCTCCACATCGTTCTCATCTTTATCCCCCATCTCTCTCTTTCTCATCCACATCTCAACCATCATCGCAGAACACACAGTTAAGTCATCCCTCTCTATCTCTCCATGGCATGATCATGAGTTGACACCGAGTACAGCATACACCGAGTACAGCATCCACCCAAGATTGTTTGTCTTCCCTTCATTCTCATAATTACAAGTTGACCCCTGAATGTCGTGTCAGCTTCCGGAGTGCCTCCCGACACGATCGACCGCCATCAGCCAGCTCTGTATGAGAGGTGAAAAGTGAAGTGACCTTGTCACATTCCCACGGTTGCGAGTTGACTAACTGATGAATAGAGTCTCAGCACCGGGCGCGCCGTCCATCGACCGCCTCCAAGTACTCGTCCAATCTCATTCAATCACGGCCTCCATGTGTATATCCAAGCTCGCTCGATTAAGGCCTCCAATTTCGCACAATCACGGCCTCGAAGTGCATCTCCAAACTCGCTCAATCACAGCCTCCAAGTGTATCCCCAAGCTCGCTCTATTACGGCCTCCAATTTCGCACAATCACGGCCTCCAAGTGCATCTTCAAACTCGCTCAGTCACAGCCTCCAAGTGTATCTCCAAACTCGCTCGATCACGGCCTCCAAGTTCGCACGATCACGGCCTCCAAGTTCGCACGATCACGGCCTCTAAGTGCATCTCTGAGGTCACTCGATCTCGACCTCCAAGTGCAATTCTCAACTCGCTCAATCACAGCCTCTAAGAACTTTGCTAATGAGTGACGGCGGGTGTACGGAGATAGAGGGGTAACGGAGGACAATCACCGCGTGCTGCCAGTCCAGATAAACCGTGTGTAGATAGGTAGCTATATAGATACATAGATACATAGATGAGAATACAAACTGAATGCATAAGTTTTGAAAATCGTTGAATGATAAGTAGTAGCTATGATTTCCAGGTGCACCCGCAGCATTTCCAAAGAAGCGGCGGCCGGAGAAAAAACGGCCTCAGCATAACTTCAGCCACTGCGAAGAGTGTAACACACATGTCGTTCTGATGGTGCGTATACGTCACCAGAAAGTAAAGGAGGTACGTGTGCAACGCAACGGGTAGCGTGTAATTCTCCGTCAGAGCGTACGAGGTTCCATCAGAGCCGTCAGAGCCATCCGGAACAGCAGGGTGTTTCTGACGGGAACTAGGGTCGTTGATGATGAACCCCCGTAACTAAATCATGGCTCCATGAACACCTCAGCCAGATGCTTGTGCATCCAAATTGAGCTGAATGACATGCGCGTGATCCATTGCGCCACCTACACAGAAACCACAGCTACCCAGACACTAGTTAGTCCACTGTGACGCTGCCAATGCAGCTACTGCAAATATGACCCAGCACACACATTTAAAAATGGTACATTGAACCAGAAGCAGCAAGAATACGAAGCAGCATGCGATCGTATGTGAGTAACTCTATAATGAGGCAGACGGCCAGGAACTAATTTTTTAATGCACAGCAGGTGTATGTACAGAGCTACGTGACCAATTTGTTGTTGCCCGAAATGGGAAACCTCCATGGTCAACCATGGCATTTGTCCACACAGTCCGTGAAATCAAACATCATGATGTTGTCAGCAGTGGGATTTTCACATGTGAATATTGTGATAAATGTCCCCGAGAGTGGATGAAAGAGGCTTCAAAGACCTGAGAGGAGGCTACGGAGTCGTATATGGTTGACGTAATTGCCAAATCTCACTTTTTGATGTAGCAACTAGATTCTTGTAGGTTTTCAACATGTCAGCTACTATGGCTAGGCAAGGATGGCGGGTACAACTGGAACAGTCTGACATGCGGCTTGCCTGGAATATAGTCAAAATGGCCAATGGAGGGTTTTCGCAGGCCGCAATAGAGAAAATGCAACTTCTGATAAAGATACCTAGTGCCGAAGTCCGAGAAGAGAAGAAGCGAGGAGTTGAGTTTCCTGGGCACAGAAAGCTGAAGGCAGCTATGGAAAGACACCCAGCAATGGTTCGTGAAAATCAAATGGATGGCTTCCTTCCTTGCCGAAACTGCATAGCAATGAATCTGCAGACACGCTTGAGGTGGGAGGAAACGGGTGCATCTCCACCAGACCAGGTGACACCTCCGCCCGGAATGCCACCTGTGCCACCTCGCGATAATGATGGAGCTAAACATTCTGCCATGGATTGTGTGCCACCCGGATATGTGTATATACATACTCCTCTTCCCAATGCTCAATTTTTGAATCTTGATGCATTTGCCAAGGATTGGAAGCGCGATGAAGATTGTATTCCAGATTTGCTGACTGATGAAGGAACATCCACAGGTTAGTACACTATCTGCTGCATGGTAATGCAGCAGACATCCATTTCACAGACAACCACAACCTATTGAGTGAACCTGACAGTGAAGACAAGCATTGATAGAAAGGAACCGGGATTTAGAGTAATACTAATATCTACAATTAGAGGACACTTCAAAGTATATTTCAAAGAATATATGTATAGGCATTATTGAAGCACGATGTAGTGATAAATGAGAAAGTACATGAAGACGATAGAACAGCCGCCAAAACACCATTACTGTTATTCTATGTCAAAATGAATTATTGCATAATGTGGATATGCCTGTGGCAAAATGAGCGTCAACAGAGCATTAACGAATCTTGGTCGTTTAAATAAGGTAATAAAAATGTGACTTAGTTGTTGTTATGCATAATCATAGTATTGGCTGTGTTTATGGGCAAAAAAAGAACTTTAGATGCTCACTGCCCCATCTTTCCAATGAGTGTCAACAGAGCGTCAACGGAGCATCAACAATTGTTGGTGTTGCATCTTGGGCAATCTAAGTGGCACTTGATCACAAACATTCATAAACCAGGAGTTGCCAGCGTTTATATGTAAATAAGCAAGAGATGTTTCTGCAACAGCCTCCCAGACGATCACAACTCAATTCATTTCCAAAGCTGCAACTCAGTGTTCATGAGGGTTTTACCCTATATGACCGGTGAAAACTTTTCATACAGACTGTATCATGCACATCGCGCTTTGATTTACCATCCTGCATGGCCAAAAATGGTAGATGCTCCATTGACGCTGAGTTTCAAGGTCGGGCAGGGAGCGTGTCACTGTCTCTTTTGCCTATCAAGGTGGCCAATACTGTGATTATGTATAACAACGCGCAAATCAATCTTTAATTACCGGACTGACAAGACCAAAAATCATTGACGCTCCATTGATGCCAATTGTTTGGAGATCATAGCAATGTGGGAGCTAGCGTTTTTGCCCATTAAGGCGGCCAATACATTCAGTATGCATTGAAACAACCAAGTCTCTGATCAATCACCTGACTTACAAGTCCAGAAATTGTTGACGCTCCATTGACACTCATCCTCAGGATGGCGCTGGGAGTGTGTCTCTCTTGTTGTTGATTATAACAGCAGCCAATTCATCAACAAAGTACAATGACGTACAAAAGTAAATATTTTACAATTAGCAGTAGGATATCTGAATGCGACCGTACATAGAAAAACCTGCAAACTAAGACCGGAAATTGAAACCGATGGGTTGTGCCAATCCTGGCAGAACTGGGTGGTAGGCAGGTACGCATCTGGCGAAGGCCAGCCAAGTAGCTGCAGGTTGGGTTTTTGAACTGGTGTTGATCTGAACAGAACCGTTTTAGCGATCCAAACCCGGACCGCCGGCAGGTTACCCTGACCTGTTGATGACACTATGACTGGACAATTCACACACAGATGATATATCTATGGCAGAACCAGCTGATGCCAGGTGTCGATCAACATCATCAATCACAGGTATCTAGGGTTTGTCAACCATGAACTAATTCCCATCGGAAATGATATTCAATGGCCTTCTCGGGAATATGATTGCCTCAATGAACCGTTTTGCCATCCGAAAGTTCCAATTTAGTATTGAGGAACATTCTGATCTCCAATAGCCTCTGGTTGTGGACAATTGTGGTCTCCACTAGCCCTGGGTAGCGGGAGCGCCTAGGCGGGCGGTGAACAGTCAGACTTGAATAATTTGTTGAGGAGGGTTGACTTTTGCAATTTGAGCAATGCTGATGCCATTGCCCCAGCCGAATTTCGGGAATTGGGAAGTGGAGGGCGAGCAATGTTAGTATCAGTACAGCTCTGTTTCTGGGGCAGTGGAACTATTGTATTCCATAAGGTCTTGTCCAGACATGCCTTGCGTAGTAGTTGCACCTCTTGTTGATGATCCAAATGGTCTTCTTGGATATAGGATGATGAGGTGGACTCTCCAGTGTCCTCACTGTCATCATTGCTAATCTCCTGATTGGTATCATTATTCTGCTTCACAGACATCAGCAAAAGACATTTCCGTCCGGGCAGAATGGCTACATCAGAGTGGGCGCGCTCCGTCGGAGCCGTCACAGACACCCCAGTGGTGGATTACGCTGTGGCCGGGGTCAATACCACATGTCACGTGGCATATCGCCCTCCGATTGCTGTGCCGCCATTTTTTCTCACTCTGTCGGTCCCCTATTTTGAACAAAGACTGTGCCGTTGTGGCCAACTGTGACCATACGTCGGAATGGGTTCATTGGGTACATGCTTGCATTCGAATTGCAATGCCATGGGTGACGCTGCTAATCTCTCTCTTCGCGTTCCTTCTAAATTAAGCTGGAGGAGCGTAGGAAGGTTAGAAGATATGATACCACCTGGCCGTGAGGATCCACAATATCTTGGAAAGAGTGAGTGAGACCAAAGGTTGGGAAAGATAGAGTGTGTATTTTCGTTGTATGATAAGATGAGATGAAAATGAAATGCTATCTACCCTGGGGTCTCCTGAATATATACTTCGCGTTACTCATTTCACCTCCGTTGCCCCTGTATCTCCGTACACCCACCGTCACTACTTAATAATATATTTGGAAGCTGTGATCGAGCTAGTTTGAAGATGAACTTAACGGCCGAGATGGAGTGAACTCAGAGATACACTTGGAGGCCGTGATTGAGCGAGCTTGGACATGCACTTGGAGGCCGAGATCGCGTGAACTCAGCGATGCACCCTGCAGCTGTGCCTGAGCAAGTTTGGAGATACACTTGCAGGCTATGATCGAGCGAGATTGGAGGAGTACTTGGAGGCGGTCGATTTGGAGGGAGGCGCGACGGCAGCTGAGACTCTATTCATTGGTTAACTTGTAATTGTGGGAATGTGGAGAGTTGAGTACAACTTCTGCCGAGAGATGAGGAACAGGCTGGGAGTGGCCAACTGTCGATCTTGGGATAATGCTGTACCTGGTGTATGCTGTAGTTGGTGTTAACTCATGATTATGGCATGGAGAGATAGAGAGGGATGACTTAACTTCGTGTTCTCGGGTGATGGTAGAGTTGAGCACAAGAATGTGAGAGATCAGAGGAGATGGGGGAATTCATCAGGAGAAACTGGGACTTCAGAGAATTTCGCGTGTGAGTCAATTTACCATCCCCGATACGGCAGGTACGAGTCCCGATCCTGTATGTGAAAACACCGATATGAGGTCTTGTAAACCCAATCAGGCAAGTCGTACCCCTGATATCTGAGGTCCGCTTGTATCCCCTATATCGTTCTCATCTTCATCGCCCTTCTCTCTCTTTCTTATCCACAACTCTACCATCATTGCAAGTACACAAAGTTAAGTCATCCCTCTCTATCTCTCCATGCCATCATCATGAGTTCACATGGAATGCAGCATACACCAAGTGCAGCATACACTGAGTCCAGTATACACCTAGTACAGCACACACCTATGATTGTCTGTAGTCCCTGCATTCTCTCGATTTCGAGTTGACCACTGAATGTAGCTTCAGCTTCCAGCATACCTTCCTACAGATCGCCTGCCACCAGCCAGTTCTCCATCAGCGCTTCAAAGGTAAAGTCACCTCATCACATTCCCATGGTTTCGAGTTAACTAACAGATGAATACAGTGTCAGCACCTGGCACGCCTCCCATCGACCGTCTCTAGATCAAGTACTCCTCGAATCTCCCTCAATTATAGCCTGCTGCAAGTGCATCTCTCAACTCGCTCGATCACAGCTCGGAGTGCATCTCTGAGTTCACTCAATCACAGTCTCAAATAGCATCTCCAATCTCGCTCGATCACGGGCCCAAAGTGCATCTCCATACGCGGTCGAACACGGCCTCCCAGCGCATCTCCAAACTCGCTCCATCACTGCCTCCCAGTGCATCTCTGAGGTCACTCAATCTCGGTCTCCAAATGCATCTCCAAACTCGCTCGATCACGGCCTCAAAGTGCATCTCCAAACCAGTGCATCTCTGAGTTCACTCAATCTCGGTCTCCAATTGCATCTCCAAACTCACTTGATCACGGCCTAGGAGTGTATGGCTGAGTTCACTTGATCGTCATCCTCATGCGCACCTCGAATTGCTGACAATCACCGCATGCTGCCAGTCCAGATATACCGTGTGTAGATAGGTAGCTATATTGATACATAGATACATCGATGAGAATTCAAACTGAATGCAAAAAATGTTGACAATCGTTGAATGATAAGTAGTAGCTATGATTTAACATTGCCAGGCGTTGTGTAAATGGCTTCAGCATAACTGCAGCCCCTGCGAAGAGTTGAACACACGTGTCCTTCTGATGGTGCATAAACGTCACCACAAAGTGAAGGAGTACGTATGCAACGCGAAGGGTAGCATGTAATTCTCCGTCAGATGGGACGAGGTTCCGTTAGATCCGTCAGAGCCATCCGGAACACCCGGGTGTTTCTGACGGAAACTAGAGTTGTTGCTGATGGATGAAATGGGGAATATTAGTCATTGTTAAATAATGCATAGAGGCAGAGGGCTGGAAGTCAAACATTGTATGGGAAATAACGATTGGCTGTTTTCTTGAATGTGAGTGTAAGTTCCCTCAAAAGGTGTGCTTCGCATTTCTGCTGTGTATAGTGTTACCTCACCAGGTTCGCTGTCGCATCTGGAAAAAGGCATTCTGTTACATGCAATCTACCATATGCCACGTAGCCTACTGCAAACCCTGTAACAGCGAGAACTCCATATAATATAAACTACCCCAGAACCAATTCCTGGAACCTCCAATGATACACCTGCAATTTACCGATAGCACAACCGAATTATTTCTGTATATTATCTGCAGAGCATGTAATACATACTGCAATTCATGGAATATACCATATATTTGTTACAACTAGTCTGTTATTTGCTGCTCTGATATCTGCTTTCACATCTTTAACATGACCTCTTTAAACTCTCACATGCTTCCTTGGACGACTCTGACAAGGGCACACTCTTACTCTCCATCAGCAAATAGGAAAATGAATCGGAAGTCATAACTAAACCATCCGCAAAAGTTCAAATTGACTATAGACTGCGCTACGCGCACGTGCGCAGCTCATAGCAAGCTTCCTGTGGACCCCTGTGCGACACGCAGCCTATAGTTGTCTATAGTCGATTCATACTGATGTGCGTGTGGGCCTATGGAACTATATACAGCGGGTGGCCGGAGACGGATCTATACCAGTCTTCAGTGCCTGCAGTCTTCGCTGCTATACCGGTACTGTGCACTATCACTGAGAGTCCGTTCCAGATCCTGCTTGCGAGCCTACTTGCGAGCCTGCTTGAGAGGCTGCTTGAGAGTCTGCTTGAAAGCCGGCTGGAACGCCTGCTGGAGAGGCTTCTTGGGAGAGCCTCGCATTGGGAGGAGGGGAGTTTTCTACGCGAAACTTTTGGCCGATAGAAAACCCAGAGTTTGTGGAAGCTTTGGCTAATAGAACGCTGTAAGTCTGTGGAAGCTTTGGCTACTAGAATGCTCTAAGTCTGTGGAAGCTTTGGGTACTAGAAGGCTCCAAGTCTGTGGAAGCTTTGGTGCAAACATTGATGTAGCCAACCTACTTGTCTAAGTGCTTCTAGTACTATGATCACCATCACCCACACCATCATAACCATCGCCATCATAACAATCGCCATCATCACCATCAGCCCCAAATGCGCACACATACACCCACTGTCAGTGGGAAGAGAGCAGTAGATTCCACTGGAAAATCTGAGTCGGAGATCTGCTCTCCCCATGATCCAATTGTCTACCATTCTTGTAGAATCTCAGGCTGCAATTATCAACACCATGACCGTGAGGCATCATGAGATCTCGTCGCAGTGGCCACATTATAAATAAGGTTCAGACTATGATATCAACCAATGTCATGATTTCGGCCGCTGCCACCCGCCACCCGCCACCCACCACCCGCCACCTGCCACCTGCCTGCCGCCTGCCGCCTGCCACCTCCTGCCTCCCGCCTCCCGCCTCCCGCCGCCTGCCTCCTGGTTCCTGGCGCCTGCAACACAGCAGGTCTCTGGATCAAGTATGCAGGAGCATATTCGGAAGGAGTAGTGTTTCCCACGGGAAGCTTTTGGCTGTTCGAAAACTCTGAGTTTGTGGAAGCTTTGGCTAATAGCAAGCTCTTGGTCTGTGGAAGCTTTGGCTAGTAGAAGGCTCTAAGTCTGTAGAAGCCTTGATGCTGACATTGACGTAGCCAACCTACTTGTCTGAGTACTTCTGATACTATGATCACTATAACTATCACCAACACCATTGCCATTGCCATTGCCATTGCCATTGCCATCGCCATCATCTCCATCAGCCCCAGACCGAATGCACACACATACGCCCAAAATTGATTGGAAGCAGGTACAAGATTCCACTGGAAAATGTGAGTCGGAGATCTGCTCACCCCAAGATCAAATTGTCTACCTTTCCTGCAGGATCTAAGGCTGCAATTGTCAACACCATGAGCTTGAGGCATCGTGAGATTTGGTCACGGTGGCCATGTCAATGATAAGGTTCAGACTATGATATCGACCGACAACATGATTTCAGCCACCATACACTGCCAGTCACCCACCACCAGCCACCCGCCTCCCCCCACCAGCCTCACGCCACCTGGTGCCTGGCGCCTGCAACTCAGCAAGTCTCTGGATCGAGCACACAGGAGCATACATGGGAGCATATAGTCAAGAGAGATTGGGAGTGTCTTGCCTCTTGAGAGTGTATTTGGGAGCATAGAGCCAAGTAGGTTGTGAGTGTCATCGAGTGGAATTGGGAGTGTACTTGAAAGCGTGCTCGGGAGTGTGCTTGAGAGAGTCTTGAGAGCTTACTTGGGAGCATACAGTCAAGCAGGCTGGGAGTGTGCCATCGAGTGTGATTGGGAGGGTCTTGAGCGCGAACTTGGGAACGTACAGTCAAGCAGGCTGCGAGTATGTCATTGAATGCAATGGAGAGCGTCTTGAAAGCATGGTTGGGAGCGTACAGTTGAGCAGGCTGGGAGTATGCCATCGAGTGCGATTGGGAGCGTCTTGAGAGCTTACTTGGGAACGTACAGTCAAGCAGGCTAGGAATGTGCATCAGCAACAACTCGAGTTTCCGTCTGAAACACCAGGGTGTTCCGGGCGGCTCTGACGGCTCTGACGGAACCTCGTACCCTCTGACGGAGAATTACACGCTACCCGTCGCCCAGGCGACTGGTCTGAGTTCACTGGAGTGATGTAGTGGCCTTCAGGTGCACCTGGGAGCACCTGGGAGGACGTTGAATCACTGTAGAGCAGTCTGGGAAAAACATCTTGTTTGGGAATGCTGCTGGTGCGCCTGGAAATCATAGCTACTACTTATCGTTCAACAATTTTCAAAACTTATGCATTCAGTTTGTATTCTCATCGATGTATCTATGTATCTATATAGCTACCTATCTACACAAGGTATATCTGGACTAACAGCACGCGGTGATTGTCAGTAGTTCGAGGTGCGCCTGAAGATGACGATCGAGTGAACGTCCACCTCCATTACCCCTGTTTCTCCGTACACCCGCCGTTGTTCAATAACAATGTACTTGGAGGCCGGGATCGAGCGAGTTGAGAGATGCACTTGGAGGCTGAGATCGAGTGAACTCAGAGATGCACTTGGAGGCCGTGAGAGAGGGAGTGTGGAAATGAACTGCGAGGCCGTGATCGAGTGAGTTTGGAGATGCACTTTGAGGCCGTGATCGAGCAAACTGAGAGATGCACTCTGAGCTGTGATCCGGCGAGTATAGAGATGCACTTGCAGCAGGCTATGATCGAGGGAGATGAGTACTTGGAGGTAATCGATCTAGAGGCGGTCGTTAGGAGGCGCGCCAGGTGCTGAGACACTACTCATCTGTGGGTCAACTCGAAACAGTGGGAATGTGACAAGGTGACTTTACCTTTGAAGCTCTTATGCAGTACTGGCTGGTGGCAGTCGATCTGTAGGGAGGTACGCCGGAAGCTGAAGGTACATTCAGAGGTCAACTCAAAATCGAGAGAATGACGGGACGACAGACAATCTTAGGTGTATGCTGTACTTGGTGTGTGCTGTACTGAGTGTTAACTCATGATCATGGCATCGAGAGATAGAAAGGGATGACTTAACTTTGTGTTCTGCGATGATGGTAGAAAACGAGAGATGGGGGATAAGAATGGGAACGATATGGAGGATACGAGCGGACCTGAGAAATCAGTGGTACGACTTGCCTAATAGGGTTTGGATGACCTCGTATCGGTGTTATAATCCGCCGGATCGGGACTCATACCTGCTGTATCGGGGATGTTAAATTGACCCTCACATGAAATTCAATTAAGTCGCAGTTTCTCATGATGATTTCCCCCATCTCCTCTGATCCCTCTCTATCTTGTGCACAACTCTACCATCACCTAAAAACACGAAGTTAAGTCATCCCTCTCTATTTTTCCATGCCATGATCATGACATAACACCGAGTACAGCATACATCAAGTACAGCATCATCCCAAGATGGACAGTCTCCCGCTCTCAGCCAGTCTCCCATCTCTCGGCGGATGTTGTTGTATTCAACTCTCTACATTCCCACAATTACAAGTCAACCAATAAATAGAGTCTCAGCTGCCATCGCGCCTCCCTCCAGATCGACCGCTTCCAAGTACCCCTCCAATCTTGCTCCATCATAGCCTGCAAGTGCATCTCCAAACTGGCTATATCACAGCCTCCAAGTGCATCTCTGAGTTCTCTTGATCCTGGACTCCAAGTGCATCTCTCAGTTACCTCGATCTCGGCCTCCAAGTGCATCTCTCAACTCGCTCGATTACGGCCTCCAAGTATATCGTTAATGAACGATGGCCAGTGTACGGAGATTCAGGGGTAACGGAGCCGGACTTAGCGACAGGGAGTACATATTCAGGAGGCCCCGGGGTAGATAAACATCATCCCGATTTCTTCCCATCTGGATCCACGCAATTGCGTGGATTCTCACGGCCAGGTAGTATTTTATCTTCTCAGTTTGTTTCTAGGCTCCTCGAGCTAGAACCGTTCTTTCTCACAAATTCCGTTTGGATGTCGCAAGAGGTGTGGCGGAATGTCGATGGTTGGCTCACTGCCGTCGATGTATGTATATAGAGATACTCAAATAGTGCATGCCATATCATGAGGTAGCGAATCTTGTGACTGTAACAAAGACAAATATGATAGACGAAATGCCTTGTGCTTATGGAACCCTAAGAACCACCGCTTTGAGAATACTGCACCAAGTCTCCCGCAGAGCTGCGCAGCGGTCTCAGCAGCTCCAAAATTTGACTATCCCAATTGTCAAATCTTGTAGCGTCCTGAATGCACCTCCATAACGGCGGGTGCTTTCAGGAGCACCTGAGAATGCTCGTACGGACGGTGCAATGAGAAATGGCAAAACTGCAATCGGAGGGCGATATGCAACCGGACGCGTGGTGTTGGCGCCGGGCGCAGAGTAATCTGCCATCGGGGTGTCTCTGGCAGCTCTGACAGAGTGCGTCCACTCTGACGCAGCCATTCCGCCCGGATGGCAATGTTTGTTGCTGATGTATCATCAAGTGCAATTGGGAGTGTACTTGAAAGCGTGCTCGGGAGTGGGCTTGAGAGCATTTGGTGAGCTTACTTGGGAGCGAATAGTCGAGCAGGGTGGGAGGGTGCCATTGAGTGCAATAGGGCGCGTCCTTGGGAGCGTGCCCGAGAGTGTACTTGGGAGCGTCTTGACAGCTTCATTGGGAGCGTAAGTCAAGCAGGCAAGGAATGTGCAATCGATTGCAGTCAGGAGTGTTCTTCTGAGCGTATTTGGGAGCTTGCAATGAAGTGCATTTGGCAGTTTTATTGAATGCAGCATGATGTGTAGTATCAAGCGCCCATAATTGCATGTGTATCATAGTAACCAAGTCAACTCGCAGGTCCATAGGACCTTATAGTCCCACGCGTCAATTATGCGATGGATTACCGGCCCAAAAACAGCATCTCCATGAGTTACACGTCGCGTAAGGTCATTTTTCCCGGTGACGACTCAGCTATTGTAAACAGCGACACCGATCCTTCCGGAAGCTCCCAGAGGCTCTCAAGCAGGCTGAATGTAAAACAATGAGCTTCTCAGGTGCTCTGAGACGTACTTTCACGTGCTCCTCAACGCTCCTGTAGTTGCGGTACAGAATACAAGACCATTTTACAGAGTATGAAGTAATCTTCAGAATGCAATAAGATCATGCCTTTAAGTTGGTAAGATTTCGGAGCTGCTGGGACTACGACACTCGTTGCCAAGACCATTCCGGAGGACCTGGAGCGAGACTTTCCGGGAGTGATAATATATAATGTCTATATCAAATAGTACAATTCGAAAAACTATCTCACAGCTACACACCCGAATCAGGCATTCTAATCCAATTAATATACAGTCCAGTGTGTATCTAAATCAACATGATTATTTAAACGCCATACACTATCGAAGCCGCTCGATGCAGCATTCTCCCGCACCAGATGTGCCGGTCAAACTATTGCTCCGAGGGGTACAATATGCATCTTATTCGTCTGTTTGACCACCCGGATGAACCCATCAACACAATCTGCCCAACCATGAAGATCTTTGAACTTTGTTGGAATCACCGCAGCGTATTCTTGAGCTTGAGGACATAATACCCATTGTTGGGTCTTGCTGCACCTCTTAGAAAACATCGATATTGCTTTGCCGGCTGGCAGGCGCTCCTGACATTGGATGATCTGATATGGTGGAGTCCAGCTGAAGTACAATACAGGAAAAGATGGAATTCGTCCTTGGAAGGTATTATCAAGGTCATCTTCTTCACTTTGCGTATACTGGACCCAGCTGTTATGAGCTTCAAGAATGATTAGTGTTAGCAACAGGTCCAGGTGACACGCCAGCGGTCCGGGTTCGGACCAGAGAAATGGTTTAGTTCGGTTCCAGAACTGTCCAAAAACCCGACAAGCAGCATCTTGGCGGGCCAAACCCTGACTGGTACCCGTCAACCTGCAGGTTTTGCTGGGTTTGGCTCGACCCGTCAGTTTCAATCTACGGTTCTCTGTTTCAGGTTTTTCTATTTATGGTCGCATTTAGATACCCTACTGCTAATCGCAAAATATTAACTTTCGCAGGTGATTATCCTTTTCGGATGATTCGACCGCCTTTATCACTAAAAACAAGAGACACACGCTCTATGCCCCATCCTGAACATGATAGTCATCAGCGCGTCCATAATTTTGGTCTTGCTTCATTACTAATCTAGGTGGCGATTGGATGCAAACGATCATAAATGAGGTATTGGCCGTCTTTCAAGCCAACAGAGATAGTAACACGCTCCCTGCCCCATTCTGAAAATGAGCGTCAACAGAGCGTCAACGATTTTGAGTCCTTTAAGTCAGGTAATTGAAAAGTGACTTGTCCGTTGTTATACATAACCGATGTATTGGCTGCCTTGAATGGCTAAAGAGAAAGCGACACGCTCCCTGCCCGATCATGAAAATAAGCGTCAATGGAGCGTCAATGCTTTTTGGCCTTGCATTATGGTCAATCAAAGCGCGAGATGGCCGCTAATGGCTATATATGGAATTTTGACCGGTTTAATTGGCTAAAACTTTCAGGATCACTGAGTTGCAGCATTTAAAACGAATTAAGTTGTGATTGTCCGGGAGGTTGTAGGGAGACCACCTCTTGCTTATAAGGCTATAAAGGCTGCCAAAACCTTGTATATAGATGTCTGCGATCCGTTGAAGCTCCGTTGACGCTCATTTTCAGAATGGGGCAGGGAGTGAGTTACTTTCTCTTTTGCCTAAAAAGGCGGCCAATATAATGATTGTAGATAACAACAATTAATTCACATCATATTAACCTGACTTACAGGACGAAAAATCGTTGACGCTCCGTTGACGCTCATTTTCCCACAGGCGTTTCCGCATTTTGCAACCATTGACTTTGGCATAGAACATCAATTACTGTGTTTTGGCAGTCGTTCTATTCTTTTCATGTATGTTTTCCTTTATCACTACTTTGTTCTTTAATTGTGCATATAAATATATCCTGTAAAATACACTTTAAAGTGTCCGCTAATTGTAGATACTGATAATACTCAAAAATCCCATTCCTTTCAATCAATGGTCGTCTTCACCCTCAGATTCGCTTAAGAGGCTGTCGTCATCTTTAAAATCAATGGCAGCGGTATTTCCACGCAGCAGATAGTGTACTCAGCAAATCTGGAATCAAATCTTTATCGCGCTTGCTATCCTTGGCATATGCATTATGATTGAAAAATTCAGTGTTTGGATGTGAAGAATGTAAATACACACACTTGGATGGCATACCTTCGATTTCATAACTTTCATATCTGTCAGTGACACCTGGTGGCGCAGGTGGCGTTCTGGGAGGAGGTGGCCTTTCGGGCGGAGGTGCCGCCGGTTCTGGTAGAGGTGAGGCGGTTCCTTTGTGCCTCCAGCGTGTCTGCGGATTCTTAGCAGTACCATTTTGGCATGGAAGGCAGCCGGCCATGTGATTTCTATAAACCATTGCCGGGTATCTTTCCATCGCAGCCTTCACCTTCTTATGCCCAGGAAACTTGACTCCTTGCTTCTTCTCTTCTCGGACTTCAGCGCGAGGTTTCTGGATCAGTTGTTGCGTTTCCTCAATTGCGGCACGCGAAAATCCTCATTTGGCCATTTTCGCCATATTCAACGCGAGGCGCATGTCAGACTGTTCCAGCTGGACACGACCTCCTTGCCTTGCCATAGTTGCAGACATGTTGAAAACCTACAAGGAATGAGTTGCTGCTTCTAAAAGGAAGAGTTGGCTATTACCTCAACCATATATGGCTCTGTAGCCTCCTCGAGACTCTTTAAAGCCTGTGTGGTCCACCCCCGGGGACCTTTATCACGAAATTCGTCGGCAAAACTCGCAGAGCTGACGACATCATGATGTTGGATTTCGCGGACTGTGCGGACAAATGCCTTCGTTGACTATGGAGGTTTGCCATTGTGGGCAGCGATATATTGGTCGCGGAGCCCTCCACGTACACCAGCTGTACATTATATTCTTAGTTGACTGCCTTCTATATCGATATGGAGCTACTCACATCCCATTGCATGCTGCTGCCTATTATTGCTGCGTCCTGTCTTATGTACTATTTTCAAATGTGTGTCCTGGGCACTATTGTTGGTGGCAGCAATTGCAGCGTTGCGGTGGACTAACTGCTGTCTGCATTGCTGCTTTGTCTCAGCCAGGGGCGCATTGGTTGAAGCACCTGTCGTTCGGCTTGATTCGGATTGTATCACATCGGGCTGAGGTATTTGTGGAGCGATGGCTTGCTGTTGTGGAAAAGGTGAGGAAGATGATAACAAAAGGTGGAAAGTCCTGAGGAATATATAGTAAGCTACAGGTCACAAGGGAATGAATGACTGTCAACTTGCACATTCTACTCAAGGTATATCCTGCTGCCTATCGCTGTGAGTTGCAGGTGATTCCAACGGTCCCGCGATTTGCACTAAGTCAGTCCGAGGATGTTTGTTTGTTTGTTTGTTTACCGGAATACATTGAAGTGAACGACAGCTGATATCTCATGTTGGATGGTTATAAGGAGCAAATTCTACGACGGAAAGGTCGTCTGATGATGTTTGTCTCAACACATAGCCGGGATCTTACATGAAACAGAGGCTAACTATCATGTCATAACGTATGATTAGTGTCACTATTCCAACTGAAATGATGGTCAAAACACAAAATTTGCTTTGTTCGAGTTGATCAAACGTACGAACCTTGACTTCAAAGAGTCAGCTTGCCTCTATGTGGTCCAGATCTTGCAACAATCAACATCTCGCCCAACAACAAGGTCACCACACGATACAATGTTCAATGCTCCGAAAACGAACTTTTCTCCTCTTCCGGCGGGCAAGGATGGCAAATCGAGAAAGATGTCCACACATCGACGTCATCATGCAAATGAAGGCAAGAGCAGCTTGGAGGCAGAGAGGGTCCTAGCGTTGGGAGCATTACGCAGCTTGCAATCCAAAAAGACGCTTTCGGCAGAGATAAGAAAGGAAATGCACTTTTTAAGCAACGACGAGAAAGAGAAATGGATCAAGGATTATGTGGAGAGAGAGACGGCTGTGGCAAGAAAGCGAGTTCAAGATGCACAGACAGTAATTATGCGAGCGCTGAACGATATGACCACGGCTCAAAATGTGGGGGCGACGACCGGAATGCCCAAAACGACGTTTCAAGAGATGTTGAATGCTGTCGGAGACAGTCTGAGCGATCTTGCATGTCCCGATGAAGAGCAGGATGGGGAAGGCAAGGAATATAATGAAGATGATACAGAGCTCAGCAAGCTGAGTGACGATGATGAATCTGACTGGGTGAAGGGCACAATATCTAAAACAGTACAGCACTGCTTGGAGAGTTTTCGGCAGAAGCAGATGAAGCTTGACGAATTGACCCGACCAGGTTGGGGGGATGCAGCCAACTACTTTCTTGAGAGTGATATGGAGTACGGGACTGCCAAATTGAAGGTTCCGGCGGTCGTTAAGCACCAAATAGACACGACTGCAGCCACACCATCGCCAACAACATGTGGAGAGCATATGCAGACTCATGATATCGTCCGAGAACCATCACCAATGACGGCAGTGACTTCTTGACCAGGAAGTAGTCAAATGAGGCTGGGGTTGGGGAAACCACAGTCACACCAATTCATACCGGGTTTTTCGCCGAACACGCTGACCGATTCAGTGCCGATTCAGGATGCCAAGCCTGTTGAACACTTAAGCTTTTACCCCTGCATGCAGCATTTCTAGTTGATTACCATATGGAAATCGGGTACAGACGGAGATATGGTGACAGCGCCCGCATCTCCGGAGGTATCAATAGCCAAATACCCAGTGTTGATGACCTATATCTTGGGAACGCAATTTGTGTACCTACTTTGCTACGTGTCAGCTTTTTTCTGATTTCAGTGACCAGATTGTGAGACATGATATTTCATCAGTCTGTGTGCAAGGGTCGTACGGGCCGTGCGAATGTTCCATACTCCAAATCTAGTTGATAGATGACCAGCAAACTTGATATCGACATGCCTATTACGGTTACATTAGAAAGCGAAACCTAAAATAGAGACCAAATTTACTAACAACATTTAACTCAGTGATGTCATACGAGTCATCGGACGAGCCATCAGTGTGCAGTCTGAACCCTGATCAATAGCAGCCGTTATGCAGCATTAGTTCATGCAGCTAACAGCATAACTCTTCCCTCAGACCTGCTGCACATGGTCGAGAATTTGAACATTACTTATGGTACGTCATGGAAATCGAGGAAAACTAGCTGGAAAAAGAAAGGTCAGGAAGTTGGGCACTTTGAGTCTAGAATTAGTTGATCGATCTAAATGCCGTAATATACTGGCTGAAAACGCAAAACTGCGAAGAAGCAAAGTCATTTATCGGACTGATGACGTGAATAGTAGTGGCTCAGATACTGAGAGGCCTCGATGCTTTTGGATACTGATGATTCTGCCTAGAAACGGTATAATGGCTGTCAATAATCACGGTATGATTGTCAATAGAAATGATTGCGCACCGAATGACTGGTGGTATGTCTCTAAGGTGAGCCTCAATGCAGAGTCAACGATTTTACCTTGATCTGTTCGGCAATCAAAGGATTTCATAGTCACATCAATCCAAAGAGGGATTATTGGCTGGCTTTAGATGCAAAAAGGCATGCAACATGCTCGTTGCCCCATCCTAGAAATGAGCGTCAACGGAGTGTCAATGGAGCATCACCGATATCTGGTCTTGCAACTTGGATAATGACTAGGCTGTGCGACAGCATTAAGCCATGATGACAGTGTTGGCCGTCTTTATGGGCACAAAGGCCCACGACCATATCGCTACCACCTCCTAGTACGGAGCGTCAACAGACCGTCAACGATTCTTGGTCTCGCATCATGGATAATTTGAGGGCTGTGCAACGGCATACTCCCATAATCAAAATATTGGCCGCCTTTCTGGGCAAAGATGCTAGTGACAATATCGCTACCACCTCCTAAAAATGAGCATCAATGGAGCGTCAACGATTTTTGGTCTCGCATCATGGATAAATCAAGGGCTGTGCAACAGCATACTCCCACAATCATAATATTGGCCGCCTTTCTAGGCAAAAATGCTGGTGACGATACTGCTACCACCTCCTAAAAATGAGCGTCAACGGAGCGTCAATGATTTTTGGTCTCGCATCATGGATAATTCGAGGGCCGTGCAACGGCATACACTCATAATCATAAAATTGGCCACCTTTCTGGGCAAAAATGCTAGTGCCGATATCGCTACCACCTCCTAAAAATGAGTGTCAACTGAGTGTTAATGATTGTTGGTCTTGCATCATGGATAATTCAAGGGCCGTGCAATGGCATACACTCATAATCATAATATTGGCCCCCTTTCTGGGCAAAAATGCTACTGCCATTATCGCTACCACCTCATAAAATTGAGCGTCAACGGAGCATCAACGATTTTTGGTCTCGCATCATGGATAATTCAAGGGCCGTGCAACGGCATACACTCATAATCATAATATTGGCCGCCTTTCTGGGCAAAAATGCTAGTGCTGATATCGCTACCACCACCTAAAATTGAGCGTCAACGGAGTATTAACAATTTTTGGTCTCGGATCCTGGATAATTCGAGGGCCGTGCAACGGCTTACACCCATAATCCTAATATTGGCCGCCTTTCTAGGCAAAAATGCTACTGCCAAAATCACTACCACCTCCTAAAATTGAGCGTCAACCGACCGTCAACAATTTTTCCGCTTGCATCTTGGATGAGCAGACAGCAATGCAACGGCATTGACCCATAATTGTACTATTGGCTGCCTTCATGGGCAAGAACACTAATGATGATAACGCAACCGTCTCGTCTTTGTATGTCCTTGTATTCAACTTCACATATAAACATGGAATGTCTCACAGGTCTGACTTTTTTCTTGCTTGTAGCTCTAAAGTCAATATTTAAGAACCAGCGTTCTATGTGACTATAACGTATTTTTTGACAGTTACCCAGATTGAATTACCCAGAGTTCAATTGCCTACCGCAATGTCAGACACAAAATCTCTAAATACCTCGTTGTTAGAGGTCATGATATCATCAAAAAATGAACATGTCTTTATTCGTGATTTGAGCGACCTGACTTTGCAAATGATCTTCAATGCTTGGTGGGCATCAATGAATCAAGGTTCGAAGCGGCCTAATGCTTCAAATAACTCTAAACATGCGCCTTTGTGGAGATTCTACTTACACTGCGGAATTGAGGAGACTGGCAACCCGGGCATCATATGTATTGTTTGTCATCAGGTTCTTCGCCATCCATCAGAACATGGGACCAGCTCAATGGGCAAACACTTGCTGGTAAAAGCGCATATCGCAAAGTTAAACAAATTAACAGTGTCAGAAGTAACCGATTTGACAAGTTCAATGGTCGATGAAACAGCTTTGGCCATACTCAAGCGGCAAGGAAGTCGAGAAATTCCGATTGTGAGTTCGCAAAGAAAATTTACATTTACCATTCACGTATCAAGTATACTTACTGAATTGACAGACAAAACGCTCTAAACTGGCAGAAAAGGACTTTCAAACTGCCGAATTTCACCAAGACACCTGGAATCGCTACCTCATGTTAGGTTTTGTATCGCCTCACATTCCATGGAACACAATGTCTAACCTCGAGGTATGATGGTCATACAACGCATTACAAAGCGAACTGGAGTTGCCGTCAGCTAGCACCTTGAGTAATATTTGCCGGAGGGACTACACACTGACAGTGGATGCAATGAGGAAGCAACTGCCGTCAAGAACAAAGTCAGTTTAGCTTTAGATGGATGGACATCGATGAACAAATTAGCAATAACGTCAGTCATTGCCTATTATATGGATAATAATTGGGTCTTGCGAGAAGTACAACTGGCGTTCAATGAGGTTGATAGCACATCCTTTCCCTTTTACGAAGGCTCATTGAGGATTACAGGTCAAGGGTCAGCATACAGGAGCACGGCTAGCTGGACATTTGAACGAAGTTTTTCACCGTTTTGAGCCGACTGATGGCCGTTCGCTTGGAATTACAACCGATAACGCTTCATCAAATTCCTCGATGACTCGCGAACTACCAACTACCCTTGAGGCCTCCGGAACTGAATGGCCCGCATTGAGGAACCACATACCATGCATGGGGCACGTCATTCAGCTTGCTTTGGGTGCATTCATGAGCACTCTAGGTGTAAAAGGCCACACCAAGTCTTGGGAAGCCCATGAGCGCTATCAGCAATTTGGAGAGAATGAAAGCATGGACATTGGGAAGAGTCAAAGACTTCGAAAAGAGGGCAATGCTAGAATCAACAAGGTGTCGGCCATGAGACCAGGTTTAGCAAAGATAATTGAGAAAGTACGTATTTCATCCTATTTTGAAAGTGCTGAAACTGACCTTCATATTGCAGAGAATACTTGCTGTATTGATTACGCTGACACCTGGTCGTCGAAACGAGTTCATTGACTGTCAAAAAGCCAAAGTCCGGATTGCAGTACTACCCATTATGGATGTGAAGACACGTTGGAACTCGGCACAGGAGTTGCTCGAGCGCACCTACCGATTACGTGAATTCACACGTGAGTGGCTTAAAAACCCCAAATACTGCGTTTACCGGCCACTCTTCACAACACAAGATGAGTGGGCTATTGTCAAGTAAGTCATACAGGTTTTACGGCCGTTCCGGTACTGGACCCTGTGGATGTCGAAACGGCATACCGTTACTCTGCATCACGTCAATACTGTCTACAATGACATGTTTGATCACATGGATGGCGTGATGCGAGCTTTGGCCAAGAAGAAGACAACGTGGAAGGAACACGTATTCTTTGCTGTGAAGTTTGCATGGCAAAAGCTGTCCAAATATTATACTGAAGTTACTCCAACGACCAGTATGCTTCTCATTTCGGCACACATCCTTGATCCTTTCCAGAAGCTGCGATTGTTTAGGAAGTGGGACAAGGGAATGGATATCAATCCTGAAGACGAGACTTCTTATACTACCCAATACCAGGAGGCCTTTCTGACGTATGTGGAGAACGAATACTGCGCCAAACTCAGACGTTTGCCGGTCACTAAATTCAAAAACATAGAGAACAACAATCTCAGCTCCTCCGCAATGGCTTCTAAATCTGGGCAATCTTCTCATGATCCACATGATTTGTCCAGCGACGATGAAGAATACCTAATGCATAACAATGTGGCCGAAACGACACCTGGACGAAGCGATCGTGCAGCACGCTTATTGACAGCCGCGAGGCTCCATCTGAATTCTCCTCCCAAATTACCACAGAACTGGGGGCATATTAATCCGAATCGTAATGATTACCACTCCGACCCAGTGGAGATCAGTAGAACATTTTGGTTACCGGATATCACCGACAGGTGGCGGCAGCAAGATGAAACGCACTCAATGTACGCTGATCTGTCCATTGTGGCTCGCGACATATTCTCTATCATACCTCATGGTGTCGCAGTGGAGGCCAGTTTTTCCCTTGGGCGAGATGTGATCGGGTGGAGGCAGTCGAAAACCACAGGCAAGACTCTTCGCGAAAATGTTGTAGTAAGGCAGTTTGCTCGAGCCAATAATGGATTACTGGCCGGCGATGACCCAGTATGGGATTCGAACAGCACTGATAACAACATGGAGATGAAGAGAGAGGCGGAGGAACAGAAGTTGCATCGAATGGCCAAGGTCCACAACCATTTGGAGATGTGGCAGGGTAGCCAAAACCTACAAGCTACACAGAACAAATCTCGCGCTCAAAATAAACAAATGACAGCCGTGTGATATATTTCGGACACGGAAGAGATTGTCAAAGCATCCTGGTCAAACTTTCAACATGATGCTGCGGCTGCATTTAAATTGTCGGAAAAATCACCTGTGCCACCAACTTTGTCTGCAAATGACCTCCATGGAGGACGTATGCAAGTAGTCAATGTCCGCCGAATCAAACGAATCAACCGCCATCCTGCCAATAGTGATGACGATAGCTCACCTGAAAGCATTTCAGACACCGAAATTTGGCTTAACTGGAATGGGGACTTGGATGATCCAAACGACAGTGAAGACAACTGCGAGGCAGACGATGAATCAGATATGGAACTGCACACCGGCATTGAGGACTCAGAAACCCCGGAGCAGTGGAATGTGAGTGCAGCACCGATTATTCCTGGATTGATTCGGCCCATACGACGATCAAAGAAGAAGGTTGAAATGACGTTGATCTCGGTCAATATAATGGAAACAAAGAGGAATAAGTGGATCAAGGAAAAGTAGGACAGAATGCGTCAATGTATTATCACCAAGTTCATTATGTAATTTGACCAAGCATTTTATTGAGAGATGTATTATGGATGAATATTGACCAGTCGCATGAGAATATTGGTCAATAAACAAAGCTATAGCGGGCCGTATGCATCATGTGGCAAGATATATAAATTTAAACCGGATGAGAGCGACTAGTGCTGGAATATTACTCGGCTCGGCTATGCCATAGAGCCAAGTCCTGATCATGCTGAAACTCATCCACAAAGTTGAAATATTTATGATTGCATTTATTAACGGCAGCAGATCTTGACTACGCGGTACATTACAATGTGCGTCAACGAAGCGTCAACAATTTTTAGTCTTGTAAGTACGGTAATTGTAAGGTGACGTGGTCGCTGCTATCCATAAGCATCATAATGGCAGCTTTTCTTGGCAAAAAAGTACAAGACACGATCACTGCCCCATTCTAAAAATTAGCGTCAACAGAGCATGAACGATTTTTGGCTGTGCATCTTGGGTATCCTAAGTGGTGATTGGTTGCAGCCATTCATAAACGAGGGATTGGCTGCCTTTCATGTTAAAAATAATACCGACACAATTCCTGTCCCATCCTGAAAATGAGCGTCAATGGAGTTTCAACGATTTTTGGTGTTGGATCTTGGGTAATCTAAGTGTCGCAATGTGGTAATAATTCATAGACGGTGTTGTGGCTGCCATTTCATTTGAAATGGTGCAAGACACATACATTATCTCATCATGCAACTGAGGGTCAATGGAGCGTCAACAATATTTGGTCTTACATATTATGTAATCAAGGCTTTGTGCGGATAAAGGAGCTCGTAACTGAACTATTGACTGCCTCTATAGCCAAAAATGCAAGGTATAAAAGGAAAAACACGTATACGAAAATAATCAATGTCGCAGATTGCAAAACATCCAAATGGAAATTATTGGCCGTCGAATACCTAATTTTGATAATATACACTTATCCAGCTGCAGAAAACAAGATCATTATATAAATCTACAGACGGACCCACTGGGCGACCCGCTGAAAACTCTCCCAATTCAGACTGGTTGGGAGATTTGCATCGAACCGGACCTGAATTGTCAGTTCAGGTGTATTGACAACCCGGACCGCTAATTTGGCAACGGTTCAGTTCTGACCCGGACCCGGACCCGAAGTGACGGTCCGGAACCCTTGGTATCACTAGGCATGATCCCTCAGTTGGCATTGGTATATTCTACCTTGCAATCAAGTCCCAGATGCTCAACAGAAGTCGGGTTGTTAAATGGTTGACCATGGTACAACAGCCCATTCTGGAGATTAATCAATAAACTGTCAATGAGTACATTCTGATCATATCTGAGCACGAGTCCACAAACTTCGGGTCCCCAGTCCTATTCAAATTTAGCGTGGAATAGCTGTCCAAAGTTGGGAATTCCGAAATGTTCTGATGCATCTCTGGGTGAAGTGAATTTGATACTTCTGCACACTCCGCAGACATGTGTTTCTCTCAAATGATATACCTGCTGTGTTACAGGGTGGATAAAGAGCTCATCCCGAATTGATTGGAGACGTAACAGATGGGCTCTGCATGTACTTTGCCGTGTATTGGTAGCGGACAGTTGTTTGAAGACTTTTGCAGAGTCAACATCGTACCAACCTTCGAGTGCAAGATATGACAGTGTTTCCTCCATATAGTCATTATGCTTAAGCATCTGTCGAATGTAATTCACTTTGTTGATAGATCGATATGCGTCTTTCACATTGGCGATATGTAGCCGTTCCAAAATATCAGTGGTGAAATGGTCTCCGGAACCCATTCGGCGAATTGAATCCGATATATCGCTCACATGATGCATCTTTGGATATCCGGAATGGATTACACACAGTTCAATGGCATTCTGGAGCACCTGAATGCCGATTGTCTCCCACCAAGCTTCAAACTCAGTCATGCGGATGGAGAATTCTTTCTTGAAACGCTTCTGTTCATTCCAGGTGATGCCATAAATATCTCTCTCCAGCTGGAGAGTGACGCGCTCCGTATCAGCCAAGCTCGAGGTCGCGGCTTCTGTCTCAGCATCTGATAAGCAGTTCTGACATTGCAGTCGCTTGTCGGCAGTCATGTTTGCCGCCCCCCAAGCCTTGACTTTGGCTGCAGTTTTCATCAGTGGAAGTAGTTTGGTGAACCTGCTTCTGGGACCTGTTGCCTTGGTCCCGACGTCCTGCAATAGTGGTCGCTCATGACGTTGGAATAATTTATCGAAAACCTTGCCTTGTGCAGGTGTCACTTGATGGATTTCGCGCTCCAATCACTCGATTGCCTTCTGATGATCAGCATCGGACCAAGTGGTTGCTGCTTGCCAGGCTCTGCTCAGGCACACTTGAAATTGCCTGCGTTTTGTTGAGGAAACCTTTTCAGCCCCATACACAAGGGCCTCCATTGCAGCACGAATCTTATGAATCTTTTGCTAGCATAACTGATGGGATTCTGATACCAACAGGTCATCTACATTGGCCTTCACAGACTTCGACATTTTCTGTTCTCGAAAAATTCCTTTCTTCTGGCAAAATCGCTTGAGTGCATCGTCTAGTGCTTTGAGGGATAGATCAGAGTGATGTTGTTGGCTAACAAGTAGAGGGAATTCACATAATGCCCGCACGGCTCCAATTACCATTTCATCGGAGGCTGTTTCCGCTGCAGTTTTCCTGTCATCCGTTGAGCAGACAAGAATTCGTGCGCAATTCACAGCCAGTGTTCTGATCATTCGATGGATCTCTTTACCTTGCCAGGTGCTGCTTTTCAAAGAATTGAATCGTTTAGAGAAGTGCTGGAGGCCGGGATATTGTGGCACCAATGTGAATCAATTGTGAAATTGATCCTTGACCTGTCTTGCTTTCAGGTATTTGAGCAGCCAGTGCAATAAGTCTTTAACTAAACCCAGGAGCAGCTGATTCAATTCATCAGGCTGCCAAAGCCAATGGACATTGGAGAGAAGGAATTGCCAGAACTGGTTGCGGATTGGGTGGACACCTAGAGTGTGCAGAGCATCAATAATGTTGTCCTCCAGCAGCTCTGAGTGAATATGCTGGTCTCTTGAGTTATCGAGTGGTTGAAAGGTGGAATGCCCCATCGGCGCACCTTCAGGAGTTTCGCACATCGGACCTGAGCCATATGAGACTTGACCAACCATGAGTTGTTCTGGATAATCTCTGACCCAGGCAGCCGACAGAGGGTAACATTGTCACTGGAATCCATCAGCAAAATCCCATTTCAAGCCGGGGCCGGTGATGTCAAGATGCCTCAGTTGAGACAGCACAGGTCCAACCTCGGAATGCCATGCTTCATCTTTGTATTTGGAACCTTTTGGGGGACATGGGATCAGGCCGATGAGATTCCAGGCACACATTTTAGCTGTATGGCGAATATCGTTACGAATATTACCTATCATGAGATAGAGCAGCGAGGCATGCTGATCGCCCGAAAAATTTGTCAAGTGAGTCTTGTCGGATGCACAAATGACAGGCCTAAACGTCACTCCAGCAGGATGTTGATCCTCTGTATCCTACCACAATTTGCCCATGTTCATCTTGCTGTAGATGCGAGGACCCTCAGAGTCAGCAAGTCAGAACAGTTCAAAATCGAGGTGTGCCTGAAAAGGATGATGTGCTAGAAGGAACTGCATACATTTGAAAATATCCCTGTAGTACAATGTTCCGAAAATATGTGATTGATCGTCAATTCAACTATCATTCCCAAGCCCGAAATTGAGTTCAGAGAGGAGTGTTCGCATGGCATCTCCAGATTGGAAAGATTCAATTTTGAAGTTGTCCAGTCCATGCCTGAGGTGTTGATCGATCCAGGTTTTCGTTTGCTGGCTAAACAAGTGAGCCTGCTGAAAGTCGTGTGTAGACCGAAATGAATGCAATGGATTCCATTCTTCTGAGTACTTTCGATGCTTGTTGTACAATCCAGTTGCTTTGCCACACCCTTTCCCCCCTGCATTTTCCACTCCAACTACCTGCCTATGAGCCTTAGTCTTTGTTGGATCAGGGGTACAGGTGAGATCAGGCCGGTGAGGGTCTATTTGTTCTTCGTTGGAAGTATCTTCCGGTGGTGGTGCACCTGGTACGTTGTCTATGAGTAGATCATTAATTGACAGCTTGTCGATGGCCATTGAGGTGCACCTACTGTAGTCAATCCGTGATGGCTCAGGGTGAAGGATGCCGGCAGGTGGTAGAATCCTGTTGGGTATCAGCCCTTCATTCATTCATATTGAGTGATATTGTTGACAGTTAGCTTCCAGTCGGTTCTCGTTGAATAATTTCGTTTTGCAGATACTTGATTTGACATGTTTCTGGCAAGTGTTGACCATATTTGGGAAATGCTCAGTGTTCTGACAAATTGAGATGATGCTTTCGGGGGTATGGTTTGTCGCTGGATTCAAGCCTCAAGTATATTCGTTAGAAAGCAAGCTAACTCTAAATCAGATTAGCGTATCCCTCTCAAAGCCGCATCACACCCCACCAAATCTAGAGGAGCGGTAAAACAAAGTCACTTTGCGATCAGTTTTCTTCACAAACCACGATATTATCTATCAAATCACGCACAATAATGCTGCAGATTATCTACTGAAAATCGTTAACTATGAAAGCTTCTTATGTCATCACTGCAATCGTCATTTAATACTGTTGATCAGGTGCTACTACACTTGCCCTAATCTTATACTAGGTCATTGCAGCATTCTGCAGGTTATGTCTACGCTCGAGCCTCATGCAGCGAATAACATCATTTCATTATAATGAATAGGTTAGTGTCCTAGCTGGCTGTATGCCCGCTCAACGATCATCGAGAACTGGTAGGCTCGTAGGATGTTTCCTTCAGTAACGATCCTTGACCAGTGGGTGTATCCTGAGGAGACAACGACGTTAACACAAGGAGCTCAAAAGGAAGCAATCAGTGTTACTGCTCAACTAACAAGGACTCATATTGAAGGAAGTGCAGGTCATACAGACACATTTTGAGTGTAAAATGCCTACTCGTGCTAACCTTCCAACTGGATATAGTTCTTGTTGCATTGCTGCAGATATCATGTCGTATCCCTTCTATGACCTTTACGGTCATGATCTGAACAAAGGTGAGCTTCTATCCATGATCCTACTATACGAATTGGAGCATATAACAAAGAAAGGTGGGAAGTGTGTGATTATGATTTCTTTTTCTCAGCCGGGTTCCATGCGATTGAAGGCGAAGTGAAACACCACCGTTCGTGACCACTAAAATGGATATAACAGGCCTTCATTCTGCTGAAGGTCACTGCTACCTTCAATATTCTCAACCATACTCTACTTCATTCGAATTTACCAATTGAATTGAGTATTTGATCAGTGCCATCTTTTGTTCACATACGATGTCGACGAAAGGATCTCTGCCAAAGACAACCCACCTATGGTAGGCAATTTCAAGACCTCATATGGTCCTTGGCATTGGTAAATGCCTCGATAGAACATGGTCTAAAAGTGGCGGGAAGCGTAATTAATTTGTAATGACTTACTTCGTGCCGGACTCCAACCGTTCAATACTAAGCCATACTTATCAGTATGCGTTGGTATTGTACGGCTATCATTTCTGGTGCGACAGCAAAGAGTATCTCTATGCCTGCGCATTTCAGAACACTCGCGATTTAGCTCTTGTTCTGTCAGTAGTTTCAAATATGCGTCAGTACTGACCTGTATGGGGCCATATATGTTGTTCATTCAACCAAATTCAATGTCACTCTCGCAATGTTCAGTTCAAACGTTTACTGCCTAGTATGGGTATGTACTGGCTTGTATCTGTGGCTGAGCCATGTTCATTTCGCAGAACAGTCCATGGTGTCTCACGTTTGATACTCCAACTTGTGTATACCGCCTGATATTGCCTTGTATTCATCCGTACTCATTAGTATCTGATGGTGGGTTGAGTTCATTTCGCACAAGTACAGAGTCTATCGCAGAAAGTACCTAGGTTTATATTCATACTGCTCAGTACTGCGCTGTTCTATTCTGTACAACGCCGTATTTAACACTTCATTGAGTTCACGCCCGACTTCATATGTTGTATATCGCATTGATTGCTTTTGTAGCGCCCGTTACTGTCCAGTATTGGCGTGTATCAACCAATATCAATATATTGACTGGGTTCATTCGATTTATTCTCAGCCTTTCGGCCAGAACAAATAAAAGTTTTCCCATACTTCGTGTTACCATATAGTACGTAAAAGCACGGGCCTGCGCTGGAGCGAGAAACCCAAAACACGAGAACGAGCAAGAGTTCGAGGTAGAGCTAGAGCCAGAGCTTGAGCCAGAGCTCGGAGCTTGAGCCTGGGCTAGAGCCTGAGCACGAGCTGCAGGTTTCAGCGCCAGAGCCCAAGGATGGGAGCGAAGTAAGTAATAATTCGACCAGTCCGGGTTTAGTCCTGTCCAGTCCAAGAGATTTTTGGACCGGGATCGAACCAGTTCAAATTTCCACTGGACTGGTATGGACTGGGACTGGACCAGTCCACTCGGATGGAATTAGCCCGATGTCACTGGGAGTCAGCCATACACTGAGTCACTGAATAATAAAATACAAGAGTAGTCATGTTCGTGAGAACGAGCGGTTCTGGCTCGAGGAGCATAGGTAGAGGTTGACAGGATGCCATAGGCTACCAGGCTGTGAGGAACCACACAAGTTGTGTGGATCTATGATGGCTCGGCAAGATTGCATGAGGAACCACGTAAATTGCGTGGATCTATTAAGGCTCGGCAAGAGTGCTTGAGGAACCACACAAATTGCGTGGATCTATCAAAGCTAGGCAAGAGTGCGTGGGACCAAGAGCTGTGAAAGATACAGTGTGTATTTTGTTGTTTGATGAGATGATGTCTATCTACCCTGGGGTCTCCCAAATATATACTCCCTGTTGCGATAGTGAAATGAAGATCTGTGTGTATTGGCTATGGTGTGATAACTAGGTACAGGTCTAAAGGTCCAAGATGCGTAGGGAATGGAAGAGTAGTGTGAAGTCTAAAAGAGCAGTCACGAGCCTTAGGCTGTATTAACACTCCCCATCCCTCATTCCATCTCCACTATCCCTGTATTTTTGTACGCCCCCCGTCGGCTTCCCCCTGCCAAACTGACTGGTCGTGGTGGGGGGAAACGGATTTTCCCGCCACGTCACCTGCATGGACCGGTCCAGACTAAGCCAGTCCAGTCCAAAACTGGCAGTCTGCGGTCCAGTCCAGGCCTGCCATCCTGTTGGACTGGACTGGAGTGAGCCCTATCGCGGACTGGGATCGTCAGGACAGGTGGACTCATTGGAAGTAAGGAGGCCAGGAGCGAGGGAAGAGGTATATAAGAGGAGCGGTGCGGCAGTGGTTAAGGCAAAGCAGCGCGTTCAGCTTCAAAAAACCCGCCCAGCAGCATCCCTACATATACCGATGGAAGCTCTTTATGTTTTTCGACTCTACACCCAGTCAAATGGCTTCCGGCCAGGAATGGGAGCGTCCAGGTGGAGCGGCGGCACCTCGGTTCACGCGTCGTTTACTGTTTTCGTTCAGGTCTTTTGTTTATTGTGACTGTTCTAGCATGGGATAATTTTCTGTATATGAGTGAATACAGCACATACGAAGGGAAGAGCGAGTCCACTAGGTAGTAGTGGTCAGTACTAACATATACTTCTTCAACTCAACCTTGGCAATGTTATTGAGTTGTAATATTTGGAATCATATAGTGCTTTACTTGTCAGTATCTTCCAGTATTGTCTAATGATTCAAGCGTGCTGTATTCAGGATCCGTTTTCACTGTCTCTGATAGCGCTTTTTCCTTCATTTACAATTACTTTCAGCTGTTTCCTGCTTGTAACCATCAACAAATGATGTAGCCTTGCCGAGTTCAACAAAACCCTACGCCATCACTCGAGTGACGTCAAATTTTTTAAGTACTTAGCTACATCTACTGGGACCTACACCTCTCACCCTGGCTTGCTCACATTTTGACCTCACCACACTTCACAGAATCTCTCCCACGATGCATACACCACCAAGCTCACCGCCGTGTGAACCTGGCCATTCCTATCGGCCTTCTTCAGCTCGTTTATCCTCTCCAAACTGCTTCGTCGACAAGGATGGCAATGCCCACACCCTCGAGCTTCCGACTGTGATGGACCGTTGTTCGTCAAGGGCTGTTAGTGGGCTACTGCACGATAACGCGGCCGACAAGCATCATGAGGTGGATACTGGTGAGGTGGTGGATGAACCCACGGATGAGGCGGATAGTGAAGCCGATGAAAGGCTTGTTGATCCACAAGTCGATGAACGCGCTAATGAGATTGACCATGTGGCCAGCAAAGGAGGTAATGTGGAGTCTCTGAGTGTTGACGGAGACACCGATGGGAGTGATGACTGTCTTGCTGCCACAAGCAGCCCTTCGCCAACGCATCGATGCAAAAAGTCACGAGATGATACTACAAACCACACCGCTATGACATGGTCAATAGTCGTAAGTACTCGCCCCGACTGGCTTCAACGCTTTGATAAGATGAGTTAATCCATTATCAGCACGAGTACTTCAACAACGGCATGGTTTACGCCATGGGAAATGCAGAAGATATTCAGTCCGTCAGTCGGCTGACTAGCCTCACAATTGAGCAAGTAAAGGTCAGTATCAGCAAGTACTAAACGGAAATCTCTGGTATTAAAGTAAATACTTCTACTTGCAATGCATGGCCAACGAGCGGAAGCAGTACAAGAGCCGTCCACGTCTACTGAAGAAGATTGCAGCAACTGCAGGGATTTCCAAGAAGGTAGATGAGCTAAGGGAGGCTTTGGAGGAATGCATCTCAGCTGGCGAGCAACCTAGAGATGGTATCATAGATGATGATTTCCGATATCTGGCAAAGACTTTCGGATGATTCCTTATATCTTCACGAATAGTAGGGACTGAGCCGTGATAGGATGAGGTATTGGCGTTGTCCGACACAAAGTGAAATTTGTGAATATCTGTACCTATTCCTTCATCTACTTTGCGTCATCGGGTAGCCGTCTGCTTCGCAGCATTGAAGTTGATAAGTTGAAAACAAATCTAAGAGCCTGTGTATTGTATACAACAGGGAGACCCTTTAGGCGTGGTTGGCAGGAGGATTATACGGAGTCCTGCAGCTGCGCCAGCAAAGCAGAAGCGCTGGAAAACAAGGAGTTTACAAAGACAAATACGAAGAAAGGCAAAAGCAAAAGGTGAAAAGTGGTAGGAAGGTAAAGAAGGATAACAGCAAGAGCAGTGGTAGGTGTAGTGACGAAAATGGTAATGATAATGTTAATGGCAATGGCGATGCCGATAGTGATGGCGATAAGGTCGTACAGCCAAAAAACCCAACAAAGAGGCTGGTAAAGAATTCGAAAAGGAAGGTGGAGAAGTAGAGGGGAATTTGGGCATAGTGTTGTAGAGACGACAAAAAACATCATGTGCAAAATGGTACTATTGTGTACTGACAGGTACTGAGAAGTATTGATTTGTATTGAAGTGTAACAAAGCGTGTTGATAATTCTTTCAGCTGGCAAAGCGATACAAAAGAATACCAGTCAGTACATACATGTACTACTCGATACTGTCACACTAAGCTCGAACTAACATTATTTGTTTGCGTGTCATAGGGATGCATAGTGAATGATACCAAAGTATACCAGCCAATACTTGTTAGTACTGATTGACCTAATTGCTTGTATCGAGAGTAGCAACAGAACTATAGATTACAAGTGCTTGAATGGTAGAACAGTGCCAATTATCCCACCAAACCTCGACATTTTCCGTTCCCTAAGTGACCATTCCACTCAAACAACACTCTCCTTATCGACAGAGATTCCTATCGCCTGCAGAGCAGTAATGACCTCATCAACATTCGGTTCAAGAAAGCAATAAACAATGCGCTTGACACGCATGGCAAGCAGCTCGGTCTCAGCATCCTCATCCTGGAACATTTGCAAGACCTTGCGGCGTGTTCGCATGGTATTGCTGATCTTGGTCTATTGAAATCCCTCGTGGTTAGTTCTGCCACTACTGCATGAACGTAAGAACACTTACATTGAGTTTCTCACGGCGGGCAATCGAACTCTCTGGAAGTTTACAGGCGAGGTAAATCCCCTCCAAGAGTCGCTTGTTTTTCATACCATGAAGTCCTGTATCCCAAACGTACTCAATGATGTTCTCGACTTCTTCTTTGCCGATCACATAGTT
>Ga0307512_10001405_pt1 | contig 34234 bp, 30 predicted proteins | sample 14_EM_MG_FD_200267 | JGI IMG/M metagenome (GOLD analysis project Ga0307512, IMG submission 200267) | Populus trichocarpa ectomycorrhiza microbial communities from riparian zone in the Pacific Northwest, United States - 14_EM | ecosystem: Host-associated > Plants > Roots > Unclassified | place... | reverse complement strand
TTGGAGGCCGTGATCGAGCGAGATTGGAGATGCACTTGGAGGCCGTGATCGAGCCAGTTCAGAGATGCACTTCGAGGCCGTGATCGAATGAGTTTGGAGATGCACTTGGAGGCCATGATCGAGCGAGTTTGGAGATGCAATTGGAGGCCGTGATCTTGCGAACTTGGAGGCCGTGATCGAGCGAGATTGGACCAGTACTTGCAGGCGGCCGATGGACGGCGCGCCGGGACTCAATTCATCAGTTAGTTAACTCGCAACCATGGGAATGTGACAAGGTGACTTTACCTTTGAAGCTCTACTGGAGAACTGGCTGGTGGCGGTCGATCGGTAGGGAGGTACGCCGGAAGCTGAAGCTACATTCAGGGGTCAACTCGAAATCGTGAGAATGAAGGGACAACAGACAATCTTAGGTGTATGCTGCACTCAGTGTTAACTCATGATCATGGCATGGAGAAATAGAGAGGGATGAATTAACTTTGTGTTCTGCGATGATGGAAGAGTTGTGGACCAGAAAGAGAAAGATGGGGGATGAAGATGAGAACAATATGGAGGATACGAGCGGCTATGAGAAATCAGGGGTACGACTTGCCTGATTGGGTGTAGAAGACCTCGTATCGGTGTTATTACCCGCCGGATCGAAACTCGTACCTGACATATCAGGGATGGTCAATTGACTCGCACAGGAAATTCTCTTAAGTCCCGGTTTCTCATGATGATTTTCCCCATCTCCTCTGATCTGTCTCTTTCTTGTGCTCAACTCTACCATCACCTAAGAACACGAAGTTAAGTCATCTCTCTCTATCTCTCCATGCCATGATCATGACTTAACACCGAGTACAGCATACATCAAGTACAGCATCATCCCAAGATCGACAGTCTCCCGCTCCCAGCCAGTTTCCCAGTCCCAGCCAATTTCGCATCTCTCGGCGGATGTTGTTGTACTCAACTCTCTCCCTTCAATTACAAGTTAACCAATGAATAGAGTCTCAGCTGCCATCGCGCCTCCCTCCAAATCGACCGCTTCCAACTACTCCTCCAATCTCGCTCGATCATAGCCTGCAGGTGCATCTCCAAACTCGCTCAATCACGGCCTCCCAATGCATCTCTGAGTTCACGATCACGGACTCCAAGTGCATCTCCAAACTCGCTCGATCACGGCCTCCAAGTTCGCACGATCACGGCCTCCAATTGCATCTCCAAACTCGCACGATCACGGCCTCAAAGTGCATCTCCAAACTCGCTCGATAACGGCCTCCAAGTCCATCTCTCTACTCACTCGATCACGGCCTCCAAGTACATCTCCAAACTCGCTCGATTACGGCCTCCAAGTGTATCTCCAGACTGGCTCGATTACGGCCTGCAAGTTCGCACAATCACGGCCTCCAATTGCATCTCCAAACTCGCACAATCACGGCCTCAAAGTGCATCTCCAAACTCGCTCGATCACGGCCTCCAAGGGCATCTCTCAACTCGCTCGATCACGGCCTCCAAGTACATGGTTAATGAGCGACGGCGGGTGTACGGAGATACAGGGGTAACGGAGGTGGACTGAGCGACGGGGAGTACATATTCAGGAGACCCCGGGGTACATAGACAGCATCTCATTTTCATCTCATCCGGATCCACGCAATTGCGTGGATTCTCACGGCCGGGTAGTATCACATCTTCTCACTTTCTTTCTAGGCTCCTCGAGCTAGAACGGTTCTTTCTCACGAATTCCGTCGTGGCCAGATTGACCGTATGTATATATATAGAGATACTTAAATAATGCATGCCATATTATGAGGTAGCGAATCTTGTGACTGTAACAAAGACAAATATGATAGACGAAATGCCTTGTGATAATGGAACCCTAAGAACCACTGTTTTGAGAATACGGCACCAAGTCTCCCGCAGAGCTGGGCAGCGGTCTAAGCTCCTCCAAAATTTGACTATCCTAATAGTCAAATCTCGTAGCGTCCTGAATGCACCTCCATAACTGCAGGTGCTTTCAGAAGCATCTGAGAATGCTCTTGCAGAGTCTGAGGAAGAAATGGCGAAACTGCGATCGGACGGCGATGTGCAACAAGACGCGTGGTATTGACGCCGGGCGCGGAGTAATCCGCCACCGGTGTGTCTGTAACGGCTCTGACGGAGCGGGTCCACTCTGACGGAGCCATTCCGCCCGGACGGAAATGTTTTTTGCTTATATCATCATGAGGAACTAGGACTTAGAGAATTTCGTGTGCGAGTCAATTGACCATCCCCGATACGGAAGCTACGAGTCCCGATCGGGCGCGGACTAACACCGATACGAGGTCTTCCCAACCCAATCAGGCAAGTTGTACCCCTGATTTCTCATATCCGCTCGTAACCTCCATATCATTCTCATCTTCATCCCCCATCTCTCTCTCTCTCGTCCACAACTCAACCATCATCACAGAACACACAGTTAAGCCATCCCTCTCTATCTCTCCATGACATGATCATGAGTTGCCACCGAGTACAGCATACACTGAGAACAGCATCCACCCAGGATTGTTTGTCTTCCCTTTATTCTCATGATTACGAGTTGACCCATGAAAGTAGCTTCAGCTTCCAGCGTACCTCCCTTCACGATCGATGGCCATCAGCCAGCACTTCATGAGAGCTCAAAGGTAAAGTCACATTGTCACATTCCCACGGTTGCGGGTTACCTAACTGATGAATGGAGTCTCATCACCCGGTGCGCCATCCATGGACCGCCTCCAAGTACTCGTCCAATCTCGCTCAATCACGCCCTCCAAGTGCATCTCCAATCTCGCTCGATCACTGTCTCAAAATGCATCCCCAAACTCGCTCGATCACGGCCTCCAAGTGTATCTCCAAACTCCCTCAATTATGGCCTGCTAGTTCGCACGAGCATGGCCTCCAAGTGCATCTCCAAACTCCCTCGATCACGATCTCGGAGGGCATCTCAAAGTTTACTCGATTACTGCCTCGAAGTGTATCTCCAAATATGCTCGATTACCGCCTCCTAGTGCATCTCCAAACTCGCTGGATCACAGCATCGGAGTATATCTCTGAGTTCATTCGATTGTCATTTTCAGGCGCACTTCATATTGCTCTCAATCACCGCCTGCAGCCAGTCCAGATATACCGTGTGTAGATGGGTAGCAATATAGATACATAGATACATAGATGAGAATACAAACTGAATACATGACTGTGATTCGAGGTGCTCCCAGATATATCGCCGGCACTCCCAGGTGCTCCCAGGCTTGTCGTCGGCGCTCCCAGGCTTGTCGCCGGAGCTCCCAGTTACTCTGAAGGCCGGCAGGAATGCCCTCCACTGGTCTGACACTCCTGAAATTGACGCATCTAAGTTTACACTCCACATCCTCTCAGACACTCCTGGAGGCTTCCAGTGACAAAAATACATTTTGCTGATGCTATGCAACACGACCCCTCGCCTGGGCGACGGGTAGCGTGTAATTCTCTGTCAGAGGGGATGAGGTTCCGTCAGAGCCATCAGAGCTGTCCGGAACACCCGGGCGTTTCTGACGGAAACCAGAGTTGTTGCTGATGGAGGCACGGTGGAAGTTAACGCTACAATCAGTGGTCAACTCGTAATGGTGAGAATGATTGGACGACAGACATTCTTGAATGTATAATGTATTTGGCGTATGGTTCACATGGTGTATGATGCACTCCATGTATGCTACACCTCGGTGTTAACTCAGGATCATGGCATGTACAGATACAAAGGATGACTTAACTTTGTGATCTGCGACGATGGTAGAGTTGTGGTTGAGAAATAGAGGGACCGGGGAAGAAGATGTAAACGATATGGAGGATACGAGCGGATATGAGATATCTGGAGTATGACTTGCCTCATTGGGGTTGAAAGACCTCATATCAGTGATATGGCATTCCAAATCGGTTCTCGTGCCTGCCGTATTGGGGATGGTATATTGACTCGCACACGAAATTCTCTTAAGTCCCAGTTTCTCATGATGATTTCCCCCATCTCCTCTCATCTCTCTCTTTTTTGTCGTCAACTCTACCATCACCTAAGAACACAAAGTTAAGTCATCCCTCTCTATCTCTCCATGCCATTATCATGAGTTAACACCGAGTAGAGCATACACCAAGTACTGAATCATTCCATGATCGACTTTCTCCTACACCCAGCCAGTTGCTCATCTCTCGGCGGATGTACTCAACTCTCTACATTCCCACAATCAAGAATTAACCAATGAATAGAGTCTCAGCTCTCGTCACACCTTCCGCCCAATCTACCGCCTTCAAGCACTTCTCTGATCTTTATCAATCATGGGCTCCAAGTGTATCTCCCAACACGCTCAATTACCGCTTCCAAGTGTATCTGTGAGTTCACTCGATCCCGGCCACCAAGTGCATCCCCAAACTCATTCAAAACTGGCCTCCAAGTGCATATCTGAGTTCACTCGACCTCAGTCTCCAAATGCATCTCCAGACTCGCTTGATCCCGGCCTCCAAGTGCATCTCTGAGTTTACTCGATCTCGGTTTCCAAATGGATCTCCACACTCGCTCAATCCCGGCCACCAAGTGCATCTCGGAGTTCACTCGTTTTCGGTCTCCAAATGCATCTCCACACTTGCTCGATCCCAGCCTGCAAGTGCATCTTTGAGTTCACTCAATCTCGGTCTCCAAAATGCATCTCTAAACTCGCTCAATCCCGGCCTCCAAGTGAATCTCTGAGTTCACTCGATCTCGGTCTCCAAGAGCATCTGCAACCACGCTCGGTCAAGGCCTCCAAGTACACCTTTTAGGAGCGACAGCGGGTGTACAGAGATACAGGGGTAACGGAGGTGGACAGAGTGACTGCGAGTATATAGACATCATCTCATTTCCATCTCATCTTATCATGCAACGAAAATACACACTTTATCTTTCCCAACTTTTGGTCTCACTCGCTCTGTCCGAGATTTCATGGATCCACACAATTGCATGGGTCCTCAATGCAGGGTACTATCATATCTCCCAACCCGATTTGTATGCTGCTCGAGCCAGACCCACTTATTCCCATGAATACCATTTGAATGTCGTGAGAGGTGAGGCGGAGTGTTGATGGTGGGCTCTCTGCCTTCTAGCCCCGAGTGGTGCATCTCCAAGTTCTCTCAATGGGCGTGTCCAGGTACTCATCCGATTACGCTCGACTACCATCTGGGGCCAGATTGACCATATGTATATATACATAGAGAAACTTAAATAATGCATGGCATATTATGATGTAGCGAATCTTGTGACTGTAACAAAGACGAATAAGATAAGACGAAATGCCTTGTGGTTATGTTAGAACCACTGCTGTGAGAATACGGCACCAACTCTCCCACAGAGCGGCATAACAGTCTTGGCTGCTCTCGAAGACTCCCGAAGAGCTGCGCCGCGGTCTCACCTGCTCTCGCAGTGTCCGTCAGATCTGCACAGAGATCTCAGGAGCGCCAACATTTCACTATTCTATAAGTCAAATCTCGTAGCATCCTGAATGCACCTCCATTACTGCAGGTGCTTTCAGGAGCACCTGAGACTGCTCTTGGAGAGTCTGAGAGCACTTTGCTGAGCTCCAGGGGGGTCTGGGAGCATCTAGAAGTGCTTAGAGAAACTGCTGAGGTTGCCCGTGGTGTCTGGGAGGATTGTGTGTAGCTTCTGGACCGATTTACCTTTTGATGATGAAGTGGTGTCTAGTCAGAGGTTTGTAAGTCAGCTTTTTGCACTTTGATATTACTACCAATGGAGTCCACATGGAATCAGACTGAATGTCCACAATAGAGGACTCACCAATTCCTATGTTGCTTAGAGAGGTTCAAGTGCTCCTCAGATTCAACAACTTCCACCAAAGATTTATCTGGAAATATGCCAAACTCATCCTTCCACTGCCCATTTTGCTAAAGATATCAGAGACATCTCACCGCAAAAAATCTGAAGGCTCCATGCAATGCGAATGGCCCAGGAACGCAAGGTTGACATTCCAAAAACTGAAAACGACCTTTGCGTAGGCCATGATCTTCCAGCATATCAATCTGGCCACCCTGATTATTCTGCAAACATGTTTGAGTGATTGCACAATGGCAGGCTTTCTGAAGATTCAAGGTGCTGTCAGAATTTTCACCGGAGTCAGTTTCATCTTCTGGACATGCTCTCCAGCAAACCAGAATTGGCTTGTGTTGTAAGGAGCGATTGGCCATCATGGGAATAATAAAACAGTAACAGCAATACCTTCAGGGTGCCAATTACAACGTCTCATTTCATTACAACCACACTCATCAAGCATACCGCCCAGCTTTGTAACTGCATGGCAGGAGACTTGCCAGCTGGTTGAAAACTATATTGTTGTAGAACTTTGTCATTGAGCACCAGCAAGGCAGCATGAACAATGGCAATGGCCCATGCAGAGGGTTTGTCAGCATGATTGGCTAAGAAAGACCTGTGGCAAGACTATTGGCAACAATCTTAGTGGAACCTTATGACGATCAGATGCAAGGGAGGATTGCAGCCGTGTGTTTCGGCACTTTTGCTGTCAATGTCTCTGTGGAGCAACCAGAGAATGCTATCGCTGATGGCGCAGAAACCACTCCAGTGGAGACCCAATGGATTATGGTCACAGTGGCTCTGATTTAAGAAGGGAAGATGAATGTTCTTGTTGTTGACTCTCTACACAGCATATTGATAACTCTATTACATGCCAACCCTGAGTCCAGTCATTTTGGAGCTCATCAGACTGCTAAGCTGGTATCAAGGGATTTCTACTGGCTGGTACTGGACTCGCACATATGTAAGAATGTCTGCAGCTCCAATCTCTCCCACTGAAGCAATACACCCTGGCATGCCAGGCACACAATCGACATGCCCCTTCAGACACCACCTCAGTCATGAGAACGCATCAGAATGGATTTTGACACTCTCTCGCTACAGTAAATTTCATCGGACTGCGATGCGATTGTCACTATCATGACAGGATAGAACAACATGGCAATCTACGAACTGTGCAAGAAGTGTATCAACTCGCTTGAATTGGCTTGACATGTCTCTGAGCATGTCATGTCCAAGTACGAGATCTGCCACACCAAAGGTACAGATTGCAGCACCATGTACACGAGGCAATTTTGGACCGCATTGTGATTTCATTTCAGTACTGGCCATTGGCTCCCCAGATACTTCCATCAACAGAGAGCGAGAAAGACGCAGTGTGAAAACAGCTGATGGAACAGTATCCCTGTACTATCTGCAACTGTGAGCAGCATACTCAAGTTGAACATTTACTACTAACCAAATTTGCTAACACTCACAGTATCCAGGCATCTACCTGGATGGCCCCATTCTGGGCGAATTTCCACCATCATCTTGTGATGCAGTTTGCAGCCTTCAAGCAACGATCGAGCATTAGATCAGCAATCCTAGCAGACTTCGTGACTACTGGCTCAGAAGAGACTCACCAAACTCTCCCTCAGCACTTTCAGAAGGCTACTGCCCCTCAGACCAAATTTAATGGAGGAAATAAAGTCCTTTTTGACATTGAAGATAAGATGTGGCTTTCAATGTGGCACTTCCAAACTACAAGACCAGAGAAGATGGTAGGTTAAACAAGCACAGGTAGATACACAATAAGCATGGTCATGCATCAGAAATCTTAAACACTGTCCCTCTGGATATGATGCAGAAACACAACATTATCTGTATCTGTTTCCTGAACCACTATACCCCTTCTACCATATCCCAGGGACAGTCTGAACTGTAGATGAGGACTGTTTACTACTCTAAGAAATGGGAAGTAATTTGGATATCCAACTCTCAGTGACACTACTGGAAGCTTCACTATCATATACAGTGGGCAGATAATAGTTTTATACACACGAGCTGGGAATCAATAGGGAATGATGGAAATGCGCAGGAAGAGGTTGATGGGTTTCACCAAGAGCATCCGAGGAAGCCTTGATGGTGATTGCGCTTTGAGGAGTTGCATTGAATGTTATTCAATGTGGTTTTCTTGCTTTTTTTGCAGTTTCTGATGGATCTCAGGCATGTACAAATGGTATTTGCATGGATTGTTGGCACCAACTACAGGAGATGGAGTTTCCCCATGCGCAGTATCCACCATGAGGCTGCATATAGGGTACTGATCAGTTGTGGGACATAATATGTTGTACAGAGGAGCATACATTTGGTTCAACTGTCTTCTTGTGGTTTTCTTGGATGTATTCAGGTATGTGGCAGCCCTAGCAGTCTGTTTCGAAAGGGAGGGAATACATTGTTGCAGTTAGAAGTTGTTTCTTCCCAATGGCATGAGACATGTCCAGTGCCAGATATATGCCACCAGGTATCGATGACTTGCAATCTCTCTGAAATTGCCTGCAATAATCATACTTGCTTCCTTTACTATTATATTACCATATCCACATGTGCTGCCATATCATCCTCTACAGTCTTGTATGGGGCTGTGTACAAATACACAGCCCTACACAGACTGTATTGGTATTTTGGTATTATAGAGATGCATGATCATGATTATACATGTTGATGATTTCGTTACTACTAGGGCAGATTCTTATAACTCATTTATTACTTTGTGAGATTGCTGCTATACCATCTCTTTCGGACCATTTCAGTACTTCAAATAATCAAGTTGATTTGTTAGCTTTAATTCTAATATTGTATAATTTTGCAAAGATGAAATTGATGCCTTGTACCTTGAAATGTAATTATAGTTTGATCATTGCAACTTTAACTTCTCTTGATCTCAGATACTATTGTTCAGATTCATTTGATATCTTCAGGACATAAGTATTTTCAAGCATTCTATAACCATAGTTGATATTACTGACATACAAAGATCCCAATAATTAATCAATAATTATCAATCTATGTTCAGCGGTATATCACACTCTGTTGTCTGGTTGTCTCCTCATCATGCTCAGGACTTAACCAATGGTTGATCATGCAAAGAGTACACAAATATTTATAATATTCAGGAACCAGATCATGCAGGTGATCGATATCTTCAAACTACTTGTGTTGTAATAGATGTATCTCCAGATCATGATCCTGTCATATTCAATTCCTGAATCACATATCAGGTGTCGTATCTAATAGGAATGGGAGACGCTGCCAAGGATCCGGTATTGACAATATCTCCCCGAGAGAATCGGACCAGTTCATCTGTTTGATGTCTTTGTCACTACATTTCACTTGACAGACATGAGACTTGATGCATATTGATTGGTATATTGTTAGGTTTGAGTGTGAGAGTGAATAGAGCAATTGTAGTTGAATTATTAATATTATTATAATGTGTTCTTTGCTGCTAATGTTCTGACAGTGGATTGCTGCTATAGCTTGTCCGTCTCATTGCTGGAAGAATGCAATCTCTTCATAGTCCAGTTCTGAAAATGAGACTCGATGAGATTTTGCCACTCTGACCTCAAGTTTGCTTGATAGCTTAACTCTGCTGCAATGTTCTGTTTCTGAAAATCCATTATTGATGTAGTTCTGCTTCCCATCTGGTGATCATGTGGATGCATGAGTAGTTGTAAGAAGTTAGTTTCCTGACTAGGGCTGTCCTCTAGAAGATACCAAATGTACTATAATAACAGATCATAACTTTAACTTTGACATCATCTATTTTATTTGCTCAAAAGTTGGAACATCTGCTGGGACATAACGTAACAGTTCTTGATTGTAACTGTTTCAATGCCATATGTCTTGATCAGATATAGTACCATTTGCATAAGAGATTGGATTGGTGACAAACTGATACTCTGCCAATGTAGATTATATCGTTGCAATGCATACTAGCTTAACACATATACTAGGTTTACTTCAGGCTACTGGTCTTCAGCCAATGTGACTGCATCAGCAAAAAACATCTCCGTCCAGGCGGAATGGCTCCGTCAGAGTGGATGCACTATATCAGAGCCGTCAGAGACACCCCGGTGGCGGATTACTCCGCGCCCGGCGTCAATACCACCCGTCGCGTTGCATATTGCCCTCTGATCGCTGTTTCGCAGTTTCTTCTCGCTCTGTCGGGCTGCTATCTCAACAAAACAGTCAGGCATTGTGGCCAACTGTGACCATATGTCGGAATGCGTTCATTGGGTACACGCTTCCATCGGGATTGCAATGAAATGGGTGACGCTGTGAAAATCTCTCCTCACGTTCCTTCTAGATTAAGCTCGAGGAGCGTAGGAAGAAGGTGGGAAGATTTGATACTACCCGGCCGTGAGAATCCATGCAATGGCGCAGATCCACGGTCAGAGCGAGTGAGACCAAAAGTTGGGAAAGATAGATTGTGTATTTTCGTTGTATGACAAGATGAGATGAAAATGAGATGCTGTCTATCTACCCCGGGGTCTCCCGAATGTATACTCCGCGTCGCTCATTCCACCTCCGTTACCCCTGTCTCTCCGTACACCCACCGTCCCTCCCAAACGATATACTTGGAGTCCGTGATTGATCGAGTTTGGAGATGCACTGGGAGGCCGAGATGGAGTGAACTCAGAGATGCACTTGGAGGGTGTGATCGAGCGAGTTTGGAGATGCACTGGGAGGCCCTGATGGAGAGAACTCAGGGATGCACTTGGAGGCCGTGATCGAGCGAGTTTGGAGATGCACTGGGAGGCCGAGATTTAATGAACTCAGAGATGCACATGGTGGCCGTGATCGAGCGTGTTTGGAGATGCACTGGGACGCCGAGATGGAGTGAACTCAGAGATGCACTGGGAGGTCATGATCGATTGAGTTTGGAGATGCAATGGGAGGCTGTGACCGAGCGAGTTTGAGATGCACTCGGTGTTAACTCATGATTATGGCAGGGAGAGATAGAGAGGGATGACTTAACTTCGTGTTCTTAGGTGATGGTAGAGTTGAATACAAGACAGAGAGAGATCAGAGGAGATGGGGGAAATCATCATGAGAAATTGGGACTTAAGAGAATTTTGTGTGCGAGTGTATTGACCATCCCCGATACCGCATGTACGAGTCCCGATCCAGCAGCTAATTACACCGATATGAGGTCTTCTAAACCCTATCAGGCAAGTCGTACCCCTGATTTCTCATAGCTGCTCGTATCCTCCATATCGTTCTCATCTTCATCCACCATCTCTCTCTTTCTTGTCCACAACTCTACCATCATCGCAAGAACACAAAGTTAAGTCATCCCTCTCTATCTCTCCCTGCCATCATCATGAGTTAACACTGAGTGCAGCATACACCGAGTACAGCATACACCGAGTACAGCATTCACCTAATATTGTCTGTCATCCCTTCATTCTCACGATTTCGAGTTGACCCCTGCATGTAGCTTCATCTTCCGGTGTACCTCCCAACTGATCGACCGCCACCAGCCAGTTCTCCATAACAACTTCAAACGAAAAGTCACCTTGTCACATTCCAACGGTTGCGAGTTAACTACTGGATAAATTGAGTCACGGCGCTCCGTCCATCGACCGCCTCCAAGAATCGTCCAAACTCGCTCGATCACGGCCTCCAAGTGCATCTCCAAACACGCACGATCGCGGCCTCCAAGTGTATCTCCAGACTCGATCGATCACGGCCTCCAAGTGCATCTCTAAGTTCACTCCATCTCGGCCTCCCAGTGCATCTCCAAACTCGCTCGATCACGGCCTCCAAGTACATCTCTGAGTTCCCTTCATCTCGGCCTCCCAGTGCATCTCCAAAGTCGATCGATCACGGCCTCCAAGTGCATCTCCAAACTCGCTCGATCGCAGCCTCCAAGTGTATCTCCAGACTCGCTCGATTACGGCCTGAAAGTTCGCACGATCCTGGCCTCCAAGTGCATATCCCCAACCTTGCTCGATCATGGCATCCAAATGCATCTCCAAACACGCTCGACTACCACCTCTAAGTGTATCTCCAAAGTCGCTCGATCATGGCCTCGGAGTATAACTCTGAGTTCACACGATGGTCATTTTCAGGCACACCTCGAATTGCTCTCAAGCAACGCCTACAGCCAGTCCAGATATAGCTTGTGTCGATGGGTAGCTATATAGATACAGAGATACATAGATACATAGATGAGAATACAAACTGAATACATGACTGTGATTCGAGGTGCTCCCAGACATGTCGCCGGCGCTCCCAGGTGCTCCCAGGCTTGTCGTCGGCGCTCCCAGTAATTCTGAAGGCCAGCAGGAATGCCCTCCTAGGGTCTGATACTCCTGAAATTGACGCATCTAAGTTTACACTCCACATCCTCTCTGACCAGTGACTACAATGCATTTTGCTGATGCTATGCAACACGACTCGTTGCCCGGGCGACGGGAAGTGTGGAATTCTCCGTCAGAGGGTACGAGGTTCCGTCAGAGCCATCAGAGCCGTCCGGAACACCTGGGTGTTCCTGACGGAAACTAGAGTTGTTGCTGATGTGATCTCAGAGACAACACAACCTAATGTTGCAACTATTTGATAACTGGGTGGTTCGCAGAGTGTTTTACCACATCTGACAAGACTATACTCTAGGAATCCAGTATTTTGTATATTGCATGACATCTGCTGTACAAGTAACTCTGCATAATTGCAACCTGAGTATGTGTTGTCCCACAAGTTTGGTAACTCAGGTGTAGTTGATCATTATGTGTACCTGCAATGTTCTTAACTAACATTCCAGTGATTCCAACAAAATTACATACTGAGATTTGAATCTGCTAGCAGCCATGTAGGCTAATGCTAATCGCCTGACATGTGGCTCAAGTTTAATCCTGCTAAACTTTACTTAACTGGCAAACTTATTGATCTCACCAATTGGTGAAATACATTAAGTAACTTGATCATAGTCGCAATATATTCCCCATTCAATCTACTACATACCATTATCACTGTCAAGAGAGATCCCCTAATAGTATTTCCCTCTCTAGAAATGGTTACCCAACAGTAGCTGCATCTGAACATGTAAACACACTTAAAATACCACTCAGATAGCGAAATAACATAATTCCAAAATATAATTGTCAAAAATTATTTATTCCTGAACTTTTTTCTCAATGTGTTGTAAACCATTCCATCATTCCATTCTCATCATAATCAAATAACAATAATTCATCTGCAGAATTATTGACATTATTGTTGATTTCCCATGCGTTCTCAGCATGTGTCTATCCTTCCCACTACACCAGACTAGTAGGTATATGTATATTTTTGTCACTGTAGCTTCAAGTAATTATCTTGTCCGATATTCAGCTTGCATCGTCTACTTCAATTGGGATTACCTCCCTCACTGGGTTTATTCCTTAACATCATTCCAATAAGCTGATATTCAACATCAGATGTATAATCAAATACTCTGTGAAGTTCAACTAGCAACATTATTTGTTGTATCTGACTCATTCCACCTTAGAGGGCTGCCACATTACATCATCCCACTTCAGGCAAACAAAGTTTTCCTGGAAAATCATTCGGTTGAGAGTAACCAATTATCCCCTGCCAAATTGCTTTTTCGACTTTCTTGTCTCCTGACAGTATTTTGCCATGGATATACTAACTCATTACAATTAATCTGATAGTATATTTACAACTCCTGCCATAGGAGGTCGGTATATATCTGAAGCAGAATTTCGACAATGTATATCTGTCAGCCTATTAGGTCACTATTGATAGCTGTAATTGGTATAGAAGGCTTTGAATTTAGTCACAATATACTGTATATTGTTATAAGCATACTCAGCTATTTTGAGCATCCTGGGGCAATCACTGTGAACCTAGTTGCAGTTGGATCGCCGTTCGCGCGGCAGGAAAATGTGTTTCTCACCACCGCTGCCACTCAGCTTGGCAGGGGACTGACCAGCGATGGGTTTGCAGAAATACAGGGATGAAGGAAATCGACTGGGCTATGGGGGTGTACAGACATTCAGTGGAAATCCAGATGGACTGAGTGATGGGGAGTATATGTTTGGGACACCCCGGGGCAAATAGATGATCTTATTATCATACAATCAATGCGCACTCTATGTTTCCCAGAGTGTGGTCATGGTTCATCTTCACAAGATTTCGTGGATCGTCATGGCCGGGTAGTATCATATCTTCTCACCCACTTTCTTCACTCCTTGAGCCAGAACTGCTCTAGCTCAGGAATTCCCTGTTGATGCGGCGAGAGGTGTGGCAGAGTGTTGATCAGGGGGTCTCTGTCTTCTTGCTCTGTCGTTTCACAACAATAGGCTTCATACATCCGGTTCAGTCAATCTGTCAGGTACCCCAATTGTGGGTACAAAGCCATGCTCACAGGTTGGTAAGTTCTGAGAATGTTATACCAATTGGCAATATATAGTCATGTCAATGTTCCATGTCTGTCAAATACCACACCTTCCAGACAACTGACATAGTTCCAAATATTGGTTCAATATGCCCTGACCACCATAGGGGAGTGGCTATTTCAAATTGGAATATAATGTACCTTATTCATAAACCAGTCCACTTCTTCCCATATATTAATACCTCCCTATGACTCTCAAGAATTATTGATGAAATAAGTAGCAATCGGTGTCCAGGGCTTAATTGGCAATGTGAGGGGATAAAGTAGGTCATGCTTTGCATGACATAGCGCCTTCATTATTTACCAGATGTCACAGTTGTTACAGTAACTCTGACTATTGTCTTGTACTTTTGGCCAATAGAAATTTGTCAATACAAACTCAAGTATCGAATCACTTCTGACATAACCAGCTGCCTTGATTTCAAACTCCAATTTCGAAATCCTTCAACCTATTTCTTCTATTTTACATATCTGTTGTCGGCAAGAAAATTACTTGTCATTTATGGATCAGTTTCATCAATTTTTCCCCCCTTAACTAGTGCTTTGTAAAGTAAGTTATGCTAAGTATCTAGCATAGTGTCATTCTGCAAATTCTATTATTGGCCTGGAAGATGTTTTGCTACTTCCATAGCCACTATCTGTATCACAAGAAACGCTGGATTCTCTATTACAACCTTTACATTTTCTAGCCATTGTTCTGGTTCCAACAGCAGTTTCACATGGATTACTACTGTATCTTCCCTCCAGAGGATTACGCTAAATACCTACACAATTTATTATACATACTATTTGACAATCTCAATCTATAATCTTAAGAATAATTGTGTTCTTGAAGTGTTTCGACTCATCATACCTGTCGACAGTTTAACATGCTGTGTATGTGATGGATAGTACAAACTGAAGCTCAGAATACATGGTGACTTTATATTTGGTTTGTTGAACAAAATATCTCAATTTGACATGTGAGAAAGCAATCACCAATATCTCTTAATTGTGTACATCAAAGACACTTTAAGGTGGTGATAACTTATTCTAAACAAAGTTGCATACAAATAACTCACCTTATTTAGACTGCTGAGAAATTATTCCTGCAAGTGCAAATTTGATGTATCATTGTTGATGATGGCCAGTCAATCTGATCCAAAATATCATACTATCAAAATATTCCCAAAGGCAGTTAATATCATTATTTTCAGACTGGCTGCTTACTATATATTAGCAATTTTACAATTGAATTCATGTCCACGCAATAAATCTCATATCGGTGAAACTATTTCTTGGCAATTGGTAATAATCCTTTGATTAAATTTCCATAATTCCAATAGTTTTTGAATATCCATTTGGTTGATTTGGCTTGGCCAACAAAAAATATCCTTAGCTTTTTCAGAATCCATTCATAGTGACTTTCGATTTACAATGAACTGGAGGAAATTAGCATGTTTACAATCAAATGCACATTAGTGAATATCAAGATACCGACTATATTACAAGAATATGTGGAAAACCTTGCCCAGTTGCCGAAAGTGATTGTCTTTGATTTCTTTTGTAGCAATCAGGATGTCTTCAATATACAGGACTGCATTACTTCACAGCTCTTCATCAATATGCATCTTTGTATTGAATACCAATCCAATTGCGAATAGGGATTTAATAACAGACTACATTTCTCTTTGCTACATTGCGAGCGCATTCATAGGGCCAAATGGCAAAACAATTTACTTATATAACCCAAATATAGTGCAAAACATGGTTAACCTGATGAGACCCAATACCATTTCAATTTGATGGAAACCTGGTTACAGAGTTATTTTTGAAATCCAATCTGCTTCTTTGATTTGACTTTGGAATTTGTCCATTGTTGGCCAAAAGTTGTACCGGTTGCAGTATGACTATTGAGATTTCATTAGCTAATACACAACCATAATTGTCTCCCATGTTGTTTTGGTACGAATAGGATTGGATTTCCTATAGGAGTATACAAAGGTTAGAGCCTTCGTTCATAATTCATCCATATCTTTGATGGGCACTAATTCTTCTTGCCGGAATTTTTGACTTAGTGATTCCATTCAGACTTGTTATTCCGGATTATTGAACTTAATTCAATTATGGAAACATATCATTGGCAGTGACTCATATAATGTTCGATCCCTGAATGATTTGGCATTCAGTAGATTGAATTGCTACCTTGATTCAAACCACTCAAACATACTTTACAGGATTCACTTCGATTTTTGTTCAAATGTGTTCATTATCAGTAAAGTTGCAGGTATTCCGATTTCTAAATGCATCCAGGATTCTTCCCATTTCTCAGAAGTTGTTCCTGCTTGAGTTACAGTATCCATAAACTCTGCATATGTGTTTCTGGTCAAGTGCGCTGTATACATCTGTTAAAAAATCTGTACTGGGTACCTCTTAGAAATGACCTGCATTAATACTGCTGCCAATATTTGGGCCAAATGGTTTTGCAATTAAATCTCTGTAAACATATCCCTGTTGTCTTCATCATCCCTTCCCACTTCAAGTTTTGCATGCACCTCATTATGGACTGTCATATCCAATAAGAGGGTTTTCTGCACTCCCTTCACTCTAATAAATAACCTCAGCTGTTTCCCTGCGAGCTTCTGTTTTTCACATTTAGTAAAGCACATCAACATGTACTATTCTAACCCTGTTGATGGTCTTTTCATCTTTCTGGGAATGTCATCGGTTGATATACACTCTCTGTCTGCAATACAATTCACAATAATTCAAAGTCATGTTTAGTTTCCCACCAGATCCTGGCCATGGAGCAATGCTTATTGGTCAACTCTGTTGTAGTTAGTAAATCTTCTTCGCATATCTTGCAATTTTTAATATACCTTCACTACTACTATGGTCGAACAGATGAGGTTGAGTTGGCCCGCCTGGTGGCTAATATCATGGCTCGGGTGGCGAGCGATGATCAGGAATGGTACATAGAAAGAGATTCAAGTGAGTGTGAAGGAGTTAATGTTACGGAAAGGTGGAGACTTTGAGAGATGCAGGAATAGGTGTGGGAATATTGTGTGATGGTGGCAGGATTATTTGGGATGATAAGGAAGTAGTTTGAGGTGCTGCGACATCAGACAAAATAGCAAGGTTGTTCTGATAAGAATTGCGTTGAGGGTGTATAACATCATGAGGAGATATTCAGAGGATACTTTGGAGCATAGAAGATGATTCAACTGTGGCAGACAAACTTCATATAATGAAAGATTGTTAATGTTGGAGGATGTCCTTTTCTTGGCACTTTACTCGTACTCTTGTATATCAAAGCAATAGACAACTTTGAAACAGTTTCGACTTTTGTCTTCTCTTGACTTGTTGCTCTGAACTTTGAGTTCTTTGCCCCTGTTCACCATATTACATTACTGATTTTAATATCGCCAAGTCCTTACCCCGCCCGGTACACTACAACGAGTCCCTACACACAGTACCCGATACTGAATGATCCTACATCCCTCCACATGGTGCAGGTATCATTCCCAACCTTGCTGTGTGTCTTGTTGGGTTTACCATGTGAACCAACGTTGGACACAGATTTGCGATGATTGCATTCATCTCCAGTTAGAACTTCCTGGATCTGATATCCATCGATACCCTCAGCGATCACCATATATGAATGCTAGAATATGACGGAAACTGTACTTCCCGAACGAATTGGTTGGATCATGCCAGAACCCCTCGCCTCATTTTTGAACCCCAACCAGTCAATACTTGTGATAGCCTGGGGACTATATTTGAAGCAACTTTCGAAGAAGAACCTTTGGAAGGCTACTGTTTTGAACAATCAGACGTCCCCTCCCTGTAGAAGAATTACTGGACTGACACAGTCAGAGAAGGTGGAGGTTTCGATATTATAGACCCCGTGTTTAAATGACACTGAACCAGAAATTTGTGTGCTCATTGATGGTTCCACTGCGATCTTGAGGAAGCTCGCGATCGTGAAGGCAATTATTGCACCAGAGCAGATTCGACAGTTGGACACCCCGCAGCAGCAGCGACAACCGCAAAATCCTTGAGGGTTCCATTGATCGTTGTTATTCCTCAACTTGCACTCTCTCCAAATTTGACACATAAAATGGGCACTAGTAAATGTGCTTGTTTCATTGCGATGTCTGGATCTGAACAACACCACTGACTGGCCCTTGTATCAGCTGCTGACCAAGCTCCCATTCGAGAGGTTTTAAACAGGAGTGCACTTAGCATGGGATTTGAGAAAACCCAGGAGACGTTGGGGAGGGCACAGGAGTTGCTACTGTGGGTGGCGCTGTTTACAGAGCCTGTGCAGTTGCGGCCGAGGGTGTGCAACCACCCTGAACAGATTATAGTGTCGCATAAGGAGATTGCAGATCTCAAAACCCAACGCTTCCTGCCGCCGACCTGTGATCACTCTGGGATGGAGGAACAGTTATAGGGCCTGGAGAATGGCCTCGCCAAAGCTAGGAGGAAGCCAGCCGCAGAAGGAATCGTGGAAGAGCTACAGGTGGATGTGCCCGTGATGATCCAGGAAGCACAACAATCTGGCAAGGAGGCGAGGAATTTACGGACTCAATTAGCGGACACCTGGACGCTCTGAGCGAGAGTGGCTCCGGGTGCTCCTGAAGGCCAGGAAGGTATGGGCCACATGTTCCCGGGCTCCCTGAGCTTTTCAGGGTTAGATTGAACGCAGTTGCAAGGCTGCTTTTCACAACTTCGAATGGTAATCTGTCACACACACAGCAACTGTCCTAACAAACGGTCGAAGATACGGTACGCATTCCATCGTTTGAGGGGCTTGGCCTTGAGCCAGATGTTGTGACATGTCTGGGAGGACGGAATAATACGGCTGGAAGATCTACAAGCTGTTAAACACCTCCTGGGAGCAGTGTTTGGCGACCTCGACCGGGTAGCCGCAGCGGAGAGGATGATGTGCAACATTAAACAAATGAACAGTGAGTAATATCAGGACTATGCTGAGTATCAAGTTATCGCCGCCGACTTAGACTGGAATCGATTGGCCTTGCAGAATGCTCTGCAGATGGGGCTAGGAGAAGAGATGAAGGACTCCTTCATGGATAACGACATGTAGGACGACCTTTCTGCGTGAGTTACTGTACGCCTGAAATGGGATAACCACATTGGAGAATGCCACGTGGAAAATGCAGCCCTGAAAATAGTTGGAGGGATGGCTTTTGCCAACTCTTCCAAACCTCCAGCAATCCCGATGGATCCCACAGCTGCCCAGGTTGGAACTGTCACCGGATATACCGGACCTGCACCAATGGATGTCAGCCCAGCAAAATGGAGGATCTTGGCGGAAGAATGTGGGAAGAAATTTGCAGATAAGAGGTGTTTATATAATGGAGGGTTCAATCACAGTGCAGTAGAATGTGCCGTGAGCAAGAAGGCCCAGATGTTTCAGGCGGCTGGTGAAGTGGTCATATAAGTAGGAACCAGGACAGGTTCCGAGGAATCGGGCAAAGATTAATTCAATTAATCATGGATTGATCTTCAGTTGACGGGAGATGTTTTGATTTAAATGCTTTAACATGTTTTGGAATGTCGCGTCACTCAGTAGGCAAGGTGGAGGTGTTGGAAGGATCAATGGACCGGAAACATTTAGTTATCACCTGCACATTGACCGTGAATAACCCACCGATCTCCACATTTGCATTGATCGACTGCAGGGCTGTGGGAATTGCATTTATTGATGAAGATTCTATTCGCCATCATTAGATACCACTACATGAATTGCAGGAAACATGACAGGTCATGGTAATCAATGGAAAACCCATTGAGTCTAGGGCTAATACACATACTGCCAAAATCGGGATGGAAATTCAGGACCATAAGCAGAAGTTACCAATGTTCGTTCCCAAGTTAGGACAGTACCAGATTCTGCTTGGAGTTCCCGGGCTACAATTCGATGATGTGGCAACTCGATTTGGGTCAAACAGAGTTACATTTCAGTCACAATTCTGTAGTACACATTGCGGTTAAAGTTGAAAAAGTTGCAGAAGAACCTGCGGAACCAGTTCAGCCTGCAGAGCAAGAGATAATCGAACAACAAATACAACCACAACAACCGTTCTGAGGGAATATAGTGAAAGTTAATTGGTCCTCGTTTATCCTGGCAATCAAGACACGGAAGCTTCCAATTTTTAAGGCTTCCCTATATGATATCAATAAAGAAATTGAAGTAAAGAATCTAAAAGAACGACCCCTGGAGGAAGCTATTCCTGAGCAATATCATGAGTTTGTGCCCTTGATTAGCAAAGTTCTGGCAGATCGACTCAAACCACATTAACCAGGCATTGATCATGAACCAAAATTGAAAGAGGTCAAGACACCCAGTCGGGCACCCCTCTATTCAATGTCATGAGCAGAGTTAGTGGTACTTGAGGGATGGCTGCAAGAGAATATGTCAAAAAGGTTTATACGACAGTTGTCATCCCCCTTTGTGGCACTGGGTTTATTCCGGAAGTAGCCGGATGGAGGGCTCAGAATCAGAAATGATTATCGGCATCAGCAAAAAGCGAAATTGGTTTCCGAAACTGGACCCCACACACAGATCCTTCCCCACATTCTCCACTAATCTTCCGAAAGGCTTATTATCAATCTTCCACCATGCTTTGAAGTGTCCAATGATATGATCGCATCGTCACGACATTTTGAAAACCGGTTTAGTCATCTACGCTATTTTACTGCATCTGTTTAGTTCACACTTGTCGTCTAGATTTTAATTGTGTCGACTGTTTTATGAACTGTTCCATTCATCTCATGAAGATTCCTAACTATCGAATCCCTTGAGACATTGATTATACGCAAGCTTGCGCAACTCCCATTGCAAAAATTAAGACATGCAGAGTATACATGAATCAGATTTGTATATATCGCTACAACGATTACTTCAAGCATTGTGTCAAATGATCAACATCTCAAACAAGTTGAAAGCCTACAAGTCAATCGTTTGCTCAAGTAGAACCGCGAGCTATCTGGCTGCTGCGTCAGCGGAAGGAGGTATCCAGCCCCTTGGATCGCGCTGATAGGGATGATATAAGCAGTTCCAACGCTGAACAGAGGTATACAACTGTAGCTTCCATTGAGCAAGGGTTGAATCGGAGGTTGATGTCTTCCCTCGACAATCACCATAGCCACAGTCTGACGTATCGGCCCTGTTGGAAATGTGTGCAACAATGCAAGAAGCCCTTGAACACTCGATTCAGCATCCTCGACGACGCAAAGACACTTCAACCATGTGAGAATGCATCCAGCAGTCTACCTCATGTGGCTATCCAGACTCGTCCCCATCCAGAGAAGAACTGTATCATTTCTTGGTGGCTGAAGCATTCTCCACCTGGTGGACCCAGTCCAACAAACCATATGAACTGCTTGCTCATCAGATTGAAAAGACGTCACCGGAATTGCTACTGCCATGTGCCGAATGCATTCTGCATCGCGGAGATGACCGAAATACTGATCGTGATCGACATAGTTCGTGAAGTTGGCAAATCTCTTGACACACCAAGCAATGTCATTCTGTAGCTCCCCTTTTGGCATTGCACACCACTGGGCCAAGTCATCAAGGGTCTTGATTTCTGATCGTGGGATTTACATCATTCACTTGATAAGCGCTGTGGTTCGAGGCATTTCATCGTCGTGATGTTGTATTGCAGGGTTTGGATTCAGCTCACGATACTGGAACACCTCATTTCAGGCTGTCGTGTGCACTATCTGGACGGTAGTCTCATGACGATTCGATTGTTCGTACGCGTGTTTAAGATCCATCATCGCTCATTCTGGGAGTTTAGAGCTTGCATTTAGTAGGTTGCCAAGCTGGCGGATATGGTCAGAGAAGTAGTTCAGGAGCTGCATCTTAACAAAGTTGAAATCATATTTGTGGACATAATGTTGTACAATTGCTGACTCGATCTGTGTTTCGTCTCCATCAACACAACCACACTTTGCAGCCGCAGATAGATTGTTCCAAGCGGGGTGACTATCCAATCCCACCTGTTTGTCCAAAGTAAGATGCTTTTTCAAGGCTTCTGAGACCTTCTTTGTAGATTGACTGGCACCAAATCGACTGAGAACATCCTGCTGATGATGAAATTCCTCCAGATAATTCTCCATGTACTCGATCGTGGCTTCAGTATTTTGCTGGTACTGTGCCACAAGGTGACAATACACTATATTCTCGACACACAACAGGGCTTCTGTGCAGGGAATTCTTTGGCTTGCCGAAAGGTTCAAAAGAGTTGCTGCGAAGACTGGAACACTCACGTGCCCGAGTGCTTTCATCTCATTACCACTCCATTGCGTCACCTGGCCATGAGGCCTACAGAATCGAGCGAAGCCAGGATATCGAGGCATCATCGCCCAGGGTGAGTTGAATTTGTCAATCCTGGAATTTTGTTCGAGGGAGGACATTACCCAGTCCATCAAATGCTTAAGCATAGCAGGATAGACTGTATGAAGAATATCAGGTATGATAATAGTCGTCAGGGAAATGCATTTCATATTCCAGAAGACGCCTTCTAATGTCCCAACCACTCGATCTTCCAGATCTTGAGTTGCTTCCCATCTGGCTGTGGCATCTTTATGAGTCACGAGTATCATCTTTTGGAAGTATAGCTGCTAGTCTCTCAATTGCCACAACAACAAATTTCCTGCTCCAAATGACCATTTTGGTGCTTCGCACACAGGGAAATGGGGTCGCTTGATCAATTCGAAGTGAATGATTTCGACTTTGTTAGCCATCCATGCACAGATGACAGGATTACATTGCCGCATCCGACAGTTCCCACGAAGCATACACTTTCTAGTGGTGAACAGCACATTGACCGGGTGAAAATTAGCTCGAAGACCTTTTCTAAAACCTCTGGATTTTGGATGTATTGTTCCTCCATGGCGGTTGTGTTTCCATGATCTTTAAAGTGAGATTTCGGATGAAAAGGAAGAAGGGGAACGAGGATGCTTGCAAGATATGAGGTGTTCTATCTAATTGTCGAGTTCATATCACCGAGACTCAAATATACTGACGATTCCTTCATGTCACCCAAAAAGTGTGTAGGATGTGTCTGGTCCGAACTGCCTGATAAAGGGAGAATTGTAGCTCCAAGCGGCCGCCGTAGCTATTGAAGTGGTCAAGATCATTGTAGCTATGATGCAATTCAACTAACGTATCTGTTCATTCCATCACCAGTCACATGATTTCACCTCTGAGTAGATACGTTCCTCAGCTTCATTGAATTCCTTTGCTGGAGCATACCACATATGGTCCCTGAACGCAGGCTGTTGCATGAGAAACTCAATTCATTCAACAGGATTCCAGTAAAAGGAACATGTGCAATCATTGTGGTGAAGGTATTTTGGATCGGATCAATGATTGTAACACCCTTTGCCCAATTTTCAAGAGTCGATGCGCATCACGTAGAACATTTCGTACAACAGTTCCAACAAATTGTGGGACGCAGTGAGGTTGCTCAGGGTTGCAATTGAAGGGTTCCTGAAAAGCTCTTCGATAGCAGCTCTGCCCAAGTTGTGCTTGATGCACCAGTGCGCTAATCGATACTCCTTCTTGCAGGAAACCTGTGTCCATATACTTATTTCATCATTGATGATATCGAAATTGTCATTACTAATAGGCTTGCGAGCTAGATGGTTGTCCAAGTGTGGAGTACCATGAATACGTGTCCGAACTGCAGGTCCCTCTGGATCGACACATGAATTGTCGCTGATGGCATTTATATTGCTGGAGTCATTGTCAGAGGGGTGAACAAAAGGTTCATGATGCAGTTCATGAACAAATTGACATAGAATAGTCTTGTGCTCGATTGCAAAACCATCATCTGGCAGATGTTCAGCTGATGAGGATATGTCCTTTTGTTGGGAGTGCAATGGTCGTGAGTGATGTCAGCGCCAATGTACGAGTGTGTCTTCGAGCAGTCAAGACACTGTTGACGAATGTCCATGTTTTGGTAGCAAAAAGATTTGTCGCAACAATGTTAAGAAGTGTCTTCGCGGTCCGTTTTCTACTCATTCCATTGGAAGCCAGCTGGTGATTGGGAAAAGCCACACAGGGATTTAGTTTTTCCAAATCGGGGTCCTACCACTCATGTAGAATATCTCTCATCCTCGTTTGCCTGTTTGTAAAGTGTTTAATGGTTCTCATTTTCAACATCCCTTGAATCTCGAAGACAATACCGCATCTGCATTCAGCTTGTCGCGGGGATTCTTTTGCACCCTCACATGACCCTCCTACGCCCATTCCCTGATTTGTGGTTGTCAGTTGTTGTTAAGGTCATACCTTCCATGTACCGTGCATTCTCGTTAGATACCAACCCAGCGATATCATCGCTGGGTACAAGAACTTGGGCAAGGACAAACGAATGAGATATGACTGTGGGCCATGCTTTTAGTTGTCTCTGTGATCAACTTAAGCATTCAGTCAATGAATCAGGGAGCTTAGATGATGCTAAGCAAGTTGTGTCCGCGCTGAATTGCAGCCAAGATGATGTCGCCGGATCTAGAAAACCCTTCCAAGCCCATATATGTATTCCCCTTGCCGGCCCACCTTACTGGACAAGATATGGCTTATTTGAACCTACAGTTATGCTGTTTGGTACAACAAATGCCAGAGCAGAATTCCAAGGGTATATTAATAATGCGATATGGGAAGCCCTGGATCACTTTGTCTAAGCATATCTGGATGATATATTGATATATAGCCATTCAGAGGAGGAACATGTTGAGTATGTTGAGTGGGTGATTCAGTGTTTGATGGAAGCCGGATTGTACCTGAAGTCAGAAAATTGGGAGTTCCATAAGGAAACAGTAAGATATTTGGGACTGTTCGTCTCGACAAGTGGAATGTCAATTGACTCAGATTATGTAGCGACAGTGAGGATTTGGAGCCATGAACAGAAAACAAAGTATGGGTGATTGAATAACCTGGTCGAAGCAGAACAATTCCTCAGGATTTGAAATTATTATCAACATTCCATTACTACGTATTCGGAGAAAGCGGAACCATTGACAAAACTGCCAAAAAATGATCAACCATTGCAATGGGAAAAAGAACAACAATCCACCTTAGCAAGTATGATAACAGCATTCACCACAGCACCAGTCCTTCGGCATTTTGAACATAAAAGGGAAATAATTATTGAAACGGACGGCTCAATTTACCTCTCTGCCTGCAGAATATCACAGTACAGTGACAAACAAGTTCTGCACCGACTGGCATAATGTTCGAAACAACATACACCTGCTGAATGTGATTATGACATATATCAAGTCCTATTATTAAGGCCCATGAGGAATGGAGACCAGATTGCGAAGGGGCTGTGTACCCCCTTCAATTGTTGACGGACCATCAGCATCCCAATAATTCTCTTCCAAAGATGCTGTTGAACTGAAGACAGGCACAATGTTCAGAATTTTTGACTCGATTTGAGTATCGAATTGTTTATAGAGTGGGCAAATCAAACAGGAATGTGGATGCATTGAAACAGAGTCCGGGAGACCTCCCTGACAGGAGGGATGAAAGACTTGAAAATATGGAACAGGTGGTTTTGAAGCCACAGAATTTACTGGAGCAATTACACTTGTTGGCTGATGGGCAGCCCTTTCAGAATAGTCCGTCCCTTTCTGAGCGTATGACAGAAGCATATGGGACAGACCCATTACCAAGGAAGATACTGGAAGCAATCCGTGTGGGTACTAGTTCAACATTGCTCCACATTCCGCAATGTATTGAGCAAGAACGGAGGAAATGATATCGAGGGAAATTGTATGCACCAGGGAATGTTGCGCTGCGCTTACTGTTGTTACAGGAGCATGATGAGACAGTGCCAGCTGGCATCCAGTACAAGCAAATAATTTTAACTTTCTCGATGGACAGCGTGATTGGAATGAAATGCGAAAGGAGGTTGATCACTATGTAAGGAATTACCATGGCTCCCAAAGGTCTCAGAGCTCACGACATTGTATGTTGGGAGTCCTCCACCCACTGCCCATACCAAAACAACTGTGGGAAGATAGTTGCATGGATTTTGCAGTAGGGCTGCCAGAGTTCGAGGGGTTTGATGCAATATGGCTAGTAGTGGATAGGTTGCCAAAGATGCGACATTTTGTACCCCGCCATACAATGAGTGATGCTCCCGGGGTTGCAGAACTGTTGATACGAGAAGTAGTACACTTACACAGACTTCTGCCAATGATTCTTTCGGATAGAGGACCACAGTTAGGTTCCACATTGTGGGGCCAGGTATGTAGTCGTTTGGTCATCGAGCAGAAGCTGTCAACCTCCTTTCATCCCCACACCGACAGTCGGACTATGCGAATGAATGCTCTCATGGAACAGTATTTATGGGTGTTCATTAAACATCAGCAAGCTGCCTGGGTGAAGTGGCTCCCAATGGCCAAGTTTGCGGCAAATAATATGGCATCCGAAACTACAAAGTGTACGCCGTTGGTCGCCATCAACAGAGTGGATCCCCGGATGTCATCTTCCGAGAACCCAGCAGAGGACGCAGATCCGTGACGTTTTGATGCTGATCAGGTCCTTGCAGTAATGCAACAAATCCACAATCACCTCCGAGTAGAGATGAGACAGAGTCAGGCATTGCAGGATGAAGGAGCATATCGAGGACAAATTTTGGCACGAAGTATAAAGGAAGGATCCCACCTATGGTTAGACGCCTGAAATATTCGGACCACAAGGCCTTCACGGAAACTGGATTGGAAATGGTGTAGCCCATTTCTGGTGGTCTGCCGAGTGTCACCATTCGCTTATGAGTAGGAGCTTCCTGCGTCAATCAGGATTCACCAAGTACATCCTCCATCACTCCTAGATCCCGTGGTGAACAACCCCCTTCCTGCGCAGTATGTTAAACTGCCACCCCCAGTGGAAGTCGAATGCGAGGAGGAGAATCAAGTCTCGAGTGTTGAGGACAGTCGTATGCATCGGAACAAGTTGCAGCATTTGATATGCTGGACCGGCTATGATTCATTGACGTGGGAGCCCATGAGGTTTGTGGAGGGACAACAGGTCATGGGGGGGTTCCACAAGTGTTATCCGGAGAAGCGAGGACCTCGGCCCTACCGGGGGGATACTCTGACTGCTCAGGTTGCAAGTGATGACACGGGATGGTACATGGGATGAGTTTCTGTTCAGCGTGATGGAGTTGGTGTTATGGAAAGGTGGAGACTGTGAGAGACGCATGATTAGGTGCTGGAATATTGTGTAATGGTGGTGGGATTAATTGAGATGATGAGGAAGTTATTTGAGGTGTTGTGATGTCACACGATGTGGCGTGGTTGTACTGACATCGGTTGCTTTGCGGGAGTGTGAAATCATGAGAAGAGATTCAGAGGATACATCGGAGCATAGTAGATGATTTGACAGTAGCAGACAAACGGTATATAAGGAGAGGTTGTTGTTGTTGGAGGATTTCCTTTTCTTTTCGCTTCACTTGTTCTCTTGTATATCAACAGAATAGACGACCTTGGAACAGTTTCGATTTATGTCTTATCTTGACTTCTCAATCTGACCTTTGGACACTTTGCCCCTGTTAATGATATCACAGTATTGTTTCCAATATCGCCTACTCCCGACCCTGCCCGTTTCAGCTAAGGTGGTTTTTGCAGTTGACCACCTCTATTGCCTTCCACATTTGCTTCATTGGCATTAGTTTAGTTATTTGGATACATTGGGTCTTTTGGTTGGTTTGGTTAATTGAGGAAATTTTGTTAGTTTGGTTATTTCCGTCATTTGATCAGTCTCTTTCTCTAACTGTTCCATAACTGTAACCTGATTGACTTCCGGTAATTTGATGACTGCTTTCCGAATGAAATGTGAACAAGTCCAGTATGTCATCGAATCAAAACAAGTGGCTTCCTATTTCATGCACATTACTCTGCTCCACAGTTACTGATGCTGATCAATGCAATGTACTTTGTGAAAATTGGCGTTGTCTCATTGTTGACATTAGTGCAGTATGAACTTTCTCAACTTTGGACTGGGTATTATTCCTGGCTCTTGCATGGGTTATTAGATCTCCTTCTGTTGCGGGTACTTTACAGTGTGGTTTAATCAGCTCTACTTTATTGTAAAACGTTGTTGAGTACCTAGCCATACTCCAAGATCCTGTTGAAGCTTGTTCATTAAACTTCTGACAGCAAGTAATTGTAATATAATATTGCAATATGTCTTGAGGATATTGATGATTTAGTCGTATAATCCCTAAGACACCTGTCATGCTTCTTCCACAACATGTGTTAGCTTCAGTCGGGAGCATATTGATGCCCATTTCAAATTCATTCAATGCAACTCGTTGAATTTTTGTTCCCTCTCTTACTTGTTATATTTGTCCTTTGACTTTGGCCAGCTCCATCCAATGTAATGCTTTGTGAATGCCACTATCACTCTTGACTAGCATGAATCTGTTCTCCAGTATTCCTTCCTCTTTGTTGAAACCTTCCATAATATGCACCACCAGTTGAGCCAACCTAGATAGCTACTATCGCACTATACAATTCCAGCAGTTTCTCATGTTCACCTCTCCAAAATCTTGATTGGCCTCATCCAGTTCCTTCTGGTTCTGAACCAAATTGCTCATTTCTTGTACCTGTACTGACTCTCCCTATTAGCTATGGAACCATGATGCTACAACTCAGGATGGTGTTGGTAACTTCCATCCCTGCACATTCTCTACTTTGGAGCCACTTTGTGCCTATTCCCAGCTACTATTGATCAGCCTTATCTGGGTAACTGCCATTGTTTAATGTTATTAACATGAATGTAATTGGTAGTGAAATGTAATTCCAAATGATTATCATAGATTTATTGTGATTGTTGCAAAGCAAACACTCACTGTTAGCTTCTGCAAAGTGATGTTTGCACACTCTTTCTAACCTGAAAAGGGCTTGACAGTTTGTGTGTTTGTGAAATTTGAAATGATAAACCAAGCAAATCCGCTACTTTACATGCAGTTTTTAGTGCTGTTTGTTTGCACATTGCTTTCAATGAAACATGCAATGCAACAGCAAATTCATCCAGGATAGTGATTGATACAATATTTAATACCGTCCATATAACTACAATACCATTCGTTGCACTTCTTATACTTTGTTGAACATCCTTGTACTTACAATATTATACTGTCACTGGGCTACTGAGATCCCCATCACAGATACAATAGTTATCAATGTAAGTACAGTCACTTTTCACAACTTGTCTTCTCTTTCTCTCCATATGTTGCCAATGTTTCAACATCTTGTTAGCAATTACAAGAGCAAACTAATAATTATCACCATTGGGAGGGAGGTCACGTTTGTGAACACATTCTTTCAACTACTCATGCAGTAATAGATCCATCTCAATTATAATGATCCCAGTGATATTTGTATCCTACACTTGAAGGGTGGCACAATACCTATTATGTGTTGAACATCCTACCCAGGTGTTTGTAATGAAGATCAATCTCCATGAATACAGGAATAGTATAACTATGTACTATCTCGAATACTGTTTTTTAGAAGATAGACATAGGAGTTGATGCTTGGTTATAGGGGTGTCATAAGATACAGGTGTGAGAATGAACAAAGCAATTGTGGCAGAATTCTTAATAATATTTTAAGGTGTTCTTCACTGGTAATATTCTAACTGTGGATTGCTGCTGGAGCCTATCCTGGTCATTGATGGAACAATGTAATCTCTGCATTGTCAAGTCCTGAGGATGAAACTCTTTCAGATATTCCCACTATGACATCAAGTTTGATTGGATGCTTATCTCTGAGGTAATTTCCTTTTGCTGAAAATCCCTTCTCAACATAGCCATGCATCCTATATAGTTATTATATTCTTACATAAGTGTTTTTAATGAGTTACTCTGCTCACTGGTGTTATCCTCATTAAGATATCAAATATACTACAATGAAGAAATGTACCATCAACTCTTACATCTTCCATTTTGTTTGTTCAGTAGTTGGAATATCTGTGGACACATATGCTAATAGTACTTTATTTCAATTATATTAATGCATTACCTCTGAATTAGATATAACCACAATTTCATCAGAGACTTAATTGGGGAACAACTGAGACTCCATCATTATGGATTATATTGTCCTGAGACATTCTAGCTCAACTCAATAAATAGGTTTACTTCAGGTGTTGTATCTTCCACCAAATGCATCGATACTTGAGAAAATACATGCTAAGTTCTCAATTGTTCAATAACCAGAATGTGGATAGAGTATGTTACTGCTCTTCAGGAGACTGGGCTGTAGGATTCTAATTACTTCCATACTGCATGACATCTGCTGTACATATAACTGTGCATAATTGCAATTTACCAGTGTATCATCCGACTGCATTCGTATAGTAGGTGTGGTCGATCATTGTGGGCATAGCTGATTGTCAGAACTAACATCCCAGTTATGGAAAGACAATTGCATCACCATGTTTCAATACGATAGGAGTGATGTAGACGGACTCTAATTAATCGACATGTGACCTAATCGTAATCCCTCTACAGATCCCTCGACTAGCCAAATGCAGGTTGTTATGAATCAATGTTATACATGGAGTACCATAACTGTAGTTTCAATGTATTTACTATCCAATTCACTACATACTATATTCTCTGCTTAAGAAGAACCCCTAACAGATGGTGATTTTTGGCATCAGATTAATCACTATCTAATCCTGACAAGTTGATTATCCCTTTGCCAGTAGCAGGCTTGTGAATAGGCCTACTTTCATGTGTACTATACCATGTCCCTTACTACAGTACAGCCATCCACTTAAATTCCCCTGTAGAGTATTATAAAGTGAAAGCAAACAAGTAGAAGCTTTCTATTTGTGAATACTTGTGGCATTGTAACAAATTCTGGGATGCTGAGTTTCATATACATGGCAGTACTTTGGAGATTGTCAGAGCATTATCTTTTAGCCTTGTGGCAACTACCTTCCAACTTCCCATTTGCAATACTACCACAACCATGTATGAAAAAGCCCTCAGACCTTGGAACATTAATGTTGCCTACCTACCCCCACCACTGATACTCCCATCTCCTTCAACCTTATCGAAAAATGTATAAGTTCGAAGTGCCAAGCACTGCATGATAGATAGTCACACTGACCACATGCTTACATCTTTCATACCACCACCACCTCCAGTGGTACAGTACCAACTTTTATTTCTATCTAATGTTTGTTTACCTACCACTCAAGCTATACAAGACTGGCTCAATTTTGAGAGTAATTATAGCTCTTCAGCTGAAGAATATATTCAGCTAGTCAGATTGATTGCGGCGATTCACGCTGCCAAGCAGCATAAGAAATCTTTCAAACCACCCTGTCATAATTTGGTATATCTTTCTTACTTCCCCACATTTGAATCTTTACAACCAATTGTCCCTCTTTACAAAGGATGAAACAATTTGCCAGTTGCATTCTCTAAGGCAGGTACAACTAGCCATGTTCAAATCTGCTATGATATTGGAAGTTCAGTGGTTATTGATATGATAGGGGCCATGCTGCTCTAGATGGATAGTTCTCCAGGTTCAATTATATCTACCATCCACCCTGTCACTTCTTAGGATTCAATGGTGCTGAGAATAAGAAAGTATCCAGACAAAATCTGTATGAATGAAAGTTGAACAAGTTCCACAATGCTTTCTGGAGAATGTCACAAAGAGCTTAATATACCAGTCATTGTTGATATCTACAACCAGCACATAGTCAGTGTGGATGTAGCCAACATGTACCAAACCTGCTGTCCTATATAGTTCATAGTCAGACTCATTTAAGATCTACATATTGTCTTAATTCTAGAAACTGCCCTTATTCATAGCCAAATAATCTTTCAGAATCATCTAGCAATGCAGGGCAGCACTATAGAGAACTTCAATGTCTGAATCGCCATTATGTAAAACCAAATGCTTGCTCAATATTCATCAAGATTAACAGTTCCTTGTGTGTTCTGGCTTTGCTAAACATCGCATGGGCAGCTCTGACTTCACAACCATCCTTGCCCCCTCTTCTTTTCAGGCTAGTTACCCAGCTTACCCTCTGTCCCCGCTGCCAAAATCTTCCCAGAATGCATTTCCCACTTTTGATGGAAAGTTGATTACATTGTTGCCTTTGCAGGTGGAAAAGATCTGAGGGTGATAGTGGACAAGATATGAAAACCAGCAAAAAGTGTGACAACTACAATAAGAATTTGTATTTCACACCCATACCGAATTATTTTCATGAATTTCACCATAGGCAGAGTATCCTGATCGATGTTATGGATATGTGGGCACATTCCAGTTGTATGATATATAATTCGAAAGTGGACCAATCTGTTGACTTAAATTCAGTTACCAGCAAAGTTATAATTACCCATTTATCAGTACCTTTGCCAATTTGCCTTGGTAGTTATACTATGTCATATCTTCTCCATCAATACTGTCTGAAGAACTTAGCCTTTATACAGATGTTAATAATCTAGATGCAGATTTGATCAAATGTATTTATATACTGTACTATAATAATCTGACTACTATAGTCATTATAATAATTTAAAGTCCAAATATCTCAGCTTTATATACTACTACTTGAAGGACTTTTGGGTAGTAGATGGGAGCTCTGCAATCTGACCGGCTCGCCTGGAGGTGGAGGTGGTGTATCTTCAATCTGTCATACTCTAACTACAGTGAATACATTATGAATAAAACACAAAACTATAAATACTATATAATAGGTGATCACAGTGATTTCCAAGATATTTGTACATAGGCTACCATCTGATCATCTTGGTAGTATACCTTCCAGATTGTTGTACTTGGAAAGGATTCATTATTCTTCAAAATTCCACTATGACAGAGCTTAATTTTCATTTAAAATCAAAACCTGATCTCCCTGGCCACTGTATTCAATCTGGATTTAATTTTGAATTGTCTATAACTCTGTGTACTGCATACAGTTTCTCTACTCCATCTGGATATATACTCTATATAAAAATCTAATGGCTTTGTAAAACTATTTCTAATTTTAGAAATATCCATTGTAGCTATATTGCACCCAGTATTGCAATTATTAGTGTAATTCTGACTAACTGCAGTCAGCATTGCAAATAGTTCAAACTCCTTCAGCAAATGGGGTACATTATGACCCACTGTACTGGTTCAAATTGTAATAATTTCCAAAGTAAAGTAATGTGACTTGTTTAATTTGACTGAAAAGTTTAAAAAATAATGAAGTTATTGGAATATATATACCTTGTATATAGCAATACTTTTGCTAAAATACTATACAGCACCGGGAAAAATGACCTTACGCGACGCGTAACTCATAGAGAAGCTGTTTTTGGGACGGTAATTCATAGCATATTTGACGCGTGGCACTATGAATGTCCTATGGACCTACATGTTGACTAGATTACTATGATATGCATGCAATTTTGTGCGCTGGATACTATACATCACTGCATACAATAAACTTGAAAGCAAGCTGCCAGATGCACTTCATTGCACGCTCCCAAGTACACTCCTGATTGCACTCGATTGCACACTCACAGCCTGCTTGACTGTACGTTCCCAATTGCTCTCGATGGCATACTCCCAGCCTGCTTGACTTACGCTCTCAAGTAAGCTCTCAAGACGCTCCTAAGTACACTCCCGGGCATGCTCTCAAGGACGCTCCCAATTGCTCACGATGGCACACTCCAATCTTGCTTCACTGTACGCTCTCAAGACGCTCTCAAGCACACTACCGAGAACGCTCTCAAGCACACTCCCAACTGCACTCGATGGCACACTCCCAGCCTGCATGACTGTACGCTCTCAAGTAAGCTCTCAAGAAGCTCTCAAGCACACTCCCGAGCATGCTCCCAAGCACACTCCCAATTGCACTCGATGACACTCCCAGCCTGATTGACTGTACGCTTCCAAGTAAGCTCTCAAGACGCTCTCAAGCA
>Ga0307512_10001404_pt1 | contig 34239 bp, 30 predicted proteins | sample 14_EM_MG_FD_200267 | JGI IMG/M metagenome (GOLD analysis project Ga0307512, IMG submission 200267) | Populus trichocarpa ectomycorrhiza microbial communities from riparian zone in the Pacific Northwest, United States - 14_EM | ecosystem: Host-associated > Plants > Roots > Unclassified | place... | reverse complement strand
CACTCTTAGATAATATACAATCAAGCTTCTCTAAGTATCACTATTTCAACACCAATTGTTGCATGTATATATAGACCTGACACAAACTGACCGTTTCCGGGGTTGATGGTACGGGACGAGGCACACTTTTCTTTCATATATAACTCGCGTCTTTCTCCTTCTCTCTTCTCTCAGTATCTAAGTCTATTCATACGCTTCTCCACTACACTATTTCAACACCAATGTTGTATATATACTGGGATTGTCTGCTACGACCTTGTATGAGCATATGTGGATACGGGCATCTATCGGGACTTAGAGTGATGCGTTGTAGATAAGTGTGTATGCATACGCATATGGTACATATACGTCCCTTTGGGCCCCAATTAGATTAGATACAACGAAACTTCTCTATGTTAGTATTTAACACCAGTAGCCTCTGGCCCAGAAACACTACGCCCGATAAATCGTAGTCCGCAATTGGGTAGACGTCGGCCCGCCCCGGACGGACATTTCGGAAGCTTGGGTGAGAGGAAGGTAGACGGAACAGGAGGGACAGCGCAAGAAGTCGGGGGTTTGGAATAATGGTGTGACTTGCGTCCGTCTATGTAACGCAAAACTCCCTGTTTTTCTATACTCAGATTAAAGAAAAATCAGCTGGTGTTATGTCAGGTCTGGGCGGGGGCTAAAATAACTTTAGCATCTGCCCAAACCTGACATCAGCAAGTATAAATAATACAAGCGAGTTATAAGTCATAGTGAGAATACACGGCATAGACAAGGACTTCCGTGGAGGCGTGTAATCACAAGGAGCCGGTGGGCATATGTTCGTGGAATGGTATAGACGAAGCATAGATGTAAGTACAGAGTACGGAGGGTCGGAGGTGTGAGCAGCGGCGGAAGCATGACAATGGTTGCCAACGCGTCGGCGGATGCGGGGGAGTGGACGAATAAGAACAATATGAGAGGGTGATATCGGATTTGACGTTCATGTAGTGTTTCAGTGGAGCCAAAGGAGTGGTTGAAACTAAAAGAGTACATCAGACTGAGGCATATATTTAACAGGCCCAGGTTATCGAAGCAATGTTGAGACGTATTGTTTGAAATACCGTAGGTAGATGACGTATATACTCAATATCTCGATAAATGCCTCAAAACATAGCCCGCAACAACACTACTGTAAGGCGAATTTCTGAGCTGTGTAGAGTACACTCGACTCAAATATCTAAGTACCGTAAGCTCAGATACAGGAGCGACTGAACAACACAGGTGTGACTACCATGCTTCCGAGTTCCACCTGAAGGATCCCGGCTCGTCAAAACCGAAGAACTTACGACGACTTCTGGAAACGGTAAGCGAACGCAGCGAGTTGCCCAGAATGTGCAAACATACATACATACATACATAGTTATGGTCAACCTGCCCAACATCGAATGGATCCTTGTACAGGTCCCTAGCGCTTCGGGCCGGGAATTTCCGGTGCTGAATGGGAGTAGAAATAGATCCATCGCTACCCGTGCTAACTTTTGTATCTTTTTGCTCCAGTGTATCTAGTACTCAGTAGTACGGATCAAAAGTATTACACTTCATTCAGAGGTAAAAACGTAAGCGCTGATCCGTCCCTACCATGAATTTAAACTCCCTAAAATTTGAAGAGTAGTTTCGGGAACGCGATCGAACGCCCGGGACGGACCTTTCCACCCCTGTTTAGAACCACAACATCTCTTCACCCACATTGCTCCTCATATAGGCTTCGGTGGATGATTCTCCCCTCTTATTCTAGTCCGGGTATCAGTGCCAGCGTATTCTTCTCTTTACCTGGAGGTTGAAGTGCCCATTTTCACCGATAATCAGGATAAGTTATAGCGCGTACTATTGAGCAGCTTCGAACAGTACACAAGTACCACAGCATAGCCAACAAGGAAACTAACCGTGCTACACTTCCAAAACGAATGATTAATCGTGGAACATCCTTCCGGCAATTTCCTATCATTTAGATTATTGACACATTCAAACTTTGCTATGACTGTTATAATAAACTTGCTATGGTGAACCTATCGTGCCGAACGGTTGTTAACTCTTAAATCTAAGGGCATGCTCGGTTGTCCAATTTTTGAAATTGTGTAATTTGTGATCGGTAGCAACCAACATTCGGAAGTGATTGTGGGGTAGGGTTTTCAAGGTTTTCAAGACATCAACCCCACTATATGCCGCTTATAGCTTCAACCTCCAGCATACTCACCCACCAATTTCTCAATACAATAATTATATCAAAGGATAGAAGGAAAAATATCCTTTCACTTTATTGGAAACAATCAATAAATATATTATTGTGTTGGGAGAAAGGTATTTGCTGTTATGGTGAGTTCTAGCAAAAAACACCTCTAGAGGTAAAAGTTGAAAATCAACTTTTGAAGTTTAAGGTCACAATTGCCAGTTGGTTTTGAGTTCATGAGGCTCAATTTTTGTGTGGTAAATTCGACTTTCGAGGTGCAACCGAACGCGCACTAAGAGTCTTTTATGGAATTGACACGCAAGTGATCACTACTTAACCCTAACCTAGGGCAGATAATAGCTGCATTCAATAATCCGATGTCTCGCAATGACCTCCCCAATGACCTTCCCATCTACTATACTGTCGAACTTTAGACCCTACGCCTGTTGTCAGTAAGCTAACAGCAGCAAGCGAGACGCACTTACTTCATCAAGTATTGTCAACCTCAGGTCACATTCCAACACATAATACCTTTCTCCAAGAGGGTTTGTTGTTCTCTTGAAATTTCGCCGCGGGATACATGATAGATCTGAACGAAGAGTGCACACTTTAGAAATGGCTAACATATGATTAGTGATCGTTCAGATAGGAGATGGTTCGTCATACATACCGCTTGGATCCTCCCACATAAACTCTGGCGCGTCCGGAAGATCGCAGGTATATAGATCGGTATTGATTATGAAGTCGCTCGGAAGCGCGGAGTCCGAAACCGTTTTGGAGAGTTCAATTGATACTGATACTTTTTCGTTCATAAGCATACCCTGCGTAGTCAGTAAATGAATATTTCCGTGGTTGAGCCAGCCATTCACCTTTGTAATGTACCAGCTCATGTGCCCGCTAACACTCCATGTGTCAGTTTCTGAGTCCCAGCGCATATGCTGAATGAGAGAGTTGTAGTCGCTCCGCCAGGTATTTTGTTTGGAGCTCCAATCCTTCGGTAGGACAATAGATGATGGTGTACCAATGCTGCACGACGCTCGACGAACCTTTTTGATTGAACCATCTAGGCCCCGAAGAACCGCCCCACGGGCCTGTTGATAGATCGGAAGGTAAGTGAAGGTAGGTCAATAGGTCGGATCAATATGTACCACAGAAGTTCGGCTGTACGTTTTTTAGCGGTTGTTAGCAAATATGGAATTAATATGTAAGCTCAAAGAACTCACGAGCCTTTGGGCTGGAGAACCTGGAGGGAGATTAATCTCGATCCAAACCGTGTATCCTGCAACCGTTTCTGAAGATATTCTGAGGATCCAAGTTCACCCACAAGCAGTATTCCCTAGATGATAGCGTATTGGTACCGAGGTAACAGAATAAGGGGACTGAATTGTACAGAAGTTTTGACTTACCGCCACAGATTCCCCCATTTGTCGTAACTCGATGACCTGATATTCCACTAGGTTGATGATTTTGTCCACGATAGGATCAAATATCCCTTGGATAGCGTTACTGTATTGGAATACGACGGTCAGTTATGTAAAGTGTACTATGTTTCTACCATAATAAGTCATACCTCCCCATGGTATGGTAACAATCTTCGACGTTGGTATCCTCATTGTCTCTGATATCAGGCACACACACTTCATACATGATGTGCGTGTCTTTGGCATTACGGAATTTAAATTTAATTCCCTTCGCCCAAGAATTCATCATCGTACTCTTCGAACGTGGCTATATCAGTCAAACGATGAGTTCAGCAACAGTTGGTTACGCTACTTTCCGAGAGAGTTGAAGAGCAGGAGGGGGGTGAGTGTCTGTACTTTCATGTTGTCAATAGCCATATCACCCAGAACACCCCGAATGTACCCCTCAAATGCCTGGTCTAAGAATACGGATCCACACAGGGCACCTGCTACAATTATTAATACTGATTGGCAGTGTGGCTATGCTAGCTTAATTGAGCTCACCAGTACCACTCGCAATCTCATCAAACTTTAGAGGATCCATATTCATTGTCTTATAAGAATTTATGTCCCTTGATGCAGTGTAAGCATTGCTCCTCGAAAGGCAAGGAATTCTTACACAGTCCATGTACCTGCATTACAAACTATGAAAGTATCGCCAGTCTTATAAAGAGTTAGTCAAGATAAATATGACTGAAACGATGAAGAGCTCTTGCCTTGATATGATTGGGTTGCATGGCATTGAGAGTATGCACTGCAGCACACTCAGGTTCGCTTATAAGGTGAAAGCTCTGTCGGTGTGGTCCAAAACCTGCACCCTCCGCTGCTTCTACTAGGCGTTCCTTTGCACAATCATCCCAAGTTGTCGGGATCGTCAGAACATACTCTACATTTGAGTTACGGACGACTTGCACACCGAAGGAGCTTTCCATATCTAATATAGTGATTTCTCGAATAGACTTCAAGTAGTCTGTGACCACGGTAATAGGAGATATCTGCAGCTTCAGAAGCGTTTTAGCCATTTCTTGTACGTGCGGGACAATAAATGCCTGTATATTAGATGTGTTTCCTGACATAGAGAGCCCATTAAAAAGATCCTCCAAGGGTCTTTCAGAAGCGGTCCCAGGAGTGTCCTTCAGATGTGTACCTAGTTGTTGCGACTCAGTCGACTTGAGTTGCAGTTGAAGTAAAGGTTTGAACCATCTCAGCACACCCGGAGAATTTGGAATAACCTCATAACCCCACAGTTTAGCTCTGGTCTTGGGGTCAGTGTAGCGAACCAATGATGGAACATTAGTTTCTTGCGAGCCGTTGTTTGGCCAGCTTTGTACAAGACGTATATTATTAGAAACTAATGAGTGGCCGAAGGCAACTGATGTAATACTAGGACGCAATAGTGTTAGTAGAAGTATAGACGTAGAATGAAATAACGAGGACAAACGTACGTCATCCCAAAGTCAACACCGACCACAAACCGTAGCTTTTGGCCATCGGTAGAGCCCATAATCTTTTGCATTGTCTGGTGTTACTTCGCCTTTCTGTCGAACGTGGGAGTGCTGGTCGTGTCCGGTTACTGTGTAGCCGTTTCCACACAACTTCGAGGGGTTTTGGGCTTGCTATGGAGTCTTAGGTTTGGTGTTTTATTTCGCTGACTGAATTGATGTTTGTAACGGTGGTAAGGAACACTCCAGGCTTGATAGGTTTCCTTATTACCGCTGCCGTGTTGGTACTATGGATTCCCAGCGTGCGAATGCTGTGGCTAGAATGGAGAGGTGATAGGTTGCAGTTACAATTTGGGGAAGAGATAAAGTTATAGGCGGAAATATGCCGCCAAAAGTGTAACAAAAGCTGTAGTGGCACTGCGTGCGATTCAGCATGATGCATGTACTTTAACTAATCCCTGCTTCTGCCATTTCAGGCGGTTAGTGCAGATAACCTTGTCTCACACCAAAACCTTATTGACTGATAGCGCATCTTTACCTAGAGTGACTTATCTTATCCAGTTGCGGTGGCAACCGGTCGCAACCACGAGGAACCAGATGCCCGTTCCTAGAAGACACCATTAAGTAAAATGACGGAATAACCACATGGCCCCCACACCTTTTGGTTCCACTCCTAGTTAGTCCATTCTTTTCTTTGTGTCATCGCTTAAGGAAACTCTATTCGCTGCGACAGCGCCGCTTGTCTGCACCGCGAAATACAGAACTGGAGCCGTCGCCGGTTACAGCTGGCAGGGGATAGTGAGATATGAGCTCTAATTTATTTCTACATCTTGCTATACCATGTATGCAGCAATGTAATGCAAGAATATCTCGCTGGTCACAATTGCAAACCCCAACTGGCACTTCTATGACCAGTTACAGATTTTGCTCCCAGGCAGGAGCTCATACAATATTTCCCTTTACATACGCGGCAAAGTTGATGTGTCACATATCTCGGAAAGTAGAGCGCGTTGAATTGAGTCATATCGTTCCGTACCATACCGCCCGCTCAGTGGACGATACCCTCCCATCTATTTGAAGGTACTGTATGCATGATTTGCTGGAATTTCTGAATTTGAAAATGCTTCCAATTTTATTGGCGGGACAGCTGCCCTGTGGTGTAGTCGTGAGGTGCGAATGCAGTATGTCTGAAAAATGGGGGCGCTTATTTTTTCTACAAGTCGATGCGGCACACCTTCTCGATGCAGGGGTAAGTTGGCGGTACACGCGCCACCTCTCATGCATGTTTGTCTGACTGCCGAGCGGTATATTGATAAGCGCAGCATGGATTACCATACCTTTACCCCGCACCGGTAATATCAGTTTTGTTCCCTGTAAAAACAGTCTAGATTACCTGCACAAGTTATGAACGGGTTAGGCCTTATTGAACACTAGGTGCAGTTCATGCGCTTTAGCGCAGAGTATGAGAAATTCAATACTGACATCACGCCACACCCCCCCGCCCATCGAAAGCGGTAGTTGGCTTTAGCCAAAGGTATTTGGGACATGCGACTCCTGCATAGTTACGTATTGTTACACGATATTGGATATTTTGATTCCACCCCGCAAGCTTAATTTGATACACTGTATTGAGATCACTACCGAAAGACTGCAGACAAACGGTTTTACGATTGAAGATTTTAAGAATGAACAAAAGTGAATTTCAGATAATTGACATGAAGCCATATTAGGGCCATATTTGACGGGCCCAATCGCAAGGCCTTCGCTAATTTAACCAATTCATCCCATTTACTGGATAAAGTAGGACTGATTCTTAATTTTCAAGGCACAAACACTCATGGGAGCCAAGGTAGGGACCGTGTGACATTCCAGCATGCGACCAGCAGCCCTAACCAGGCTTCCCAATCGTCCGTCTCGTCCGGGCAGAGCCTTGCCCGACCCGCAGATTACAATTCTCCGGGCTGAGAATTCCTGCCCGCTTATGCCCTAGGGTTTCCAATATCCGGACTATAACCCTGCAGGGCCTTACAGTCTTTGCACGTGATGGGAAGAAATATGCCACTTATGTCCACCAACTCTGTGAAATGGGTCAGCAGTGTAGAAAATGTGAATCAACGATGTGGGCGCTATACTTATTGCATATACAGGTCTCAGCCGGAGATGAGTCTCGTGTGGCCGGAGACGGAGGTGTCTTGTATGGCCGGAGACGGTGATGTCTCGTATGGCCGGAGATGACTGTTGACTCTGATACGGGCTGAAGGCATTCAGCCGTACTTGCACTCTCATATATATTGGCCTTGTGGCCCTCTTAGATAGAATACAATCAAGCTTCTCTATCATCACTATATCAACAATACTGACCGGGTGAGTTATATTGACAGAGATAATGGGCTTTCGCCCGAGATCATCGACCAGCATTATGTGACTGCTTCGCTGTTACGTGGGTAGCCATTTCTAGTGTAGCATTGTAAACATCGTGTCCTTGTTAGCACTCTCCTTTTCTTCTCTTTTTCTTTAGACTTAAACTTGTACAGTAGACGGGAGACAATCGACGAGCTTTCCACGCCCACCGCAGAGTATACGTGTCAACAAGTAGCTACCAATACACGTCAAATCTCCGTTCATACGTCTCGTTTAGGTGTCCCAGCTCACACGGTAAACTTCAACTTGGCCTGGTTGCCGACCTGGTTGCTAGCCGGAATTGTACACATACGGTAGCGGTAACCCCGCAGGGGACCTCCAGTCGCTCTGATCGGGCCCTAGGGATTGTAGCCTCGGCCCCGGACGCCCCAGGGTAAACAATGTGTTCACCCGGTCTGGGCGGCAGTGCCGGGGCCAGTCCTGACGGACGGCTGGGAACCCTGGCCCTAACCCTGTCTTCGTTGAGGCAGATAAGCGATAATTATTTACAGTCAATCCAGGCGAGAAAAATGGCATCTGCATAGTCTCTGTACATTAGTAGATTGTGTTTGTTTTGTTTAAATCATACCGCATTGACTCTGTCTAGAGTATGGCAGTGCCCGTTTTTTCTAATTTCACTTCAGCTATCTCAGCGGAGCCGTCACTTTAGGTTCAGACCGCTAAGCAAATCACAGCGATGTAACAAGTTTACTCCAAGTAGTGTTTCTTGTTGACTAAGGATTTAGCCCGAAGGCCGTGGGGTGTGGTACGGCACTAGTTTCGGGCTTATTGAGAGGGATTTCGTTTAAAGGCGGTCGGGAATAAGGCAGGTACTGGACATAGCCTCGGGCTTGGAATGGTATTTGGTTCTCCGACTACCGCGGGTTTGGTACCGCTCTCCGGTAGCCTTGGGCTTGGTACGGTACTAATGTCGGGCTTAGAACGATACTAGGCTCTTTGATTGCTGTGGGATTGGTACAGCTCTCTGATTACTCCGGTCTTGTACCTCGGGCCTGAGTGGTATTATCTGAAAATTACCAGTGCTTCCGTATGTCGATTTGTTTGTCCCGGTGTTTAGTATGAACCACAGGATTTACCGGGGGATGGCTGAACTTGAGTAGTTCACCAACTAACTAAGAAGCCTACAACTACATTTTATCGCTTCAAGTATGACGTCCCCAAAGATCACCCTATGAAGTCTAGGCAACCTATAATCTAATACAATAGCATGATGCAAGACATCTCCGGTAAACGAACAGCATCTGATGTTAGCGGGTCTGGATGATATCTATCTCAGCAATGTGATCGCTGAAGAAGCGTTCGCAGAAACACCTGCAGATATCATCTCAGCATACAATTGGCAAGGTTGTGTGAGTATACGATACAGTCAGTGTTCCTAAGCGGCCAGGCTCGGATGGCCTGCATGAAGCGGGGCCTGATCTTCGTTAGTGCAGACCTATAAATTGAAGCCTGGCCAGCCGCCAGGCCTTAGAGTCCAGGCCGCGAAGTCTTTTGCAAGTCTGAAAGTATATGCAGGGTTCCGAAGCAGCCCAGGCTTCTGCAAGCATCGAAGGTAGATGCATGTTTCAAATATATGCAGGCCGGCCGTCAGATATCTGCCGGCCTACGCTAGCGGCGGACTCTAAAATACAGGCTGGGTCGCTTAGGAACACTGACCCTTGCGAAGTATGCCGTCAATGGGCTTTGTCACTACGCCGGAGCATAATCTTTCCATTTCTGTTGGTTTGACTTGTTATAATCATACCGCCTTCACTCTGTCTAGAGTATGGCAGTGCCCGCTTTCTTCAATTCACCTCGGGTATCTCAGCAGAGTCGTCATTTTGGGCTGCTGACCACTTAGCAAATCACAGAGAAGTAACAAGTTTACTCTCAGTAAGTAGTGTTTCTGCGCGAAGTTGAATTAATTTTACAAGGGTTGTGTTACGCGTAAAGCTGAATCACTGAATCGCAGCCCACTCGTGCATGTGCATGTGCATGTGCATCTGTGTGACGAAATACTGGCATCCTGCAGCGAAGTGTTACAGTATTGGAGGCAGTGCCTTGGCACAAATGATATGAGCAATCAGAAATATCCATGAAATTAAAAGTTCTCTATTTTTCCTGCACAGCCTTATCGGCTGCGTGTATTAATACTCAGGTTGAGTAGCAGCTAACAAAAAGTTACTATGTGCTCTCAAGGATTATTGCTCGGCACATAATATTTTGCTGTCACTGTGCGCGCTTTACGGTCTCTTCGATCTTGTATGGTTTCAAGGCTGACGCTAACTAAATAAATATCATCAGAAGACTACGCATACCATTGGGCCATCATCTTACACTGGACTTGCTGCAGCTTTTGCACTCCACCCGCAAGGACCCATGTTTTCAACGCGCAACTCCGCGCTGGTATCATATTTCGATGGAATGTTTACCCACTACTCCGCTGCCTCGACGAATCTTACCAATGGGGACCTCCAAAGCGATCTAATCGCATTTATTTCTATTGTCCAAACATGTAATGTCGACTTTATCCCTATCACGTGGCAGCCTGCTCTTGATGATCTCGGGAAGGGTGGCTCTGGGACGATAAGCCAATCTACATTCAATTCCCACTTGCCCCTTGCGTTCAAGCGGTATCACGAGGATTCAGACAAGGACTTTTTACCGCTAATGACAGAGGTCCTGATATTGAGTCTACCCCCTATTCAAAGTCACCCTAATATAGTTAACCTCATGGGGATTTGCTGGGAAATCAAACCTAGAACGCAGAAAGCTGTCCCAGTCCTGACCTTTGAAAAGGCAGTGTGGGATCTAGAGCAGTTCATGAAAGTGCAGGAGGGCATGAACTTGTCGATTTATGACCGGCTCAAAATCTGTTCCGACATTGGAAGTGCCATCACAGCTTTGCACGCATATGGTTTGTCATGCTATATTATTTGCGCTGCAGATTAGATCTCTAACCAGGATCCAGATGTGATTCATGGCGATATCAAGCCACAAAACGTGCTAGTTTTCAAAGATGATACAGGCAAAACTACAGTCAAGGTAGCCGACTTCGGGTATTCCACTCTTGTCGCAGGCGAAAATTTTGTCATAGGCGAAACACCTGCCGCAGGCCGAAAATCTGATGGAGGCCTAGCAGCAAGGGTTTTTCTACCGAAGTCAAGGCCATGGAATGCTCCCGAACATCATTTTGGGGAGTTCACTGCCGCGGAAGCCAAAAAGGCAGATGCGTACTCGTTTGGCATGCTGTGTCTGTGGGTTCTGTTCGGAAGCGTACGTATTGCGGACAATGACACGGAATACACATTTGACCCACCTACTGGGCCCCATTCATCACTGGAGCGGCTCAAATATGAAGGTGGGGTCGAAGATATTGCTATTGAATCCATTAAATCCATACCAGGCTTGGATGCCGAGTGTAAAATTTGTCTGAAAGAATTTTTCAGCTTGACAGTTGCGCTTAACCCCCAAAAACGGGCGTCTAATCTTGGTAAATTATTGGGTTTCATCAATAAACAAAGGTGAATTTCATCTAATGCAAGGCCAAGGCTGTTGCTAATAAGGTCAGAACTGAACCGCAACTTATTACTACAGGACCTTTACAGGCAAGTAGAGAGCTTTCGAGGCATTCAAATTTCCGAGTAAGTAGTAGTCGACATCTTACTGATGTGAAAACTTACTAAGTATTTTCCCAAGATTGCGGAAGACCTTGCGGACCTTATGGCTGCCGACTATCGTGTACGGAGACAGATTCGAGATAGCATCGAAAATAACTACTTCAGAAATCAACATAAGCCCTTGGCCGCTGATATAGCATTCCAGATTGCCTTTTGTTATAAGATCGGGTTTGGAGTCAAGTCAGACGATAATGAATGTCATAAATGGCTCGAAAAAAGTAATAAACAATTGGACGATTTGAAGAATGAAAAAGAGGCCGTCCGGCCTGCAACCTGGAAGAATAGGAGAATGTGGGAGTTCAAAGAACTTTTCGTTCAGATAGACATCATCCATGAATATCGAAGATGGGGACTCAAAGCACTGGAAAAGGCCCGGAAAGAGCACGAAAGAGAACTTCGCGATATGGTGCAAGAATTTGGGGAGCTCCATTATATATCATTGGCCTCATATGAAATTTTGGGAAACCTTCTGGATGAATTAGGCGAATATTGGAAATCAGAATCACTGCGAGTACGGATAAGCGATCAAATAAAAAAAACGAAAGGAGTTGGTCATCCGTATTATATTCAATCAATCCTTAATGTAACCAAGTCGTACGCAAGGCTAGCGAAGTGGAAGGAAGCACAAGCGATGCATGAAGAGGTTCTAATGCATACGGAAAGCACTTATGGACGACAGAGCTTGGCGGCGATAGCATGCAGAAACAACCTAGCATTGACATTCTGGAATCTGGGGCGATGGAAGGAAGCCGAGGAGCTGTTGGTGTATGTCATAGAGGCGAATAAGAGGTTATCTGGCGAAGAGCATCCAGATACCTTAAACAGCATGGCCAGCCTTGCATCAACATATGCGGTGCAAGGGCGATTGAAGGAAGCCGAGGAGTTAGGCATTCAAGTCATGGAGTTGCAAAAGAGAGTCCTCGGCAAAGAGCATCCAAGCACAATAGGCAGCATTCATAACCTCGCATCTGTATATTGGACAGAGGGAAGATGGAAAGAAGCGGAAGAGTTGGGGGTGCAGGCCACGCAGATAAGCCAGAGTGTATTTGGCCATGACCATCTTGAAACATTGACTAGCATGGCGAACCTCGCATTAACATTTGCTAACCAGGGGCGATTAAACGAGGCTGAGCAGTTGTATGTGCAGGTAATTGAGACGATAAAGAGAGTACTCGGCGAAAAGCATCCTTCCACCTTGTCAAGCATTTCCAACCTTGCATCGACATATATGAAGCAGGGGAGATGAAAGGAGTCTGAAGAGCTGAGCATACAGATCATGGAGACAAGAAAGGGGGTACTCGGCCACGATCATCCAGATACATTGACCAGCATGGCCAACCTTGCATTATTATTTTCGAAGCAAGGGCGATTGAAAGAAGCTGAGGAGTTGGCCATTCAAGTCGTGGAGGCGAGAAACGTAGTACTGGGCCAACAGCACCCTTCTACCTTGTCCAGCATGGCCAACCTTGCATCGATATACCTGAAGCTAGGGCGATTGAATGAGGCCGAGGAGCTGTTTGTGCAGGAAATTGAGATATCGAAGAGGGTACTCGGCGAAGAACATCCAGATAGCATGACCGGGGTGGCGAATCTCTCAACGACATACTGGAAGCAAGGTCGATGGAAGGAGGCCGAAGAGCTGGAGGTCAAGGTCATGGAGACACTTAGGAGCGTACTCGGCAAGGAGCATCCTGATACCTTGACCAGTATGGGTAACCTAGCATGGACATATAAGAACCAAGGGCGATGGAAGGAGGCTGAGGATCTGGAAGTACAAGTCGTGGAGGCGTTTAGGAGGGTACTCGGACTCAAGCATCCAGATACCCTGAATAGCATGTACAACCTCGCAACGACCTACAGGAACCAAGGGAGGTGGAAAGAAGTTGAGGAACTACAGGTACAGGCCTTGGAGACGAAAAAAAGGGAACTCGGCCAAGAGCATTCAGAGACCTTGATCTGTATGAATCATCTCGCATCAACATATGTGAACCAAGGGCGAGGGGAGGAAGCCGAGAACTTGTTTTTGCAGATCCTAGAGACGGAAAAGAGGCTACTCGGCAAAGGCCATCACTCTATCTTGACTAATATGAATAACCTCGCCATGGCATACTTGAAACAGGGGCGGTGGAAGGATGCCGAGGAGCTGTTTATACAGACCATAGCGATGCAGAAGAAGTTACTCGGCCAAGAGCACCTAGATACCACGAAAAGCATAGTTAACCTCGCCTCGATGTATCGGCAAATTGGGCGGTGGAAGGAGGCCGAGGAGCTAGTTCTACAGTCCATAGCGATACAGAAGAAGTTACTCGGCCAAGAGCATCTAGATACCGCGAAAAGCATGGTTGACCTCGCATCGATATATCGTGAACGAGGGCGGTGGAAGGAGGCCGAGGGTTTAGAATTGCAGGTTGTGGAGACGTTCACGAGAGTTCTCGGCAAGCACCATCCCGATACTTTGACCAGCATAAATAACCTCGCATTGACATTGATGTATCAGGGGCGATTGAAGGAGGCGGAAGAACTGCAGGTGACGGTCATGGAGACGTCTAAGAGGGTACTCGGCCAAGGGCATCCAAAAACCTTGACTGGGATGGCCAACCTAGCTTCTACATGTCAAAGGCAGGGGCGATGGAAAGACGCCGAGGAGCTACTAATTAAAGTGGTCGATGGCAACCGGACGACATTTGGCGAGGATCATCCCTCCACGGTATCTGCGATACGTAACTTAGCTTCATTACATCAGGCACGCTCTGCATACCGGAACCGGCACGAATTTCAGAATATGCTGGTGCAATTGGCCATATCTTTTGCTCGGGTTGATCGCCAGCGAAGGTTGCCGTGTTCATCTAAGATATTGCCAAAGCGTGAGAAGGACGACAATTCAGGGACAGGTAAGGACAGACTTCGGGGTGTGTTGATAAGTCAATGGACGATAATTCTGACACCAACACAGACAAAAGACGTGTGCAACAGATGTCAATGCAGGCGGAAGACGAAATATTTGAAGAAAGGCTCGAACGTGGAATGGCTATGTTACTGCAAGGCAAAAACAATGACAACGAGGATATGAAATGCTCCAAAAGACATTAGCTAAAGGTAGAGAGGTAGGTCGATTCTCGTCAAAATAGGTACTTCTTCGGAATGTTTACTAATAGAGCAAAGATATGCTTAAGATGAGGGTTGACGCGAACGAATGGATTGGATATGTAACCGCGGAACTGTAGAGGGTTTTGAGAGGATGTGCTGTGTTCCTTTAACCGGCTAGAATGGTGAACATGTCGGCTATTTGAGAGAAATACACATTGTCTGTTATTAGCGTTCCTAGTAGTTGATTATATTATGATAGCTTATCTGCAGGGTCCATTCACTTCAGAGTGTCGAGATCAAACCAACACAAAGAAAGAGGTTGAATCATCCACAGTACAGAAACAGACAGGCTTATAAAGAAAGAAAGCAACCATATTCGAGGTTGCCGAGTACAACTACCAAGGCTAGGGCCCTCCTCGGTGTAGGGGCCATAAGCCTCCGGCCTCATCCCCGAGAGCCCTTGGCTCTAGCCCTCTAGCTACGGGCGCCAAGGAAGTCACCGAGCCAAACGCCTAGTCTGTTGAATCAATTGGGGTTGAATGTTCCGTTGATTGATTGATTCTAAGTCTAAGTCACAGAAACCAGTCTACAGAACATTTTCACGCTAGTGATCCTCACGAACCCTAGCCCAGCACCACGTGATATCCGTACTCAACTTAGACCTACATAGTCAACAGAAGGTGACTTTGCGAGCTTGTTATCTAGTCGACTCCTGAGTGGATTGTGATTCAGACCCTGAGAATTCTATGCTTTTGATGAGAGCTTCACTTATCTCGAGTTCGAATATATCATTACCAAATATGGAATGTCAGCTCAGTCTCGGTCCTATGCCCATCTATATTTTGTATATATAACTGAATCTGTCTTAAGTTGATTCCCAATCATTCGTGTCACAATTTTGAGGCACTTTAACGAAAAGCTACTTTTTTGTAACTTGCTAAACAAATGGTCAGTTCTGAGGTGTCTCACATGCTAGTCGAAGTAAGCCGAAGATTTATGATGCCCTTTTTTTTGTTTTAATCATAGTGTATTCACTCTACTTAGAGTGTGACAGCCCCTTAATCCCCTTCGCCTCCGGGCTGGCCTGCTAGATAGTGGAGCTCCCCTGCTGATATCTGTCGTCCCCTTTTACCAAAAGAAAGCATCTAAAGCAATTGATACAATACACAAGGAAAGAAGACAAAGAATGGGATAATGAAATGAAACTGCAAAGAGCCCACCGGCCATAATATTCCACGGCATCTTGTCCGCTCGCGATTAGTCTTCTGACCATCGGGGTAGGAACTTCTGGACATCAGTAGCTACAAGGCAGTCAATCACAGCTTTATCATACTTTGCCATGAAAAGTAGCGCAGGGACTTGCACGTATCGGCATCTGCGCGCTCTACATCCTGTTACTTTCCCACCTCATTCCAAAGTATTTGCTGTTGGTCTTTGCATTGGATCCAGCGGTGGAAGAGATGCTCCCAAGTCTGTGTCATCGTCCAGCCTCCGCTGCTGCACCTCCAGCATTCATAATCATCCTGGTGCCACAACGGTTGTAGGTACATGTGTTCTGGGTTGTGTCTGGACCTAAGTCAGTACAATCTGGCCGCATTTGGCTTAACATTATTCATTGGGATGAGTGTCTTGCTCAGGGCCTTGTGATTTGGTCTGAAGCGGTGATGCTTGCTGCATTTGTTGGCCTGCCATTGAGTCTTTGCCACCATCTGTGTATCTGAGTTCGGTCTAGTCTTGTTCGCCACTGAGGTCTGTTCTCATTCTCGTCTGGTACCTGCCATGTGACCCTCTTCCGCAAGATTTGATTGGCGATTTGGTTGACTATTTCCGGGCATGCCTGTGTGTGCCGGTACTCAGTCAATGTCTGATTCAATACAGGCTGTGCGAAGAGTCCTCACATTCTGGTTGATCCATCTTGATAGGTTCCGCACTGACCGTGATACCCGGTGTTCAGTCCATCAGATGGCCACTTGCAAGTAGCTGAAGATAGCTACCTTCGCAACGAAGTATGACTACAGTCTGATCTTCATCTCGACCGACTCCCACAGTCCAAGTCTTTTTGCCCACAGCTCTATATCGTAGACCTCAGATCATCTGGTGCCAAGGTGGCTGTGGCATCCACTGATCACTCACCCAAGTTGCGTAAGAAAACACTCAAAAAACCAATTCAAACTTTGACAGATCTGCCTCAGCTTCACACATTCAACCCTTTACAACGTATTATCCCTCCTCACAAAGCATGGAACTGATTGCCCATCTTGTTCTCTGAGCTGGATGATATTACTCCAATTCAAATCTTCAATCTCTTTCTTACCAACTCCATCATGGGACAGCTTGTAGCCAACACCAATTCCTATGCCTACAATCCACCCTTTAAGTGGTGAGGATTCACTGGTGCTGAGAATGAGAAAGCATCCAGGCAACAAGAGTACCAATGCAAGTGGATCAAATTCCACATTTCTTCCTGGAGAACGCCAGAAAGAGCTTGATATACCAGTCATTGTTGATACCTACGACCAACACAAGGTGGGTGTGAATGTGGCTGACCAGTATCATGCCTATTTTGATACACAGCTCATATCCAGATGCAATTGGTATCCACTTTTCTATGGGATTCTGGAGACAGCCCTCATCAATAGCCTCATAATCTATTGAGATCTTCCAGCAAATAAAAGGAGCACTGTGGAGCACTTTGACTTTTGTCTCTCCATTGTGCATGACCTTCTGCAAGCTGGAAGTCCATCAACAATAAATGGTTCCTCGCGCATTCTGGCTTCACAAAAAATCACTCGGTCGGCTCCAGCCACACAATCTCCCTTGCCCCCACTGCCTACCAGGCTGGTTACCAAGTACACCCCCATTCCCCTCTGCCAAAAGGTCCCAGGAATGCATTCCCCACTTTGGATGGAGAGTAGAGTAGATTGTTTCATTTGCAGGTGGAAAAGAAGTCACGGTGGTAGTGGAAAAGGCATTAAAACCAGCATAAAGTGTGAGGACTGCAATGAGGCTTTGTGTTTCACACCCAAACAATATTGTTTTTATGAATTTCACCATATGTAGAGAATTTTTATTTATTCTGGGGGCATTTGGCTGGATTGTGGTTGTATGATGTGTATTTTAAAAGCGGGCTCATCTATGGGCTTAAACTTGGTTACTGGCAAAGGGATACGCGTACGCATATGGGAGACTGTACATATATGGGCCTTTGGCCTTGATAGATTCATCAATCAAACAGTCAATCAACCACACAAAGTAACAGCAGGATCAGCATATAAGCCGAGTGATGGATCCATGATGCGAAGATGGCTTGGTGATTTGGTCGAGCCTGTCCATCGCATGATGGAGCTCCTCCAGTGGTCTCAGAAGTTGGTGAAGGTGTTGCGTGGATGTTAACTGTACTGTTTTCGTGATTAATGAGGTAATTGTGGAAGGGAAAACTCCCAGCAACACAGCGGCACTCGCCGCTAGGGTCTGACAGATCCCCGATCCGGGCGCCAGTTGTGTCTTCTCATGCTCTGCTCTAGACCAGGTTTATGGGCCCGAGAAAATTGACCGATGCCCGGACTATTGGGAACCCTAAACAGTCTTGTTTACCTTACTCCTGAACTCTCTGCCCCCCTTTACCATCTTTTCATAATTCTCTGCAGCATATAGCAACCTCTTCCTAAGTCCTACTCGAAGTAATGGTTTATACCCACGTAATCACCTGATAATGCCCACCAAAACCACCTAGCAAAGGAGAGTCCATATTGACGTCAGTGCTTCAGCTTCACCGGACAGGGTGTAGTTACGAACAGCTGTAATGTGTAATGCGGCGGGTTCCACGCGGGTAAATCTTAACACTCCTGACCAGGGGTTGCTAACTAGCGATTACGATTGCATTGCATTTTGTACAATATCTATTGAATGCCACTGAGAAAGGAATTCCTCAGACATACATATTTGGGGTCATAATTTATATCGAGTGTGTCATACACACATTCATTCATTGTGGATCATACACACTTTCGTGCATTGTGGATCAGCTGTATCTCAGCTGGATCTTGATGCTCATCCCCAATTGCAACTCTATTTCCCTATTATACTTATCATCGAATGGGAAAAATACTTAGCTGACACCACCGACCACGATGCTCGTCGTACGTACTAGACCATGATGCAAGATATGCTAATAATAGTATGGAGAGCAAGATACCATACGACTTGTTCAGCCAACCGAACCGTATAACATTGTACTTGCATACGTCGATGTCCTACGTTAAATATCTTATTATTTCTGGCTGTAGGGAATGATTGGATGCCTCGATAAACAGGCATCAATGATCAGGCAACCATGATGAGGTAACAGCATGTGAGACAGCATTAATACATGAGTTATTTTTAGCCAACGGATTGTACGTATTGCCGTCTGATGGATTGAAATCGCTATGCAGTTTTTACTCGTTGGACAATGGCATTTCGACTGCATCAAAACCCTCAACAGGGCCAGTAATGTGAAGAAGAATTACTCGAGTGCAATGTCTAACAAATTACACTAAATCTGAACGTCAGTTACAGTTTGGGCCATGTCATTAAACCGTATCTGAGCGAGCCGTCCGCACGGTGCCAATCACAAGAAATATTGTCATTTCATATACAGGGTGCGGAAAACGTTTATCGCAGTTGATGGAACATGTGATCATACACGATAAGGGTATGCAATGTGGGGACAAACCATTAGGCAATAGGAAGTTACTTACCGTCGCAAACCTTCGAGATGGTTGCAACAAACACAATAATTTAGGTCAAGTGATGTCGAACCCCAGAGAGCAATTAATATCTAGCTGAAGTGAAAGAGAAAAATTCATGTTTGATTTTTTGTGTTTCAAGTACACGATACCTCTGAATCTGGGCGTTACACTGTACAATTTTGTCGCCCTTCCTTACCTGAGGTATAAAGAGCTAGCTGGCATACGGGCTCCTGGCCATAGCCCTAATTTTCTCTCGAACTAGAAAATAATCTAGACTACAAGTAGAGTGCAAAGATTTTGTCCACACAAGAAGTACACAGAAAGCGGCACATGTAGACTCCTTTGTGCACGCATTCAAATCCTTCTGGATTGCAACAAAACTTGGGTAAGCATTTGATATATCTACTAGAAGTATTTTCCAGCGCTTAGAAGTCTTGTGTGGTCAAAACATTGCTGTTTAAAGATACAGTGTATTTACGCACGTATTACGCATAAGTTATGCACAAGGTGAGAGGGTTTAGTCACGTGTGTAGAGGCTCATTAGCAATTACAATGTAAAACACTTCTACATCAGAATACATCATGATGACTTTGATTGCTGTGCTAGGGAGAAACCGAAAGGGTCGGTTGTGGGGCTGTTGAGAGCTGGTTTATGTATGACGAGAGGGTTAACTCGATTGTCTTTTAGTGCTAATCAAGATCCAAGCAGCACAAGGTGACTGTATGGCACCTTCACTGGCGTCGCTCGTGAACCATCATAAGCTACAGCTCTATGAATCAATCACGCACAGTTACGACTCTGATCCTTCTTTCCTTATTCATCCTGAGCACTCATGCTGTAACGTTGCTTCTTTGGAGCTACTAGTTGCGCTTCTTGGCCATATCCAGAAAAGCAATCTTCGTGAGTATAGTTCTCATTGGCGGCTTGGTAAAGCCGTGTGCAGACTGAGACGTTTTATGCTACATTCCCACGGTAGTAACTTGACAGTTTCCGGTCCCTACCACTGATATAACAGTGCTTCACAACCCAACTGCTCTTGCACTAGCTGCTTCACGAACGGTACACGCACAGACTATAACCCTAAACCTTAGTCTTACATACCGATATGAGCCCTACCCGTAGTTGGTGGCTGCAACTGCTAGCCGAAAGCAGCTCCCCTTCAACGCTAAGGACCAACCGAATTGAAGATGTGGTTTCAGCTAGGCCTTCAAATACCGCTGACCTAGCCAACTCTACTTTATCAACGATGTCTAGTTCAACTTCAAACTCTATGTTTTCGGATATCTCGTATACTGCTAGAATGGAGCACAGAGCGACTCCGGAACGCACTCGAATCTTTCGATTCAAGCCTCAAGGACTTCATGCCTCGTATTGATCCCTTCCTATTGTGCGAAGGCAATGGCCAAGAAGCATTGCTCAACTTGGATGTCTGCACTGATTACTTCAAGAGTCTAGAGTCAAATGTGTTTTACCGGAAATAAATAAAAGATGATGAAGATATTGGGTTGGAGATTGACCGTCATTGTTATGGATTAACACCATTAAATGATCTGGGAGAGGTTATCGAGGCAGAGTATGTTACAGTTCCCTTACAACCTATGTCTAGTTCTGATTGTACTAGTTTATCGCAGTTACTGGCCTCGCGGGTCATGCTTACGGATCTTGGAAGATTCACTAGTCATCCCAGATGTGGCTGAAGGACCTTTTGCCTAAACACGTAGTAGGTCTGCGGGTTATGACTTACAGCTATGACAGTCGTATCCTCGAGAAACCGAAAACCGAGGTCAGAATGTCTGACTATACAGCTAGTTTTCTCGAATATTGGGAAAATGTCACATCTCCGGTTAGCATATATTCCTTTGGCGCATTGCTGTTGGGTATATGATTGATCAATATTATTAGCGCCGGCCCATCATTGTCATTGGACATAGTCTTGGAGGTATGTCACTAGCCTGGACTGGGGTGTTTACTTCATGAGTAGTGAATACGCTGTTCTTGCGACAGTGCAGTTGGTGACTATTCCGTATTCCAAAGTAACTCTAACGTTTGTAATAGGTATCTTGATACTGTAGGACCGAGCCTCTATACCACAAATTGAAGGTGACATTGCACAACTTACAGGTTCGAGCACAAGGCTTTGATTGAGTTGAATCAAAGCTCACAGAACAGTGACCGGCAAAGCATGTTGGCATCTGTCAAGACTATATTTTTCGCTGGAACCCCGCATGGAGGCCTACGAACCGATGGGATGAAACGGATGGCCACACAGCAGTTAGGCATTGACAATTCAATGGTAGACCTTCTTACGCAATTACAGGAGGAGTCCGAATATCTGGAATTGCAAAAGAAGGGTCTCATAAAGATATGGTCCTTTATCCGGAAGGTTGTGACCTTTTATGAGACAGTCAAGACTCCGACTGCCCGAAGGGTAATAATGGCGAATCAGCCGCGCTGGGAATGGCATGACTAACCTACTAAAGGCCCCGACTGGAGACTATCGACGCGATGGCAATGAACACAAGATGGTGCGAAGGTTTTCAGCGCGACTATTTATACCTTGTGAAGTGCAGTATCCTGTTGATAAAAATCATTCGGATATTATGAAACTCGCGGAGGGAGATTGTACTTATCATGCAGTGGTTAGACAAACGAAAGAGACTCTGGATAGTATTAGGTTTCCTGGTGAGTCACGGGCAACTGTATGTGATGAATTGCAATATGCTGATAAAATCGATATGATAGAGAGGTGCAAGCGCCAAGGTCCGGAATCTCAAAGTAGGTCGTATGAATATACACTCCTGATTATTTTTGCACATTCCAGGTTGGTCGTCGGGTATTCGACGCACCAACTCGACCTACCAAACGTGTAGGAGATGGGATGAGAGTAGAGACTATTTAGATGTCAAGATGCTAAGTTAACGGTTAAATTTTGAACGCGGCAGGCTGTATATTTGGTCACGTGATACGACGACTAGGATTGAGTGATATATCCATGATCGAGTGATGAGAGTGTAACCGGTCGTCGATTGCCTAGTGGCTGCCGCAATTACTATTATAACACCACAAATAGCCATCGTAGTAGTTGAACGAATGTGCGCCTGTGCTGAACCCGGTTTTTGGAATTGCAGTAATTCAAGTTCCAATAGGTCGGATGAAGTCTGAAATGTATTTCTTACAGGCACCACCATTAGAGGACCACCGACCCTCTACCCAGCAATACACCAGGATCTCAACACTCTCGCCACTACCGTATTCCTCCTTGTAACGTTTCGCTACTATTGTTCGACCCAAACAGGATGAATGCAGAATTTCGGTTGTTTATATTCGATTATAACAGCGAAAATCCGAAGAGATCTATTAGGATCTCAGAAGAAGTATTCGAATAATAAGTATTGCAAATATAACGATTTCAAGAAATGTTCGAAAGATAAGCCTATACTGAGAAGAGGATTCGAGAGGAGATATTGTAGTATTCCGATCGATGTCTGTGCAAGTCTAAAGAACTGTTCTCTAACCGGAGAATCAGTATCCATATATACAATAATAAACGGGTGATTGTCCGTGACCACGGTCTCGGATCAATAACCAAAACAGGAAGAGAAAAACTCTGCAACTGCACATAAATACATAAGAACCGTAAAGAAAATAACAGAACCATCTAGGCGCGTTCTTTTTAAGATAAGCACTGATAAATCCCTTTTCCAACGGAACAAAAAGAAGGTTCTAGACAAGTTCTAACCGGAACTTTCTAGACAGCCTAAACATAAAAGATAAAAAAAGTATTAAAAGTTATTAACACACCACATTATCCTTATCCATAAAGTACCATCTTATCGTAAGGAGAATACTTAAGAAAGTACAAATATTAGTAAGAGAAATGTAGATACTTCCGTATTTTCAATAGTTTATATGCCAAAATCAGGGTGCTCCAGATTAACCGGCCTCCTATCAGTCTGCATATGTGGATACAAGCTTATCTCGCTTGAAAAATACTGAAATAGCCGCCCCGGCAATCTCAGACAGCACCGCAGCCAGGAATCACCCTGTATTACCAACGGGTTCTTCCGCCCGGGCCCACCAGCCTTCTAGCCCGGGCCCTAGGTACTTTCATTTCTGCCTTGGACGGATCACGACAGGGTTTTTGTTTTCCGAATCTATTCTGCGCTACAGGGCTTTATGCGGATGCTATTCTGCTTGGAATATGAGGAGCTCCGCTCTCTGTGCCGACTCTCTCCTTGATGCCAACACTGTTGGTGCAGTCTAGAGTAGCGTACATATGGTGCTGGTAGCTGCGTGGTGAGGGTTGTGGCTGTGATTTGGCCTACAGATCGTGGGGCTAAAAATGTGGCGATGCGTGTTGTAAAAGGAAGGATGGTGGGCAGCCGATCGAAGTTCTCTGTGGGTTGAACGATCATAATCTACCGTTTATGGATATCCTCTCAGTTAATGAAAGGCACAAACATAAAGAGACAAATTAAGGACTCCCGGTAGGTTTTGGGTTTACAAATGCATCATTTCAAATACACGGCAGTAGAATGTTACAAATTTAAGACACCTTTAGTAGGATTCTAGCATTTTCAAAATATCACAAGCCGAAGTGCACACGATAAATGGCATTAGCACTTCCAAGGAGGCACCAAAAGCACACATCTGACTCCCTCAGCCTTAGAGTAGGTCATTACAGTCTCACTGGTGGGCTGCAGTCTTTCGGAGCCATAGCTGGGACCAGGGATGGAAAAAGCCTCCAGCCCGCCTAGTGTGAACCACGCGATGGTAACGGGACGGGATTCAGGCCCTGCATCCCGTCCGTGAACGGGATTTGGGATACCCAAAATGCGAAATCCTGGGCGGTATGTCACGGATTTTTGCGAAGCCGCGATTCTTATCAACGCTCCTGAACGGGTGGTCTGAATCAAGATCGCAGTAACGTTCCTGTAGAGCTGCTTCTGGGCTTTTATTCAAGCCCTTATTGACCTTAATCGCCCAAGCATTGACAGATTTACAGGTGGTGTATCATAATGGGTTTTTGGAAGAATGCCCAATATCACCTTCCCCTAGCGGACTCCCCCACTGGCCCTCAGCAAGTCCCAGTACCTGGCCAACGATAACGCAGAATCCATCTACATATAGTAGAGCTACTCTGTGCAAAAGGGCGTGGAATTTGGCCGAGAATTGGTGGAGCTATAGGGGGGGGTATAATTCAGTGATCGTTGGGTAATTTGAATTTGTTGCAATTTTTAAAAAAAAAACCCCGGCATTTCTTAGGACGGTTGCAACTGTACCACTGCCACTACCCATGCTCCCTGCACGGGAGTGGTTTTTGCGGGGTAATTCCATCCCATTTTCATTCCGTGGTTCACACTACACACTTACCTGCATGGCGTTTGTCCACCTCAATTTACCGAACATGACGATGGATATTACTACTGTGGTGATCGAGATCTTATTTCTCTTGAGCCTTGGCCATGATGGTTTCCTTGGTGCAGATATTCCAGCTGCCTGGATGTCATTTTCAGTGATCCATTTACCGCGAGTGTCCCAACTCAGATTGAATTCAATATCTTCCAATAATGAATGGTATAGATTGTCGTCCCGCTCCACATCTCCTCTCGATTCATTATCTTCATCAATATTGTCGCCCTCTACAGCCATGTCACGATCTTCCTCTAGTATCATATCTTCTGTTCCGTACAAAGCGTTCAATATTTTGCACATTGTAGGGGCTGTATCCTCATATATATTTAGGAGTGTCTTAAATTCCAATTCAGCACACTCCACCGGTGTCACTGCTTTGGGGTCAATCTCACATTCCCCGCGACAGCCTTCATCTCTGATTTCAAATTCTGAAAGATTAGACACATTATATTATTGCCGATAGCCTAAGGCAGTTCACTTGTAGCTGCTTCGGTCCCACGTCTTTTTCCAGCAAAACAGCTTGCACCTACCATCTCCACCAGCATTTTGCAGAATTTCCCGCGTTTAAAGAATCTCCCAACTCAGGGTTTGGTTCGATGGGTGTTACAGGCGAAATAACATTTAATAAATGATGTTGCATCACGTCCTTGGTGTTTGAACTCACGGAGGACATTTAGGACACTCTACTCCGGCGATATCCATGCCCGGGCATTTCACAATATTACGCGGAGTCTAATTTGAGTAATTGGAGGTAATTGGGGGGGCGTTGAAATTGGGAGTATGAAGTGACTTCCAATTTTGATGTGTTGATTAAGCGAGGTACGAGCGGGTAACAAACACGCTAAATGGGAAGGGTGGGTGCGAGACAACGACCCGAAAGACGGAGAGTTATTGGGCTAGAAGATTACTGGGCCCGCAAATACGCCGAGTGATGGATTGATGAAGCGAGTGATACTCCGGTGACTAGCCTTGACTCGGATTTGCGCCTAGACCTGTTATAGGGTATCTCTGCCCAGTATCGGGACACGATGTATTGCATACTCTGTAATGTGTTACGAAATAAGTGGTTTGCAATCTAAAAATCCAGATATAGGGGCGACCGCCACCAGGCCGCGCTATCTCCCGTCTGGGATGTAGGGTCTCTACATATGCCCCATGCTGGACAAAGGTGGTGGGGCCCGAAAGACTGGCGGTAGCCTGCACTGTTGGGAACACTGCTTATGCCATGGACAAACCCATGTAGAATCTGGTCATCAAACCCCCAGGCTAGGGTTGTCGGAATGTGTGGTGTGAGCTCCAATGACGAGAAGTACGACCAAATCCGTCATATTACAATAAGTCCACGCTGTAAGGAATATATGCGAGGCAGTAACCGCTTGCTGCTATTCACTGCATATACGCTGAGAGCAAGCCTAGTTTCTTGTCTGCTCGCTTTCACTATCGCCGGAGACGAGGGATGGACGAACTCAAGAGAACTGTAGCAAATTCAGCCTGACTGCGACGAGGAATTTCGGAGACCTACTAACCAAAATGTGTAAAAACGCTCAAGGCATGATTTCCACTAGGATATTAAACAACGCTTATCTTCTTGCGCTGTACAGCCTAATTAACAGCACGCCAGCTACAATCCAGAGACATATTGTCTGTTTAAAGTTATCAATAAATATGCCAGTCATTTAGTAAATATTTTCGTAATTTGGTATTATCGGATTGCGACTCGGCTAGCTCAATAGAACCACTGAAATCTCAAAATTGCGGAGAGTATTTGTAAGTAATTTTGTACTGTCTTGTTCTGATTCCAGAGAAGTATACTATGATGTTGCCACGCTTAGAAACACTCGGCATCTCTTAGCAACCACGACACAACTTTGCCCCAACAACACCGAAATGCTACAAAAGTGAAGCTTAATTACGCGCAATATTCTCTTTAGTTTTTAGTTGTCACCTGCCAAAAATTATGGTTGCCGCGGGCAATTGTGAATCTGAAAACGCAGTTTCTTTACGTAACCTGGATAACGTTTCTTGATGCTGGCCTCACCATCGAAGTTGGTAGTGTTGACTCAGGAATTGGCCTGAAGGCTCTGGAAGACGCCAGAAGGGCCTGGAGGTTTCTAGCGAGATCTGGAGTTTGGTCACCGAGTTGACTAATGCACGGCGAGTCACTCGCTACCCCGCCACTTTGCATACTTTCTCTCTTTGCCTTCTTAGTATCACTGCCGAACCTCGCGTATATAAATGCATACATTTCCCTTCGATTGCGTTTGTAGAACAGACAATTCAACCTCTTGGGTAAAGTTATTGTTCTCATCAGGTAGTATCTGCGAAATCTATGTTCCAGTCCATTTCCGATCTGTTGCGCCGTGACACCATTTTACGCTTAGTATTAGTCGCGGGAATTTAATACAACCATCTCCCGGTATAACGCATAAGTTTCAGGCTCCACTTCTCGGAGGTTCCGAAGTCATAAGACACCGCTACGGTATTTAGATCTTGGCGTTTACCTACCTCATAAGAAAAGCTTATCTGCGTTTGCACATTGAGGCCAACATGACATGCGAGGCTATGTTGATTCCACGGTACTGAAACGGATGCAGTTGGCTCGTCTCCCCACATGGTCGGCAGGGGTATGCATTGGAAAAGAAATATGTGAAAAAACGTTGTGGGGCTTGGGCAAGCCCACGTGTTTGCTAGTATCCTGGAAACTTCAGATACCACTACGGCGACTCATACAAAGCCGTAGATTTTTCTTTTGGCACGGGACGACCGAATAGACCATTTCTACTACCCAGCACTGGATGGCAGTGCTCGCCCGGACATATACTAGTCGCCTCGGAATGGCTGTGAACCCTAGCCGGGTTTAGCACAGTGTGATCGGCGCCATACAAGCATCCTATTTAGCCGGTTAAACTCTAGCAAGCAAAGCTGTTGATAGTGCATTGTTGCATGTGGTACCACGTTGAGGCAAGGCATTGAGCTCGCGAACAACCCATGCTGATGCACAACGTGCGAGGCATATAACTCTCAGCCTTGTACAAAGTCCCGCATCTGTGCGCACCGATGGATAGTTGTCAATAAATCATACATTCAGTGAAACTGTGGGGTCGGTTTCTGTGAAGCCAACTGGTTACCTGGGTGCACCTATGCCATGGAACCTTGAAGAAGTCTGGCAGAAATGTGTCGAGGGCAGCCTGTCTAGGAAGGTCGGCAAAGACCGTTCATGGTCGACTCTAGGTTGAACCTCACGCCGGTTGTTGTAAGTATCACTCCAGGTGATAACCGCTTCGTTAGAAGACTTAGTTGGTGGGTGGCCATTCCCTGCCAACTGTGGAGCCCTATCTCCGCGGATTGTATGCACAGCCGCGAGAGATATCAATGGCGAACTAGACAAGAGATTGGGCAAGTGTGAATTCATTATATATTCTCCCTGATATTCTCTTCAGCTTCCCTGATATTCCAACCGCGTTCACCGGCTCCTGCGAACTCTTGTCATTCTTCTTCTACTTTGCATCTATTCTCTGACCTTTTTAGAAGTTTGTACTCGTTATTACACTGCCATCTACGTTCCATCCCGCGTAATGTGTAAAACCCTCATCCTCCTCACCTTAGCAGTAATTGCTGCTGCAGATAGTGGTATACAACCTGTGGCACGCTCGCCCATATTTGCCGGCGCTCGACTTGCTCGCCGCCAGGGAACCTGTGCCGAGTTTGGAGGTTTGTAGCTTCTGTCTCTATTGGATAGCTGTCTCTAAGTCTCCGTTAGACGAACCTTGCTATCACAAATGCATGTCCATTGGCAGTGTATGCTGCGCAGACGGCACCGGCACCTTCTGCCTCGCCGGCCAATACTGCACAACCGGCGACGACGGCGTACCATCGTGCTGTCGTAATAACGATATATGCTTTGGCCCGGGCAGCATCTCGACATCGACTCAGTTCAAGACCGGCACCGGGACTGCGACGTTCACAGATACCGACCCCATTGTTCCTCACAAGACGCAAACCACTTCCGACACGTTCTTCGTTACACATTCTACGATAACCGACACTTTCTTCGTTACCAATTCTCCGATAACCGAGACTTCGGTGCCGTCACAAGTTTCCTCCGAATTTGGACCAACTCGAGTAGCTACTTTCACAGACAAGACTACGGAAGCTGCGGCTACGAGCCAGCCAGTTACTTTTACGGGTGGTGCAATCTGGGATGCTGTTCCGCTGCGGGCCGTGGCTGTTGCAGCTGTTGTTGGGGTTTTTGGTGCGTGGTTAGTGTAGATGACTGGTTATCATTTTCAAATTATTATGGGGGGAAGACGACGTTGTGGCTGCCCGTTTCATTTGTTATGACAAGGTATCCAATGAGGATTTTCAATTCGAAGTAGGACGTTGTGACCGAGAAAGAAGAAACAAGCAGCGGGTAATGCTTGATGCATAATGTGTGATGCATACCCAAAATGAAGGAAAGAAGTGACGCGTTGCAATCACAAACAGTGCGAAGTGGCGTATGCAGGAAGGATATTACCCGTCCAACTGATCGCTCTTTTGGTAAGCAAGAAAAGCAGCGTTGTGGGTGGAAAAGAAGAGAAGAATGCAGTGAGCAAAAGAAGGCTGCAGCAAGCGTGGGATGGATGTTGCTACCAGTGCCATACCGGCTGCTACAACGAGGCAGCAATCCCGTCACACTAACGTGTACTCCACTGTCGGATATTATGCAGGTATGCAAGTGCACCGATGTTTCTAAACCTTAAGTGTTTAGTTTGTGCGACCACGTGGGTAGAACCCCTGCGTAATGCAATGCCGCACTGTTATGAGGCTTCCACTCGGACATGTCCGACATCTCACGTTGGGTATACTCCTTCGCATCCTAGCAACATACGCGCAACCGCATGCATAGTATTTGACCCCTCCTACATATACCGGTCCGCGTATAATTTTCAAATTATTACGGAGGTTGGACTACATTGCCTTTCTGATGTCATAGACTCATCGTATCGTAGCAAATGCACTCGATTGAAACATCCAGTTGTTGGTTTAGGATGAAGCCCTAAGGCAATCGGAGCTCAGGTGGCCACGGAATTAGTTGCGGGCTTTATCCCGCTGGGCGTCAGGTCTAAGATGAGGGACATGGTATGGTTCTTATCTCCCCGCGAGGCTCTGAGCCTATCTTCCCGCTAGCCTCCACTTGCTGCAGGGCGCATCTCCCCGCGAGGCTCTAGCCCGATAGTGCTTCGCTATTGGTGCTTTGTTCTTGGTATGATTTCAGTTATGATGTCGTTTCTTATATCTGTCTATCTTATTCTCTCTTTGTACAATAGACAATCAGCATCTTTCATTCTCTTTGATGGTTGCTTTCAACACCAGAAATGTAATGCAATCAGGTGTTGAACACATCTCCAGCTGCAATCGCACCCAGGAATCGCAACCAGGAATCGCACCCGTTAGTCTCATCTGGATTTAACTCAGGTCTGGAGTGGAGGTCGTAGCTTTGGGGTGGCAGGTTAAAGCTTCGTAGTTTCAAGATTAGCCTTCGGAGTATTGTACATGCATGCCAACCTTCGCCTTGCTAAAGCCCACGCAAGTGTGTATTTTGGTATGTTGGGTTTTCCCCGCAAAAATATGCCCTGCCACGAACCTCATACCGTGTCCCGTTAGCCTTCAAATGCAACACGTTTTCATGGGGTCATGCGAACAGACGCTGGGCCGTATGGTTTAAGAGATGGGTCACTAAAAGCTGAAATTGAATTCAAGCTATTGTCAATATCGTAACCTAGGACACAATATTAACCACTCGGCAATATGAACTCTCCGTGCAATCCGTAAGTAGTAACCGGCCTCACACCCCATCCCACCACTTGTGCCCTATACTATGATCTAGTGTGACGATCAAGTCCTCATTTCACAGCTCACTACAAATATTTAGTGCAAAGAGTGATTGCAAGTAATATCTGAAACTAACATTGACTACTGGCAGCTGCATACAGCGATTTGTTTACCGAATATTTCATGAAATCAGCAGCTATATTGGTTCGTTCTTCGCAAACCTGTTTCCCCATCACTGTTTGGCCCGCCATTCAAAAACTGGTTTGTCTGACACTATGGTCCATAATATTTTCGCTCAACAGCCCTGTTCTGCTATCGCTTCCCAGCTTCTGCAGTGTGATCAAGGATCTCGGTCTCCACCTACTTAGCCTCACTGAATGCCAGGGAACACTGGTTAAGGGATCGGGATGCACTAAGCCCAGTTGACTCTTTCTGCTTTCCATGACTTTCATCTCTAGCCTCTCTGCTTCATTCCATCGCCCCCGGTTTCTGTATATCGGAGCCAGGTTTCCCATGCTAATCAAAGAAGCGGGGTACCGTTGGTCAAATGCCTGCATTTTCATCTCCAGGACTCGCATCGCCAGTTTGTCGGCCTCCTTCCACCGCCCCTAGTTGATGTATGTCAACGCCAGGGTATTTATGGCGGTCATAGTATTTGGATATTCATTGCCGAGTACACTCTGGAACGTGTGTAAGACCTCCACTTGCAGCTTCTCTGCCTCCTTATATCTCCCTGCTTATTGTATGTCAAATTGTGGTTGTGCATCCTGTTCAAGATATCTGGGTGCTCATCGCGAAGTGCTCTCTTTCTCGTTTGCATGACTTTTACCTCTAACTCCTCCGCCTCCTTCAATCACCCCAGGTGGCAGTATGTTGACGCCGGAATGTTCATGCCATTCAATATTTTTGGATGCTCGTGGCTGAGTATCCTCATTGAAATCTGCATGGCCGGCACCGCCAGCTCTTCGGCCACTTTCCATCGCCCTTAGGCATCGTATGTGATTGCTAGGCTGCCCATGCTGGCGAAGGTATCTAAATGCTCTGGGCCGAGTACCCTCTTTAACGTTTCCATAACCTGTACCTCCAGCTTCTCGGCCTTCCTCCATTGACCTTTGTTGCTAAACGTAGATTTGAGTATAGCCATGCTGCTTACGGTAGTTGATGATCGTTGCGGAGTACCTTCTTCCTCATGTCCATGACTTTTAGCTCTATCTCTTCCGCCTCTCTGCATTTCCCCTGATCCCTGTATGCCGATGCAAGGTCGGCCATGCTAGTCAAGGTATCTGGGTTTCATTCCGTGGAATTGTGGGATTTCGTTTTTGATCCAACTTCGCTTTGCTTTTGATTTCTATACATCAGAAAAAATGGGTATCTCCGCTCGGCCTCGTCCGACGCGCTAGACGCACGAGCGCACTGTGGTATGGATATTTGAGTCGTCTCCGTCCAACGAGGGGCATTCCACTAAGCTCTATGAGCGCACAACCGTAGTATGAGCGAGGCACCCGTTTTCTGAGCGATCTTCATCAAGCTTGAGCGAAATTTTCACTTTCCATTCTTGAATAATTGTAAATGTCCTGAATTCATCTTCTATTTATATCTATCTATCTATCTATCTATCTATCTATATATGTACATACGGTCGTTGTGCGCTGGCCTAGGTGCACTTGAAGGGGGCTAATCGAGTGCACTCGCTGAGGGCTAATCGAGCGGGCATGGGGGGGGTGTAGTTGAGTGCACTCCCAGAGGGCAGATCGAGCGGGCTGGGAGGGGACCGATTGATCACACTCCGAGACTGATCAAACGGGCTTGGAGGGGGGTGATCGAGCACTTTTGGAAAGGGCAGATCTAGCGGGCTGGGAGGGGTGATCGAGCACACTGCGAGGGGGGTGATCGAGCGTACTTACAGATGGTGATCGAGCAGACTTGGAGGTACACTTCGAGCTGGCTGGAGGCGGTATGATCTGGGCTGGCTGCAAACGGTGCTCGGGAGCTGGCTAGAGGCAGTAGATCTAGGCTAGATGGTGGCAGTGCTCGGGAGCTGGCTGGAGACGGCCGATCGGGGCTGAGACTGCATTCAAGGGTTAACTCAGAATCGTAGGGAAGTAATGAGAGAATCCTTAACTCGCGCTCTCCGAGAGCTGGCTGGGAGCTGGCTGGAGATGTTTAATCGAGGCTGGCTGAAGATGATGCTCGTGAGCTGCCTGCTGGAGATGGTTGATCGACGCTGGTTTGAGACTGCATTCGGTGTTAACTCACGGTCCTGCTATTCACAGGTAAAGATGGATGACTTAACTTCGAGTTCTCAGGTGCTTGTAGAGTATGAACGAGATAGAGAGCGTTGAGGGATGACGATGAGAGAAGATGGGGGATGTGGGAGGATATGGGAAAAAAGGGGTACGGCCTGCCGGATCGGCTTAGGAAAGTTGACTTTCACACACGAAAATATCTACTTTAGCGGGGGTCCTCCGTTTCAGGTGAGGTTCATGAGAGGCTGGTATACATCTATTAGCCTCACATGAGGGTGACTGAAATATCATGTTGATGTGAGGATATTTGTTGGCTCATGGTAACCTCTCAAACTTATGACTATCATCCTTTTTCCTTTCTATTTCTTTTTGATCAGCTTGTCAGACGCTTGCTTTCTTTCTTTCTTTCTTGTATCAGAAGGGGACGACGGGTAGCAGGAGTGGAGCTCCGCCACCTAGCCGGCCAGCCCGGAGGCGGAGGGGATTAAGGGACTGTCATACTCTAAGTAGAGTGAATACAGTATGATTAAAACAAAAAAAAACTTATGACTATCCTGCCACTGTCACTCACACAAATCATTCAGGCAGATTTGACACCATTGCAGTGGACTGCAATGGTGACAGTTGAGACACACTATCCTCAGTTGAAATTCTCATGCCACAGTAACTAGTCAGGTAGAAGATTTTAAGTATTCTCACAATCAGCATTTTGGAGATACTTGTGCAATGCTGTGAAAACTAAAAACTATCTACCTTCACAGCCAAATACAACATTCCATAGCAGGTATTCTGTGATGGGGTTGTCACTTCTGGAAGCTACTTTTAGCTCTACAATTATTTCCCGCTGCACCTGTAATCTTAGATGTGCAGGTGTGTGTGAGGTGGTAACACTGGCGGTGCGCTGCAGTACTAGCAGAATGCTAGGGATGATAGTGGCAATAGTGTATATAGTGATAGTGATGGTGATGATGATTGTCATGTACCTATGGGTCATGGTGAAGGTGTGTGCTGCTGTGTACCTACTCATTCCCCACCTCGCGCTTGCAGCGTGGCTGTGAGGGTGGCTACCAAGATCCTGTCCGGTTCTGATGTGAGCCTGGCAGGCACGACAGACCACCAGGAGTGCCATGCTTGCAGCTGGCTGCCACCACTGCAAATCTGTCTGGTATCAACTGTGCCAGTACTGTCATGAGTATGCAAAATCAAATCAAGGTGGTTGCAAGATCAACCTCATATGCGCCTCATATGTGCCTTATACGAAACGGAGGACCCCCGCTAAAGTAAGTTCCACTTTCTCTAGATGAATTTCCCTATCTCCCCCATCTCCTCCCCCAGCTGTCTCTATGTCGTCCACTACTCTACCAGCACCTGAGAACCCAAAGTTAAGTTATCCCTCTTTACCTGTGCCGTGACTTCACACCGAATCCAGTCTGCAGCCAGCCCCTGAGCACCGTCTCCAGCCAGCTCCCAAACATCACCTCCAGCCAGCCTCGATTATATATCTCCAGCCAGCTCCCAGCCAGCTCTCGGAGAGTGCGACTTAAGGATTCTCACATTACTTCCCGACGATTCTGAGTTAACCCCTGAATGCAGTCTCAGCCCAGATCGGCCGTCTCCAGCCAGCTCCCGGGCACCGTCTGCAGCCAACCCAGATCTACCGCCTCCAGCCAGCACCCGAGCACCACATGCTACCAGCTCCAAGTGTACCTGCAAGTCTGCTCGATCACCATCTGTATGTACGCTCGATCACCCCCCCTCCAAGAGTGCTCG
>Ga0307512_10001403_pt1 | contig 34256 bp, 24 predicted proteins | sample 14_EM_MG_FD_200267 | JGI IMG/M metagenome (GOLD analysis project Ga0307512, IMG submission 200267) | Populus trichocarpa ectomycorrhiza microbial communities from riparian zone in the Pacific Northwest, United States - 14_EM | ecosystem: Host-associated > Plants > Roots > Unclassified | place... | reverse complement strand
TCTTTCAGAGTCTGAGGAAAAAACGGCAAAACTGCGATCGGAGGGCGATGTGCAACGTGACGTGTGGTATTGACGCCGGGTGCGGAGTAATCCGCCACCGGGGTGTCTCTGACGGCTCTGACGGAGCGCGTCCACTCTGACGGAGCCATTCCGCCCGGACAGAAATGTTTTTTGCCGATGAGATGACATGGCCCTTCGGAAATCATTTAACTTGGTGGCAGCACCCATGATATGTATGTTGCGGACTTGGAAGGATGTTGTCAGATTGCCCACAGTCGATATCATGGCGGAATCCCCTTGACACATCAGTGAATATGGCACAGAAAGTCTTTCCTGACATTATAGGGGATGAACATGTGTGGTATCCATTGCAGAGAATGAATTTAGTACCTGGCTGCCTTTTCAAGATGCAGGCAACACCTGCTCAGCAGCACCTTGCAATGACTTCTGCTGTTGACCCATTTGAGGTTGTCACAGGATCTGGAGAGGCTGGGATATTCAGGAATGTCATCAACAGGATGAGATATGGGACCAATTACAAACTGGTGAACTTGTCGGACCCAGAAACTGTGAATCTGACCAATGAAGATTTAAACACCAGCATTGACAAGCCAGAGAGCCGATGGCATGTTCAGCTTGTTTTATATAATACGATAACATTCAGAGTGAAACCATCAAGCAACAGCCAATCCTTACATTGTTCATGGAGTTTTTGGATATATAATGACTCTTGTCGGTTCAAGCAAAAATATTGTGATGGCTGGCAAATTGCGATGCATGCTAGAAATTTTCAGGCTTCAAGTCACAGCAATACCAGGATTCCATTCACTCTGTGATTTGTGTTACCAGACAATGGAGCTGTTGTTACACACACCTGAACATCCAGAGGATGGTACTTTGATGGAAAGGCACTGTATTCCATAGTGCAGAGTGCAATGCATGCCATCTGGACACAAGACAACAATGCTCCAAGGGCTGCAGTATGCTGCATAATCCAAATTGCAAGCCCTGGATGATCAGGAGGTGATGTAAATCAAACATTGCAAATGGGAAACCACTGATTCAGATTCCGGAGGACAATATACACCTTCCAGCGTTGCTGTGGCATGAGGCAGAGCAAGCAAAACCTAGTAACCAGGTGGCAAGATACACCATGGGAGGTCCTTCAGGAGCATGGAGGGTACAGTGATGGCATGTAGCATGTATCTCATTTGTATTATTAGATACTGTAGTTCACAATGACATCTCCCAGTAAGGGTAAGATGAATGGCTACTCTATACAGGAGGGGATTCTCCAAATTGCCAATCGCGGAAAGATACATGTCTGCCAATGTTTGGCAATAAACCATCAGTGTATCTAGAACCTAAGGAAGATGAAACATCACATGCAGCACCCTTCCGCAAACCTGAAAGTAATTGCAATACCCTATTTAGTTTACCACTTCCACCAAAGGTTGTGCTATTCAGTCTTCTACCAGGCCAAGTCAATTATTTGATGTGGTGGCTAGGGAAACTGTTTGTAGATCATTTGGATAATTTCTACATGTATGTGGAAATGGTAAATGATAAGCGCTCAGAAATGGATTTTAAATTCCAAAACTCACTAAGTCCATCTGTACTTGATAGTATGCTGAATGTGGACAGGAAAGGCCTAAATCTTACTGCAGCAAACAATGCAGTAACAACTCAGAAGTTCTGTGTATTTAGTGAGCAGTGCCAGGCATTTGGATAGGTTGTCCACTTGGTACAAAACCATGCACCACACACATAGATATTAAATACAACTCATGGTGACTATTATAGCCAAGTGAGAAATCTCCAACCATGCTCTGCAGGGCCTCAAACAAGAGTTCTGCATGGACTAATGAGGCAACCAAATATAATAACCTCAATGATATACAGAATTCCAGAGTCTTGTGAGGATCATACCAAGTGGCTTACAGAGCAAGCTGATATTGTACCATATGAGTTAGTGGATGAATAATTGTTATCAGGATAATGCAAACAAAGTACACAGTTTGAAATATTCAACCAATACCAACTGATCAAGTGATGCCAAATACCATAATGGTATTGAGTGTATGGCATTGCTGTGTATCAAATACATGTTGTACAGAGGTCAATTCAATTCTGTGTTAGGTGATTATATGTAACGAATATAAGGTAATGTCAATGATAAACACTCATATGGTCAAGCAACAACAGGCATCATTGGGATGCTCAAATTGATGAAAAAAGGTAGCAGTGCTAGTTTAATGATAGGGAGGAGTTCAAAAATAGATTTGGGAAATGATTGACTGAGAGACATTGCGCAGTGCTATATACAGGTCATTGTAAGAAAGATCACAAGCTGCAGGGATTCCTCATGATAATGGACTATGGTGCATGTGGAATTGTGATACCTAAATGGGGGAACAGGATTCGAATTATTTGTCAATGGCTTATGGCTGATACACCACCAACAGCAACTCAAGTTGTTTATCCACTGTATATTTCAGGTGGACTGCAAACTTGCAGAGTAATTCATAATTGTTGTTACTGACATATTCCAGATTCACCTACAACTAGTATCAGGAAACAATTTGGAATATTCAATAATTTCAAATTATTAAATCAATTACTGTCTATTGCAAAGGAGAATCTCTAATTCCTGTAGACTCTCATTTTGCCAGATGCAGCACAGTATATTTCAATCACACTGGGAAATAAACACTGTCTAGGCAGTATTTGATTCATATGTCATATTCCAATGTATTACTTGTCTGTTCCTAGATTATCCAAAAAACATTAAGCTGAGTATTTTCTCACTAATTATTTCAGATGAGGCACACCTCAGATCCACACTTCTGTCAAGATTGACAGTGGTATATTTGACTACACTTTCATATTCTATTTATGACACCAATACTGACATGCTTCAAGTCATTGCTAATATATAATTTGACTCTTTGCAAGCCTCTGAGCCACAAAATGGTGTGTACACACTTTGTATTACCCTGGCACAATTCCAGTTTACTTCATTTCCAACATATTTTCTTTCTTTCTGTCGGCATTTAAATCATTGGTCGCCAGTACACAGAGATTGGTATCTTTTGGACACTACACCATTAGGTGCAGGTGACTTCTCCCCATTGGCCCCAGCTAACATCTATATGAATACAGGAATAGTAGGTGAAGGCCACAGTGATACTGCCATAACTGCCATGCTCCATGTCAACTATCATTTGAAGGAACATATCTACTGTACATGTTTACATTAATTTCTCAACATGGGGCAATAAGTAACCACACTTAACAGGATATTAACTAACAAGTATGTTTGGACCTGAGTTTCTGAGATTCATCAATAGCTTCAGTTGTTCTGGCTCCATAATGGAGCTGCAGCTTGAAACAAAGTATCTTAATTGACAGTTTGTGCTCAGCGACTCAGCAGATAGGTGGCACCTTCCACTCACATTGCATATTGCAGTCCCTCAATGATGCTGACATTTATATTGCTTCAAATGCAGACCTACCCCAACTCTTAGTGAACAGAATGCTTTGGCAGCCGAAACACAGAAGCAGAAAATCGATTGTGGAATCTGATTTCCCTCAAGAGAGCTTGAAGACAGAGAATCTGACAGGCAGTCTCTGCTCAGTTACTCAATTTGTGCATAGTATCTCCAATCCACAACATACCTTGACAGGTTTAAGTTTGTGAGAAATATTAAACAGACCATTGGTGATATCTGGCAACTTCAAATCCGAAGAGTGCACAAGGAACAAATTGTGATGAATTTTCCATATAACAAAAGGCAGCTTCTCAGAGCACAAACTGCTGTCAAAGTGAGGTTTGCCCGCAATTTCGGCCATTATATTGAATCCTGCATACCAATTCAACGCTTATTGCATCTTAATTCCCCACAATATCTTGTGTTCATTTATCTGCCCACTGTGAGTTGAAGTCTCACGACACATTGATATTATCTTATACGTAGCTTTGAATACCAACATTTTGGTAAGTAAACATTGCAGCAGTGAGACTGATAATGAGTTTGTAATTGAATCATACGTAATTATGAAATATTATGCACATTTCAATGTGCATAGTGATTTATGATCCATTGGAGAGCCATCTTGGGATTGACAAGAACTGTAATCGATTAGATTACCCCCAAATCATTGCTTCCCATTCATTCTCTAAGTTGAATATCTCGTTGGTGAACCGAATTCTCTCCCTCTTACACAGACTGCAATTCTATTGTAAAGCAATCCAGGAGACACAGACTGTTGAAAGTGACATTCGGCCTACGAAATTGCCCATGCTACTTCAAACTTTGTACCCCAGTTCTAACGCACCATACAACATGAAATTAAGGAGTCCTTCTTACTACTATACCGCAGTGGGAGATACGTATTTATCGCATGTCAATAACTACAAACTCAGTTTGAACTATTGTATCTTCAATTGTCACTACTTACCAGGATCCAAACAGTATCCATCATTTGCCGATTCTGAACATGCTGACGATACATTCCCATCCAGTTACTTCCAATGGTAGAATCAGAAGCATGATGACTACCTCTGGGGGAATCCTATACAGCGGCAGCCATTATCAATCCATACCAGAGTACTCAATATTGCCAGCCCTGAGAGTAAGCAAGAAATACAACAATGTCAATGTCTTGAGTTCTTCTGATGCATTGGGTTGTTCAGTTGCAGCTAGTTCAATTCTAGCTGTGTTGGCTTGAACCAACCTCCAAATCTAGCATCAATAGCATACTTGGGTACAAGTGCAAACATCCAGCAATGGGGGCATAAGGAATCCATCTCATCCGGTGTACCTGATGCTTTCTACACCACAATAATACACTCACATCCATGTTTCAAATGTGAACCAAAGAAATGACATCAGGACTTGTTCCAGAGTGGGCCCGAATTGTATCCCCTTCAACCAAATGTTGCTTCACTTCCGAAGATTCATCAGATTCGATTAAACTGCATACCCTGATTTCCGTTAAGTAGTTGTCCCTCTATATTCCCCAATGTCCATTTTCGCTTCATCAACATGGAACCTACAGCCAGCCAGATGAGGAATCACTATCTACAAAAGAATCAGAAAGCACACCTTGATCGAGTACCGGCACTTGCATTCCAGATGCCAGCCAACCTTCTTAGTGTATGAAATATTTCAACTTCCAACCATACCTTCCAGTTGAGTATTGGAGATGGCATGTATAGAAGCAACAGTTCTTAAGAAGCTTGCATGACCGATAAGACAGTGGTCGGGAGGTCGGGGGTGGCGAAAGTGAAGAAGCTGACATCTCAATCATGCATTTCAACATCGAAGAAGTTGATTTGGAGCAGAACTAAGAGGATCTACATCTCGGTCAAGCACAGTGCAATAAGGCATTACCAACTTCAAGTATTAAACTTCCGGAGAAACTGAGCTATGTCCATCCAGTTGTCCCATGACCTCCACTTGTCACATTGCGAAATCATGCTGGAGCTATGGCACATTGTTTGCTCCAATGCCAAAAATGAATCCGGAACAAATTTCACAAGTCTGACGTTGCACCTGCCCAGGTTCTCCTGCTATCCAAGTATAGTGGCGACCAGAATATTCTTCAACCAAAGGCCGGTGGAGATTACAATGTACCTCACTCACAATGGACTACTTTTGACATACTGAAAGCTTTCAGGAGGAAAATGTGTTCACCAATACTGAGAACCCATCATAGCCGATGAGAAGTACTCAATGGAAAATGAAGGTTGCAAATGAGCCGTTGATGCTTAGGGTCATCAGTGCATATCAGCAGGTACTCACGTAGTGATACCATCTGTATGTCAATTGCCTGGTAGTCAATTTCATAATGTAGATCTGCAAACACAGCATGCGGTAGGTGATGTGATTCTGTTTAATGCTTCTCTGTTAGACTTACAATATTAACTAAACCCCAACATATAGATAGGTGAAACTAAAGATTAGAATGATTTATATGCAATAGGCAGATGGTGCTTGTTGAACAGTTGTCAGTAGTTACCAGTTGGATTTACAGTCTGAGGCTGAGCTTCTGACGGATGTTAAAGACAAACTGGTTGCTGAACTTTATCTCCTGAAAATTATGGATAATTAGAAATCATGCTTCACCCATATAGAAGTTCTGGATTTATTTTGCCATTAGTTTTTCTTTCCTGCTAACAGCATGGGGTGGCAACCTACCACATCTCAGTTGTTTCAACCGTTCACTCTGCAGACTTTAGCACTGGCAGCCACAGCTAACCATTGTATGCTCTTTGAATATGCCACTGGAAAGCTGGGAACAGTTGTAATTTCTCAAGATGAAAAAGAAGGTAAATTTTACCCTTCCCCAGTGATAGATTTTATTACTATTGAAGGCACCTCAATTACACATTAGTGGGCTGCTATATACCACCCGTTGATCCTTCTCAGATATCATAGGTGATTCTCAATCACTATCAGTGCTCCTCAGCCTATGATTGGCACACGTATGTTGCATTGTGCACTCCACACCCCCCTGTCAGCTCTCCTGCTCTGGGATGAGCAAGCCTCTTTCAGGATTGGCAGTCCTCAATCAGTGTTGGCACTGCACAACCTCAATTCAGTGTGACTCCTTTACATTTAGGACAGTTTACCATTATTCAGCACTCCTCTGCTTGGATGGGCACTGGTCTGCTGGTTGGGTGCTCCTCCATCCATGTTGGCACTCTTTGCCCTGGATTTGTACACATCCAGTTCAATCTGGACTCCCCCATCTCCTTCAATACTCCTCGTGTCTAGGCTGCACTCCACATCTGGCACTCCTCTCTTTGTGGTGGTTCTTCTCTTTTCCACCATACTATATTATTGTGCTTTTCATACTCCATTTTGATTTACAGTTAGGGAGATTGACTGTGTGACATTGCCATCATGTATGATTGATAACATTTGATCGCTTATTAGGGTTGCTTTTTCTGTGTACCTGCATCCAGTCTTCAGTTGCCCTCAGCATTCAGTAAAGATGCGATGCAAAACATTGAATCATGAAAGAGATGTTGGATATTATAGTATAATTTTGAAGTTGATAGTGAACAATAATCCATCCATCACATTCACCCTAAAGGGTAGTCAATTCCACGTGTACATCCAGACGGTCTCAAAAATTACCTGCAGTTTGTGTTGGCAATGGTTCCTGATTCGCAGTTTGGTTCCGGGTCCGGTCGCAACCCGGAACCGGACCATTGCAATGGGTTTCACCACAAGAAAACCTAGACAGTTGCAATTGGGCCGGTTTTACCAACAAAAACGCGGCATTTTAACCTCAGAACATTGGTTCAGAATACAGTATCTGAGTTCTGATTGTATCGTGACATGATCAAGACATACATTGTACTGCATTAGCCGGTCTATCACCTCCCGCTGTTAGATTTGCGACCCGACCAATGTTTGTTGAGTCGCTAACAAAAACACATGAACTTCGCATCAAATTTGGCTTCATTTCACAGCAATTCACCTAATATCAGTTGCATCACAAATCTAAACGCAGGAGGTGAAAGAGCTGCTAACGCTGCACAATCTACATATTGATCATGTCACAATACGATCAGAACTCAAAAACCTAATTGCAGCCAAAGTACTACCAAAGTTGTGGGAACCGTTAAATGGATCCACAGTCTGTTTAACAACCCAGTGCTAGTCACCCAGTTTGAGTTCCTTGGCTGTTCCGGACCCAGACCAGGGCCTCCTGGTTGGTTCCAACCTGGACCGCAGCCAGGTAGCCCGGACCCGTTGCTCACACTATCTGCATTGTTCCAAATCAGGATTTCGAAGAACATAGGCATCTCTTCGTATTCTTCTGGGATATCCACATTTGTTCCCTAAAAGGTTCAGGTACTTCCAAAGTGTTATCTGGCATACTAATGTGCTTCAAATTGTATTATGACTGCTGCCATGGTGCTTCAGTACCAGCTATTTGAGGTCCCAGTTACTCCGAAGGGTAGCTAGACTGTGCTCCTATGGTCTGAACCTCTCCTGACTTTGGCACCTGTATGTTAATGCTCCATCTTCTCTCACATACTCCTGGAAGCTTCCAGTGAGTAAAATACATTTTGCTGATGTTATTTGTAAGTTGTTCTAATAACATTTTGTTACCAATATGTTTTTACACTGACCAATTATTTTCCACTTTGTACAGTACACTCTCAGACACAACTAAACACTGACATTGATAGCTTCCGGGTTCAATTTGCAATTGTGAGAATGAAGACAAGACAGGCAACCACTAGTGGATGTGGTACTCAGTTTATCGTTAACTAGGTGTATGCTGTATTGGGTATTGACTCATGCCCATCTCATGGTGTAATGGAGAAGGATGGCTGAACTTAGGATTCTGTGATGATGGTAGAGTTGTGGATGAGAAAGAGTGATGGTGGCTAATGAGGGTAGGAAACTACCACATATACAAAATCAGGGATGAAACTTACCCGATTAGGCTTTGAAAACTGTGTATCATGCTATATACCTGATTAGGCTTTGAACACCTTGTGTTGGGGTACCTGCCTGCCGGATCCGCAGTTGTACCTGCCATCTCACAAATGGCAAATTTACTCATACATAAGATTCTGTCAGGTATCAGGTTCTCATGATGATTTTGCCTGTCTACTCCCATCTCTATCTGTCTCATCCTGACCTGTACCATGATCTAGAAATACTAAGCTCAGTCATCCATTGCAATATCTCCATGCGATGATCATGATGCATTGCCCAGCACAGCATGTACTGAGTACACCATACAGAAAATAGTACAAATACTGAGCACTGCATACACTGAGCACTGCATAGACCGAGTACTGCATCATCCTAACATTGACTCTCTCCCACTCGCAGTCAGTCTCTCATCTCTCATCTCTTGGTGGACGTTATTGTACTCAACTCTCTACTTTCCCAACAGTCCAAGATACCCCACAAATAGGATCTCAGCTCCTGTTGGGCCTCCCTTCTGATCTACCACCTCCAGCTCAACTACACCCAAGTATTCATCCAATTTTGATCAATCATGGCCTCCAAATGCGTCTCCAAACTTACTCATTCATGGCCTCCATGTTTGCACAGTCACAGTCTGCAAGTGAATCTCTAAACTCGCTCAGTTAGGGCGTCCAAATGTATGTCAGATTTAACATAGTCTCAGCCTCCAAGTGCATAGCCGAAATCATTCGATTACGGGCACCAAGTACACATCATTGAAGCCTCCAAGTGTGTCTCCAAACTCGCTTGTGAATGGCCTCCACCTACATCACTCAGTTTACTTGATCTCTGCCTCCAAGTGCATCTCCAATCTTCCTTGATTACAGTCTGTAAGTGCATCTTTAACCTCAATCCATCATGGCCTCCAAGTGCATCTCTGTGTTCGCTTGATCTCCTCCTCCATGGTCATCTTCAAACTTGCTCAATCTCAGCCTCTAAAGACATCTCTAAGTTCGCATGATCACTGCCTCCAACTGTATCTTTAAGTTTTCTCAATTGGTGTATGCAGATGCTTCTCTGATTACGCTTGAGTACTGTCTGCAACCAGGAATATTAACTGTAAATCTATAGGGAGACTTTGATAGGTACAGCATGCCATATTATGATATAGCGAATCATGTGACAGTAACAACAATGAATATGATTGACCAAATGCCCCGTGGTTATCGAACTGTAGGACCCACTACTGTGAGTATATAGCATTAAGTTTCCTGTGGAACTGCGCAGAGGTCTCAGCTGCTCTAGCAGTCTCCCACATGCCATTCCAGAGGTCTCAGCTGCTCAACAATGTGACTATCCTCTAAGTCAAATATTGTTGTATCCTGAATGCACCTCCATAGCTGCAGGTGCTTTCAAAAGCACTTCAAAGTGCTGTTCCAGAGTCTGAGTGCGCTTTGCTAAACTCAAGGAAGGCCTGCGAGCATCTCAAAAGACATTTTAGTATTGATGGAGTCAACCGAAGTGTCTAGGAGGTTTGCATGTGGCTTCCAGCCAGATTTACATTTTGCTGATAATAGTACTTCTTTCCAAAGTATTTTCTTAATTATGAAATACATGTAACTGAGAATAATATATCATATATTTGCAAACTCAATTCTGTCTAACCTGAATCTTTTCTGTACAATCGCTGTTCAACATCCACTGGCCAATTGATATACAATGTACTAGATAAAGATTCACCATGAGTGTAGTGACTAGGAGTTGGGGAATATAAATATATTAGGAAGTTAGTAATGTGGCACAATACTTCTCTCTATATAGTTTGATAAAAGCTTTTTAACAAGGCTTTAGAATTCATATTCTGTTCCTAATATTTCACCTTCAATGAATTTCCAATCACCCTATCAAGATCTTCTACTCCTTCTTTCACTAAAACTTCTTCAATCTCAAATACAAAAGATATAATTTGATTCTATTATTTCCATTACTTGTATCAGGTGTGATGGCTAGGCAATATACTGTGTACTAAAATGTTGTTAATATTATATGATATTTGTTTCCATTCATTGTTTATAACAATTAGTAATATTCAACTATTGCCACTGTTGAAATTAGCTGGCATACATCAAAAGTTCGAAATTGAAATGCATTGAACAACCCAAAAAGAATCTGAAGTACATCATGGTTTTCAATCTGATGTGGCACGAGATAAATCACATATAGCTTGAGGTGAGTCACACAACTGCAAATTGCTGTCTTGCTGAGTTCAATCATCTGTGACTGTATTAACACAATGTATCATAGACAGTGGATGCTGCCAGTACTGTATATAAGCAGACCATGTATAAAATGAAAAGTATCAAATTTGGATAATATTCAGATGAGAGGTGGGTATTATGACCAGCCTTCATAGTAACTTGAAGCTTGAATAACTTCATTTGGAGTACCATAGTAGTAGGTGTAATAATTTTATATATATAGCAGTGTACTAGAGAGAAATGCGGAAGCACATGCAAGTGTGGCACACCTAATATGGGAAGCCCAATCGACATATGACAGATATCTGGACACTTGGAATATTGATTCAGAGGGTATCAGCCATTTGTTAAAATACTCCCGATGTTCACAAAGGAATGGATTACCCTCTATATCAATTGTGATCCATGGCTTAATACTCATTATGAACTTTCAAATCATTCCATTCTAGCTAACATCTTCCTCAATCATATACTTTTCACATTGCGCCCTCATGCAACCAAGAACCTAGAGACTAATCCTCGAATGCACTGTTGATAGACCAATACAAACATCCTGGGAGGTAATGGAATAATATTTGTTGAATATGCAGTCAATATCATCAGCTATATCTTCCATCTCATTATTGCTAATGAAAGCAGAAACATACAATTCATCAATACCACAAAGTGGGAGGAGATACCCATTGCCTTTATGGACAATTTGTATCTGGTGAAAGGGTGGAATTGTACTCCAAGCATATTTAACTTTGTCTGTAATATTGAATAAATGCAAAATTAGATTTCGACTCACTGTAAGCTAATATGGAGTTTCAACAGTGGTATGATATGTTTTCGTGAAAAAGAGATACGCAACGTCAAAAGAAAAACAGCCAGATACAGAGTACTGGTTGCAAAAGAGAATCAAAGATGCAGATAATGGGGTATCAAATAAAGTAGACAAGCCCAAATCAATTGAAAGGGGTGCCAATAATGATTAGATGATGTCTATTCCACCACAGGTGTGGCAAAAGGGGGAATGATATAAAGTGGATTACCAATAAGTCATTGATGTTAGCAGTGGCTTTCACAGTAAAATGTATCACAATTGAACCGCAGTATTAACCTTGATACTGATTGTCAGAAAACTGCATTGCAATATTCATTCTGGTATAATTTATAGACTGTATACAATGAATAGCTACAACTGCCAGTCCTAAAGTTTGGGGGGTGATAGGTTTATAAAACTGCATTGCTGTAGGTTGGTACCCCAAGCTATTGATAATAAAGAAAAATTCATGGTGAACTGTGTTCTGTCCTGGGAATAACAATATATTATCGCTTATGATCATTGAGACATCGATATCACCAATCGGAAGATCTGTTCCCTGGACTTGATGCTAAGCCTCAGAGTGCCAATCACACAATGACAGACCACAGTTTGACAAGCTCTATTTATCAATTATTCTCAAATTGTAATAATCTTCTTTTTCAAATCCGTCTATTTTGGGGTATAGTCTATAGTGTAAACCAAATGGAACACTATTTAACTGCACCCATTATGTACAGCGACCCTTGTTTGCTGATCAATATCCTCAAAGCCTCTGCTAGGAAGTTGAACAACAGATGTCAGATTTACAGATTGGAACTAGTGATCTTGCATTTGAACAATATGGTTCATATCCTCATCAACTATCAAGGACTTCTCATCTGATATTATTGGCCCACCGCACATTGTAAACACCATTACATTAATGAATCATTTTGCAAGGTCCAAAGTAGCCCTCTGGGATTGAGAAGGTTACGATGTTCACTGACCTTTGCTCGTGGTATAGTCTGGTCTGCAATAGTCAATCAGAGAGGGAGCATCTGACTAGGCACAAGGTCAAACTAGCAGAATTTATCGAGCGTGAACTTGGGGCTTTTGAACACTGCAGGAGCCATATCCCCAGCTGGTTTAGTTGAATGTGAATGTGAAGGGGGAGAAATCACTGTATTCACATATTTCTGTTTCTTTCCCATTGGTAACATTGTAGACATTATCACATGCCCTGAGATGTCGGGTTGAGAAGTAGATTGACATAATGGCGATCAAAATGATTATCTTTGATGTCTTGAGACCAAGCGGACTATGCAGTATCCTCACTTTTGTTATCACTATTCTTTGGATCAGAATCTTTATCATTCTGCTTTATTACAAAGAATGAAATTGTATATAATAGTCTTCTGTCAATAGTGATTCCACACCTGGCTGGCTATAGATTCCATATTGATAGAGTGAAGATTGAGTTGACAAATATAGAGAGTTAGTATATAGGGGTAAATAAATATAGTATAAAATGGACATAAACAGCAGTGAAATAGTGCAAGGAAGTGGCTCTGGGTTGAGGAGATTGCAATTCAAGATAAGCCTTAACAGGGTATAGCAGAAATACTTTTTGCAATCCATATGAATATTATACATACCAGTCCATTATCATGTACTGGGAAATGTCAAATGCACAGGGAATATTTGATTACTAATGTCCAATCCAGAATGTTAGCACTCCTACCATGTACATTACTTAGTAAGGAATGCAAAGTTGGTTTCAGACAGCCCACCTACATAGGACCAGATACTTCTGAAGAATACCTTACCGTCACACAGTGGTATAAATCAACAACTATCAGTGCTAACAAAATGGAGTACTGAGAAACTGGATTATAATAATTACCCCTGCATATGCTTCCTCAAGAGGTACACAGTTTACACAGATTTTATGTATTTGAGCTAACTGCATCATACAGAATCATAAACCCAGTGAGAATGTTCAGAACCGGACAGATTTGGAACCTCCATGTGGGAACAGCTGGGTTACAAGGGTTGTAATAGAGTTTGCGATTGAAGGAGGAGGAAGATTAATTTCCATCATGGTATATAAACCAGAAGGATACCTCAAATCTATGAGATCATCATGGTGGAGTTATCATTAGCTGCATTAGCAGTTGATAAGAGTATATAATGTACATAAGTTTGCTTTCATATAGTTTTCTGGATTGTTTCTACAGATTATCTTCACACCAACATGGCAGTTACTATTAACAGAAGAAAATTTGGGTACACAAAGCAGTTCTTATTTAGAGATAGAATGGAATGTTACAATGATGACCAAGATGTAGTCTAATTGATTCAAGTTTTTGAAATGCCAACTTTGTACACAAATTGGTGATTAATACTCACCCACCTTTAGATTTTGCACTGAATATTTTATACACAGCTCATGATTGAATTAGTTATTCATTATGAGTCTCGCTGCAATAAAGTTAGTTCATAATAAGCAATTTGCTTGCATGCTAGATACCTGGGAAGGGTAATGAGTAGTGAGACTTCATCTCATGGTGGATAGGATAATTATTACAGTGAGTCCTGGAAATTCAAGGTGCACCATGGCTTGAATTGGTATGTAGAATTCAATGCAATGGCTGCAAATGCAGGCTCACCTTACATTGACAGTTACTTTCACTCTCTGCAGTTGTTATCTCTCAAGTTGAGCAATTGTGAAAGTTTAATCTTCATGTAAGCTTGGGATGTGGAAATTGGCAGAAACATAATTAGTTTAATAGGCAGGGTTGGACTTAGATAATATCAGTAACAAAATGTAATCAGATAAAAACATAACCCTGCAGTTAATATTGCAATGTGGAACATCTGGGATATATTATTCCTACTGTTGGAAATTGCTTGAATTCAATAGAGAACAAGTCAACAGAGATCAAAAGAAATCTTCCAATGCTAGCAACCTGTCTTGATTTACAATGTGTGGCTTACGCTGACATCAAATTGCATTGTGAGTTTTACCTTCCGAATCCTAATTGGTAATCTTTACCAACAGTGAGTACATTCTTATCAATGCACACATGCCAGATTTATTTACATTGCATCACCCCAGACCACATCGAGACCATAACACATAATCCCACCCCAATGAATAATTCGTAACATTGTCTTTCTATTTCTATGATGTCATCACATATCTGAAATTGCCTGCGTTACTAATTGTCAATACGTTTCACATCACTAGGCAGTCTCTGCCATGACAATATCCCCATATTTGGCTTGAGATTGACCAATTGGGTTCACCGTTGCTCAGGGGTTAAAATCTTAGTATTCGTGGAATTCATCAAACACTTTCAGTCCACAAACAAAGTACAGTGGTTCCCAAATGTCTGATGTATATAATATTCAACAGATGCAATTCTGTAATCGATGTCCCTATACTGAGCCATTGTCAATGTTTTCAACCTGAAGTTGTTTTTTATGATCTATCTCTATTGGAGGAAGTGGGGAGAGGTACTGTCTGGAGAAGGGGTAATTATCACCTGGATTCAGCATGGATACAGGTTGAACATCATGAATTGTGACTGTAGCAGGGAGAGTATCTTGCTAGACATACAGTGATATTTGGCAGAAGATGGTGTAATTTCCCAGGCGATTAAAATTCAGTTTCCCTGATAGTTGAATTGTCTGTACTTGTTGGGTATCAAACCATACTACACTGCCTATCTTCACATCTACTCTTGGTTCTCAGAGGTAATTTACAATCAACTGTTGCATAGCTTAATTTTGATACAAATCCATACAGAGGTATTGATGGATCAATCAAATCACTTGTTGCATCCAATCAGCATTGAATATTTGCTAATTATGCCTTGTGTCGTGATGTTTGAAGTATGGATTCCAAGGGTCGAGACCATGGACCGAAACGAATCAGATATGCATCAGTGTCTTGGAAGTTCGATTATTGGTTGCATACACTTCAAGAGATAATGATTCCACCCAGCAATTCTGGTGGTAATTCACAATCCCTCACAGAGACTGTTCCATGTTGAATTGCATTCATTTGGTTTGGCTGTCTCTGTGTTGGTGAAATGCCATGAACAACTATCTTTCAGTCCCAACTGTTTCACACAACTGTCACCAAACCTCACAGTAAATGGAGGTCTCCAACCTGAAATCAAAGCTTGTGGAAACACATCAAGCCTCACCACCAACCATATAGAAAGATCTGTCCAACTTCTTGAATCCACTATTTCATGGCAGAGGACAACATATTGCATGTTGCACAGTGAGTCAACAACAACCCACTCAGGAAAGTACTCTTCACAATCTTGTATCCCAACAATGAATTGCATTGAAATAACATCGTATGATGTCTTAGATGAGACTGACAGTTGAAGGACACGAAAAGTAGAGTGTTTTGAGATTGAGGAACATTGGCAGGTACAGTAATTCCAACTATATCAGTCAATGTCTATTAAAATCCCATGCCAGTAATACTGCCTGTTCACAAGGAAGGATAAATTTGCCCATGCATGGTGTCTGGCGAAATGTATACAGTGAATCTCCTGAATAATTGAATGCTGTGACTTATTGTATCCGGCCATATTTACCTTCCAACCATACCTATGTCTTTTCTCTTCAATAATATACTTGAATTTGGTAATTTTCTCCTTACTCGCAATATTCTATAGTTCTATTGTAGATTCATCTCGGCATGAATCAATCCAACGAGGTGTAGTGGATACATTGGATATCGATTATCGATCCCTTCTAGATGCACAGTCTGCTAAAAAACATAATTTTGTCGATAAGTTCTCTCGCTGTAGAGTTACCTGTTGCATAATTGTATAATTGTTCATCCCCCCTGGCTGGGAAAGTCTCCTGGTTTCCCTCTCACAGCATCGGGTTCAGAGGTTCATTTTCCAGAAGAATATAGTACATTATAATTGATGTGTGATAAGAACAAAGACCATTAGACATATAATTGGTTTAATATTTTCATTGTCATACAGCAATCAAAATTCCAATTATGCATTAACAACTGGAGGGTGTATACCTCCCCTTCCCAGTACTGTCCACATATTTCCAGTGCATTGATAATTCCCCCAAGTACCTTAGCATCAAAATTGTAAGTACATTTGGGAGGAGTGTGAGTGATACAGTAATATGGGACTGAATATAGTACCTAGTTCTCATCGTGCTGTGATAGAACCACAGTGCAACTTCTGTGAGAAGCATCAGTTTGAATAACCACTTCCCTGATGTCATTATACTGCTGGAAACTTGAGGCTTTTTGAATTGTAGTAACCCTTGTTTCAAACAATGGCTGTTGTTCTTATTCCTAAATGAAAGACTTGTCTGGCTTTGTAAGTCTTATTAGTCATTTTGCCTTATCCAAATATGGTGGAATGCACTGTTGGTAGTACATTCAGAATCCCAGAAACAGCTGATATTTGAAGAGGTTATTGAAATATCTGTTTGATACTTTCTTTTCCTTGCTTCAGTTTCATATCTGGGTCAATAGAGATCCTGATTGTGAATATAATTAACTTCAGGTACTTGACAGTATTCTTATGAAACTTACACTTCACAAGTTTAAAATACAAACAGGCTTTTAAAACCTGTTCTAAAACACACTTGACATGTTCAATATTGACCTCCTTCAAATTACTACAATTTAAGTGACATCTATATAGGCTGATGGAAAGTGGTCAAGCACCTCATGAATGATGTTGTTGTTGTTATACCCATGGATATCTCCCATGGTGTTCAAAAGCACAACCAGGATAACCCTCTGTTCAAAAACTCACTGCTGTTTCCTGAAGATTGAATTATGTTCCATCCCCTCCTGGATGTATAACAGGTCATAATACCTATGGATATCCTGCTTTGTGAGTATCTTTTCATTACAAATGAGTGCCAATATTTTTCTCATCAGGGGATATGTATATTGATTATATATAGTCTTTAATACTACAACTTGAGTCAGTTATACAGTGGTTCCGGGGGGTACATTGGAGACCCCATGAATAGTAGCAGGTGTATCATGCCAATCTGTTTTCTAGTGTTGGGATTTACATGCAACTGTATTTGATGGAAACTGTACAGCAACTTGGTGCTGTATTTTCAAACCAGTGGTTCTTAGGGTCTTATGATCACATGCTATTTTGTGTATCATATTCATCTTTGTTCCAATCACAAGGTTTGCAACATCATAATATGGTATGTATTATCTATCTAAGTCTCTCTCTATGTGTATATATAGTCAATCTGGCCGCAGACAGGACTCGAATGCAATTGAAGAAGCACCTGGAGACACCAATTGAGTGAGCTTAGAGATGCACTTGGAAGCTGTGATAGAGAGATTTTGGAGATGCACTTGGATGCAGGCTGTGATCGAATGTACTCTGAAATGCACTTGGAGGCCGAGGTCCACAGAACACAGAGATGCACTTGGAGGCTGCGATTCAGTGACGTTGGAAATACACTTGGAGGCTATGCTCGAGCAAGTTTGGAGATGCATTTGGAGGTAATGATAAACTGAGTTTGTAGATGCACTTGTTGGCCATGATTGAGCGAGTTTGGAGATGCACATTGAGGCATGATCATGACAGCATGGAGAATGTGATAGAGCGAGTTTGGAGTTGCATTTGCAGGCCATTTTCCAGCGAAATTGGAGTAGTACTTGGAGGTGGTTGATCTGGAGGCAGTTGATCAGGAGATAGTTGATCTGGAGGTGGTTGATCTGGACGCAGTATATCTGAAGGCATTTGATTTGTCGGCTGTTGGTTTGGAGGTGCAATGGAAGTGGTAACTCTATTAATATGTTTACTCAGAATCATGGGAATGTGAACAGCAGAGTACAAACATGGTACATGAGGACATATGAGATGAGAGACTGGCCACGGGCATCAGTCGATTTTGGGTTGATGCTCTAATTGGTCTATGCTGTACTCGGTGTGAACTCATGATTATGGAATGGGGTGTTAGAGAGGGATCACTGAATTTCATATTCCTGGGGGATATTAGAGTTGAGGACAAGAAAGAGAGAGATCAGAGGAGAAGGGGGAAATCATTACGATGAACTAGAACTGCTCAAAATACCATGTGTACGTCGATGTACCATTCCCAATACAGCAGGTCCTACACCTGATCCAGTGTGTTTTCACAACAATACGAGATATTCTTACTGCATTCAGGCAAGTCATACCCCCGATTTACCACATCCCCTTGTATCCTCCATATCATTCCCATCTTTATCCTGGATCTCTCTTCCCTGTCCACAAGTCCACTATCATCTCAGATTGCAAAGATTAAACATCGCTCTCGATCTCCCCACGCCACACTTAGGAGTTAACACCAAGTGCAGTATCCACCGAGTACAGCATCCACCAAGTACAGCATCCACCGAGTCCAGCATCCACAGCGTACAGCATCCACCAAGTGCAGCATCCACCAAGTGCAGCATCCCCCAGTACAGCTTCCAGCGAGTATAGCATCCAATAAGCACAGCGTCCAATGAGTGTAGCATGCACCGAGTCACCGGTAGCAACGGTTTCGGACCTTGGGATTGGGTTCGGGTCTGCGTTGAAATTGAGCCATTGACAAACTGGCAGCCCAGGGTATCAATACACCTGAACCGTCAATTCAGGTATGGTGTGCCGGAAATCGCCCGACCAATCTGAATTGGGTGCGTTGTCAGTGGGTCGCCCATCTGGTCCGTCTGTAGATTCATATAATGCTGTTGTTTTTGCTGTTTGATAATAGTATCTTATCAAAATCCTGTACTCAACAGCCAACAATCTGTTTTACATGTGTTGCAGTTTGCAATATCAATTGTTTTGGAATCCGTGTTTTTCCTATAATACATTTTGTTTCAGCTTATAAAGAAAGTCAACAGTTCTGTTATGAGCACATATATCCGCGCGATGCCACGATTACCCACAATGCGAGACCAAAAATTGTTGATGCTCTGCTGACGCTCATATTCATGATTGGGTAACATGTATGTCATGCACTGTTTCGGTTGAAAAGACCGTCGTTACTTCATATATGAATCATTGCCACACAGCGACAGTTAGACTAGCCAAGATGCAAGAACAACAATTGTTGACGCTTGGTTGAGGATAATCTTTAGGATGGGGAAGTGACTGTAGTGCTTCCTGTGTTGCCTATGCAGGCCGCCAATATGTCAGTTATGCATACCAGCGAACAAATCACATTTCAATTACCATACTTACACAACGAAAATTTGTTGACACTCATTTTCAGGATGGGGCAGGGAGCCTGTCGCTATTGTTTTTGTCTCTGAAGGCAGCCCTTACCTCATTTATGGTTGTTTACAACCAGTTACCACTTAGGTTACCCAAGATGCAAAGCCATAAATTGTTGACGCTCTGTTGATGCTCATTTTCTGAATGGGGCAGCGACCGCATCGCTTTTGCTGTTGTCTATATAGGCTGCAAATATGTCGGTTTTGCATAACAGCAACCAAATCACATTTCAATTTCCGTACTTACAGGACCAACAAGAGTGGATTCTCTGTTGACAATGATTTCAATGTATTGTCCATTCATAATCTGCTGCCATCGATAATTGCAGTTATAATTATTTCAACTTATTGGGTGCCGTTCTGCCTGATTGAGACTCAGCACTTAGTCCAAGCTGAGCCCAGTAACATGCTTCCACTGGTCGCTCTCATTCTATCAAAAGTTATACATCTTGTTACATAGTTCATTTTACCCGCTATACGTCTGTTTATCAACCACTATTCACCTGTGACTGCTCATTATTCTAACATAATATTTCTCTCGATCATATTCTTAGTCAAACAACATAAAGCAGCTGGTGACCATATGTCGACGGATTGTGTCCTTCCGTTTCTTATTCCCCTTGTTCATCGTTTCCATTGTACTGACCATCATCAACACCTTTTCAGCCCAGTTTCTTTGACCTCTGTGTTGGCCAAGTCAATCGGCGAGCATGCAGTGCAGCACCAACATCTCGTGGCTCTGGGGTTACTGGATCCTCGATGCCATTGCCTCGCTTTATCTTGAATTCAATGTCTGCCTCCAGGTCGTCTTTGCTGTCATTTGGATTATCCAAGTCCCCATTCTAGCCAAGCCAATTTTCGGTGTCCGAAATGCTTTCAGGTGCAATATCCTCATCACTTTCAGCTGGAAGGCGGTGAATTCTTCTGATTCAGCGGATATTTACTACCTGAGTTCGTCCTCCAGGGAGGTCCATTGCATAAAATGTTGGTGGCACAGGTGGTCACTCTGACGGTGTAAATGTAGCTGCACCATGGTGTTACACATTTGACCAGGAAGCTTTGACGATCTCTTCAGTATCTGAAATGTATCTCACGGCTGTCACCTGTGTGTTTTGAGCACAAGATTCATTCTGTGTGACACATAGATTTTGGCTGCCCTGCCACATCTCCACAACGTCGTGGACCTTGGCCATTCTGTGCAATGTTCTGTCCTCCACCACACTCTTCATTTCCGTGTTGTGTTTAGTATTTGTCATATCAAATGCTGGGTCATAACAAGCTGATATCCCGTTAATGGTTCGAGCAAACTGCCTTACGATGACTGTTTCACAATGGGTCGCGGCCGTTGGGTTTGACTGCCTCCAGCGCATAACATCTCGTGCAAGGGAGAAACTAGCCTCCAATCCGACACGATGTGGTTTGGTAGAGAATATATCATGTGCGATATTGGAGAGATCAGCGTACTTTGAGTGCATTTCCTCATGTTGCCACCACCAGTCAGTGATATCCGGTATCCAAAATGTACTGCTGATCACCATAGGGTCGGAGTGGTAATCAAGATGATTCGGATCAAATTGCCCCCAGTTCTGCGGCAATTCGGGCAGTGAATTGAAATTGGGACTTCCAGCAGTCAATCAGGGTGTGCCATGATCGCTTCGTCCGGGCATTGTTTCAGTCACATTTTTGGGCATTAAGTCCTCTTCATCATCGCTGGACATATCATATGGATCATAAGATGATTGACCAGATCTTGAAGCCATTGCGGAGGAGAGGAGATTGTTGCAAAGTACACTTCCAGGTTCAATGATGGGCAAACCTCTATCTTTGGCACAGTATTCATCCTCCACATACTTCACAAACGTCTCCTGGTAATGGGTGGTATAGGAAGTTTTGTCCTCAGGATCCATATCCATTCCCTTGTCTCACTTCCTGAGCGATCGCAACTTCCTGACCGGTTCAGAAATGTGTGCTGACATTTCAAGCATACCAGTTATGGTAGTAACTTGACCATACGATTTGGGCAGCTTCAGTCGTTCAAACTTCATACCAAAGTAGAAGTCTTCCTTCCATGCAGTTTTCTTCTTAGGTGAAGATGCCATAACTCCATCCGTTTGATCGAACATGTCATTGTAGACAATGATGACATGATGCAGTGTAACCATATGCATTTTTGACATCCACAGAATCCAGTATTGGAATGGCCTGAATTTTTCCATGACATACTTGACAATGGTCCATTCATCCTGTGTTGTTTAGAGTGGCCAGTAATAACTGTATTTTGGATTCTTGAGCCACCAACAGGTGAATTCTCATAATCGGAAGGCTCGTGAATGCATCTCAAGCAAGCTGAATGACGTGCGCCATGTATGGTATGTGGTTTCTCAATGCGGGCCACTCGATTCTGGAGGCTGTGAGGGTTGACTGTAAGTTGCGAGTGATTGAGTTGGTGGAGAAAGCGTTATCAATTGTAATTCCAAGTAAACAGCCGTCGGAAAGTTCAAAATGGTCAAGAACTTCCTTTGACTGTACGGCACACAGTGCTCCAGTATGTGGACCCTTGATCTATCATCCGTAATTGGCTTTCGAAATAGGAAATGAATACGCTATCACACTCATCGAAGGCGAGTTGTACTACTTGCAATGCCAAATTTCAATCCATATAGTAAGCAATGACGGATGTTATGCCTAATGTGTTCATCGAGGTTCACTTGTGAAAAGCTAAACTAAACTTGTTTCTGATGGCAATTGCTTCTCAATTGTATCCACTGTCAGTGTGCATACCCTCCGGCAACTGTTCCTCAGCATGCTGGCGGATTGTGGCATTAGCTCGCTGTGTAATGCGGTATCTGACCTTTGTTGCTCCAGGTTTGATTTAGCGATGCATGGAATATGAGCTGAATCAACTCCGAACATGAGCTAGCGATTCCCGGTGTCTTGGTGAAATTCCGCAGTTTGAAAGTCGTTCGCTGCCAGTTTGGAGAGTTTTGTCTGTCAATTCAGTTCATATAGATAATACCTCAATATCATATATCAGTTTCCTTAGGGAACTTACTATTCTAATTCCTCTACTTCCTTACCTCATAGTATGGCCAAAGCTATTTCATCGACCGTTGACCTAGTCAATGTGGTCATTTCTGACTGTGTCAATTCGTTTAACTTTGGGATGTGCCCTTCTGCCAGCAAGTGTTTCCCCATTCAGCAGGTCCCATGTTCTGATGGATGGCAAAGAACTTGATGACAAATCATACCTATGATGCCGGGGCTGCGGAGCTCCAGCATTCTGCAGGGTAAACAGAATCCCCATGATGGCACATGTCTAGAATCATTCCAAGCAATAGGAGGCGTCGGCACTGCATGCGTCGAAGCCCACCAAGCATCGAATATGATTTGTAAAGTATGGTCACTCATATCAGAAATAAAGACATATTCAGCGTTGGAAGATATCAATACCTCCAACAACAAGGTATTGAAAGATTTTGAATCAATTATCGTGGTAGGAAGTTGGAAGCTGGGCAATTTGACTTGCGAGACTGTCAAAAGTAGTGTTATGGTAAAGTAGAATGCTGGTTCTTATATATTTACACTAGAGCTATAAGCAAGAGAAAAGTCAGACCTGTGAGACATTGCATGCATATTTGTGAAGTGAAATACAATGACATATTGAAAAGACTGACTGAGAATAACTCAATTTAGGAACAATGCTGTTCAGTTCATTGCTGTGTAGCATACTGAGCTCCCCCAAAAACTGTTGCCACTCGGTTGGCGCTTATTTTTAGGAGGCAGTTGCGATATGGTCACTAGCATTTGTGCCCATAAAGGTGGCCGATACTTTGATTATGGGTTTATGCCGTTGCATTGCAGTTAGACTATCCAAGATGCAAAACCAAACATCATTGACTCTCTGTTGACACTAATTTTTAGCAAGTAGTAGCGATATGGTCGCTAGCATTTTTGCCCATAAAGCCTTCCGGTACTTTGATTATGGGACATCACAGTTGCATAGCCATTTGCCTATCCAATAGGCAAGACCCATAACATTGGACGCTCTGTGGACACTCATTGTGAGGAGGTCGGAGCGATATCATCACTATCATTTTTGCCCATACAGGCGGCCGATACATGGATTATGGGTTAACATCATTGCATAACCATTTGATTATCCCAAATGCAAGACCAAAAATTGTTGACACTCTGTTGACACTTATTTTTTGGAGGTAGTAGTGCTATCTTCACTACCATTTTTGCCCATAATGGCAGCAAATACTTCTATTATGGGATAATGTCGATGCGCAGCCTGTGGATTATCCACTTTGCAAAACCCCCATCGTTGATGCTCCTGTGATGATCATTCTGAGGAGATCGTCGCGATGTCCATAAAAGCATTTTTGCCTAGAACGGCAGCCAATACATTGATGGTGGGTCAATGTCTTTGCACAGCCCTTGGATTAGCCAAGATGCAAGGTCCAACATTTTTGGCACTCAGTTGACGATCATTTTTAGGATGGGGCAATGAGCATGTCAGTTGCCCATTTACTGATCAAGATGACCAATAATGTCACTTCGGCAGGGTTGGACAATGCAGCCGTTTGATTGCCAAAAGTGTAAGACTAAACATCAATGATGCTGTGTTGACTCTCACATTAAACACATCATAACAGTCATTGTACTCTCCATAATTGTATGGTATGAGCGATATAAGCATTACAGACTACGAATATAGGGTTTCTAGATATGATCATTCACATCCAGAAGCTTCGTGGCCTCTCAAGTTCTGATCCACCACTATACACGTTATCTGTGTGATGGATGACGTAGCCCTATCACCTTCCTGCGCTTTCGGCTGGCAATTTATAGCATATAGATCTGTCCACCAATTTTTGATTAATAAAGCCTGGATTCCTCACCTATCCTCATCCAGCTCATTCTCCTTGATTTCCATGACCTACCATAAGCAAATTTCAAAATCTCAACTGTGTGCACCAGGTCTGAGTGAAGACTTATGCAGTTGTATGGATGGGTGAATACAGCATGAAGGTCGTCGTTCAGACAGGTTTGTATTGCGAATTGACCACTCCTTCTTTCACTCCTATGACATCACCTACTTAAATTTCATTAGTGAATTTCATCACTTATATTGATTTTGCTTACTCACTTAACATTAATGGGCTAGACAATGTCGGGTTTTGGTCATCTCACAGCCTGATTTGAAGTCTAGTACTTTCGCATGGTGTGTATAACTCTTGCACATGCAGAGACGAATTATAATGCCTCACAATTTGATCACTGAAATCAACAAAAAGCTGACATGTAGCAAAATTGGTGCACCAATAGCTTATCAAATAGAAATGAAGTCAAAAATAGCAATTTGCCAATCTACTACTTCAGCGTGGCAGGAGCTGTCACCATTTCTTTGTCGAAATCCAATAACTATATGCTGATTAACTAGGGAACCTATATGGAGGGGTAAAAGCTCACGGGCTCAACAGGCTTAGCTTTCTGAATCGGTGACGAATCGGGTTTCGCTTCGGGCCACACACACACTATGCATTTCTTGGACTGTGGCTTCCCAGAATCTACCCTCATATGGCTACTTCCTGCTCGAGAAGTCCCTTGTGGCATTTGCCATATCCCGGGGATGATAACAAGAGTGTCTATAAGCTCCCCAAATGAGGTCGGTGCTGGTGCGGCTGTGACATTGTCTGTTTGCGGCTGAATGACTGCCGAAACTTTCAATTCAGTTGTGCAGTAAATCATATGTCTTTCATTGTAGTCATTGGCCGTGTCCCACCATCCTGGCTGTGTCAATTTGTCAAGCTTCGTCTGCTTCTGCCGAAGTCTCTCCATGCGCTCCTGTAATATTTGGGAGGTTGTGCCTACCACCCAGCTGGGGTTGTCATCTTCGGTCAGCTTGCACAGCTCTATATCCTCATTTTCCTCATCATCCCCATCCTTCTTATTGTCAGAAATTGCAAGATCGCTCAGACTGCCTCTGATAGCAATGATCATCTCCTGCAACATTATTTCGGGCCCTCTGGTTGTTAATCGCATGTTATCACCAATTCTCATATGTTCATACTCCTGCTGGGTCGCGGTCTCCGCTTGTTCAACACGATTTCCTGCCACAGCGGTTTCTCTCCGAAACTAATCCTCGATCCATTTCTCGTACTCTGCGTTGCATCAGATGAGCGTTTCTCATCATTTCTCCGCCGCAAGCCTCTTGTCAAATTGCCGGCTGCACAATGCCCCTCGGGCTCGGATTCATTCTGGTTCACAGGCGCTCTTGCCTTCATTCACTTGATGATGTTGTCGTGTGGAACCCTTTGTAGATTTACTGTATTTGCCCGCTGGAAGTGGTAAAAGATCTTTTCCAGAGCATTCCCCCTTGTAGTTTGTGTTGACTTTGTTGTTGTGCGAGATATTGGATGTTGCAAGATATGGACAATATTGAGGCAAGCTGTGTCTTTTATGTCAATGTTAGTACGTTTGATCAACTTGAACAGAGCAAAATCTGCGTTTTGACAGTCACTTAAATGGGCATAGTAATGCTAACCATACAACATGACTCAATTTTTAGTGTCAGTTTCATGTAACATCCCACGGATTTGTTGGGACTAACATCCCCAGACGTCATTTCCCTCAAACAATTTCATGTTCATTTCGGACATTCATGAGATATCGGCTGTCGTAAACCTCTATTTATGCCTGTAAACAAGCACACAACATTGGACCAACTTACTGCAAATCGCATGACTGGGGGAAACCCCTGCAGTCTGAAGCCTTATTCGGCAGGATTCATCATGAGTAGAACGTGCATGTTGGCTGTTACTTATTCCATTTTGACTTGAAGCTATGTATACAATCCTTAGGACTTCCCTCTTCTTTACATTATCATCTTCCTCTCCAATTCTACACCAGCAAATCATGGCTACACACACACCTCGGCAAGGTGAGAGCGGATTCTAATCAAGCCAATCGATGGGCGCTTCCTGCAATGCATCATTCGCTGGCACACAGCAACAATGCAGACGCCAGTTACTCCACCAGGATGCTGCCAATGCAGCCACCGAAAATGTGTCCCAGGATTCACATTTCAAAATTGTCTGTAAAACCAGAAGCAGCAAGAATATGAAGAATCAGGCTATTGGATACGACTATATCTATATCGCTGTAAACGGTTGTCGACTAAATGTACAAAGTACCGCGGATATACTTAAAGAAATACAAGATGAATCTGTAGCTGCCTGTACAGGGAAACCTCCTTGGTCGACCAAGGCATTTGTCTGCACAGTCTGTGAAATCAAACATCATAAAGTTGCCTGCTCTGGGATTTTGGCGGACGGGTTTCGTGAGAAGCGTCCCCGACAGTGGACAAAACATACTTCAATCACCTTATTGGAGGCTATGGATGCATATATAGTAGAGGTAATTGCCGGATCTGATTTTTCGTAGCAGCAACTCATTTCTTGTAGGGTTTCAACTAGTCTACTACTATGGCACGGCAAGGAGGTAGGCTACAGCTAGAACAGTCTGGCATGTGCCTTTCCTGGAATATGGCCAAAATGGCCAAAGGAGGGTTTTCATGCGCCACAATAGAGGAGAGCCAATACCTGACCAACAAACCACGCGGCAGAGTCCGTGACGAGACAATGCGGGGAGTTCAGTTTCCAGGGCATTGAAACATGAAGGCTGCGATACAAGGACACCCGGCTATGGTACAGGAAATCCACATGGGCGGCTGCCTGCCTTTCCAATATGACACAGCAAAGAATCTGCAGAAACGCTGGAAGCATAAAGGAACAGGTGCACCTCCACCAATCCAACACAGATATCGGACACCAGAACGGATGCCACCTCTGCCGGAACGACCCCAGCCCCACCCGGTCACAATTATCCAGCTTTTAGTTCCCAAATCGACAATGCGCCACCTCGATATAGGTATTCACATGCTGTGCATCCCAACAGTCAAGATTTCAATCTCGATGCATATGCCAAGGATAGCAAGCATGATCAAGATTTTAATTCAGATTTGCTGACATATCAACGAACATCCACGGGTTTGTACACTATGAGCTGTGTGGTAATGCAGTTAACATACATTTTGGTGATGAGAGCAGCCTATCGAGCCAACCTGAAATTGTAAATGAGCATTGATAGACAGGAACGGAATTTTTGAGTGTATTATCATCTACAATTAGCGGACACTTCAAAGTATATGTTAAAGGATATATCTATATATATTATTAAAGAACACTGAAGTGATCAAGGAGAAAGTACGTGAAGATGATAGAAAGGCTGCCATAACACTGTGAATGATATATTATGCCACATCAAATGATTACACAGTGCGGAAACGCCCATGGCAAAATTAGCGTCAACAGAGCTTCAACGATTTTAGTCCTTGTAAGTGAGGTAATTAAAAATTCATTTGGTCATGGTTATACATAATCAAGGTATTGGCTGCCATTATAGGCAAGAAAAATAGCAACACGCTCCCTGCCCCATCTTGAAAATGAGCGTCAACAGAGCGTCAACAATTGTTGATCTTCCATCTTTGGAAATCTGAGTGGTGATTGGTTGCAGACAGTCATAAATGAAGTATTGGCTGCCTTGATAGCAAATAGAGAATGAGACATGCTCCCTGCTTCATCTTGAAAATGAGTGTCAACGGAGCATTACTGATTTTTGCTCTTGCATTTTCGGTAACATAAGAGGTGCTTGATCATAAGCATCCATCAACATGGAGTCGGCAACCAGTATAAGAGGATAAGCAAGAGATATTTCGGCGATGGCCTCCCGGATGGTAACAACTTATTTCATTCACAAAGCGGCAAATAAGTGTTCACGAGTGTTTCAGCCTACAGAAACGGTCAAAACTTCGTATAATGTCAATAACGGCCACAACGCGCTTTGATTAACCATGATGGAAGGCCAAAAATTGTTGATGCTCCATTGACGCTCTGTTGATGCTCATTCTCAAGATGGGGCAGGGAGCATGTCGCTTTCTCTCCTCCCTATAATGGTGGCCAATACTTCATCTATGACTGTCTGCAACCTGTGGCCACTCAGACTACCCAGAATGCATGACCACAAATGGTTGACGCTCCGTTGACGCTTATTTTAAGGATGGAGTAGGGATCGTCTGTCTCTTCGTTTTGATCGTGAACGCGGCCAATGCATTGAAAACAGACAATGACGTACCAAAGCCAATATTTTGCTATTCACAGTAGCCAATCTCAATGCGACCATACATAGAACAGCCTAAAACTCAGATCCGGAGATTGGAACCGATGGGTCTAACCAGATTCAGCACAATCCTTGGGTTGATGGGTATGGGGCCGGGTTTGGCCCGCCAAGAAGCTGTTGGTCGGGTTTTCGGACTGGTCTTGAACCGAACAGAACAATCTCTACAGTCCGAGCCCGACCTGCTGGCGGTTTACCCGGACTCATCACTCACACTAATCCAGGGTATATCTAGAAATAATGATTGGAGGAATTTCACCAAGTTATTGTACAACATGTTCGGCACCCTGGCCACCCAACTGGAGAAGATTGTGATGAAAATGCGATCCCATGCTGCCCTATTACAGAAGGCAGACAGTTCAGAGCTGGAAAATACATTCTTAATATTGCAGATGAAGAGTGGGATGAAAGATCCAAAGGAGACTCAGAAGTCCCTGAAGTTAGGTAATGGCAATACCATGTGCAATGTCACATGTTCAGAGACCAAGAAGTATTGTGATAGGCAATCTCAGGAACACTACAGATGCTGTAAGATTGGGCACAATGTGGGTATGTTCTAAGCACTGAACCAGTGGATGGCTCAGCTCTGACAGAGACAGCTGGCACCACAGCAATGACACCAACATCCATTGAGGACTATTGGAATTCCACATCTGGCAGCGGAGCTCGAATCAACAAAAGCAGGTACCTTGAATGTGCCAAGACCTCTTAAATTTACAGAAATCAGTGAAAATTGAAATTATATAAATCCTAATGCACAACTGATGGGTGGGAGATTCATGACTTTACTAGAAGAGTAGAAGTTAAAGCTATCGGCGATGGAAATATATGGTTCAGTTCTCGGTTGCCTGGAGGCTGGGGGAATACAATGTTTGTCAGATATAATTTGCATGTCAATGAACTGCACAACTCACTGTCACAATTATGGTGTATGGACCAGACATTGCTGATAGTCCCAGCATATTCCTATGGAATCAAGATATAGGATATATCACTGACACACAGTGCTGGAGGTGCTAGTCATGATTGAGGTCAAAGTCGAGGAATTCTTTTGGGGGTGGTACACTGTATTGGAACATTATTCTTGCTGGATGTAAAGGTTGCAGAAGAGAAATTTCAGGCAACCAGATAATTACTTCAGAGAAGGTCCAGGCAGGGTTAATTGTTCAGGCAGAATCCTGGGTTTCATGTAGTTTGAGAGGAGCTTTATGCAAGGACTGTATTGGATTACTTGAGAGTATAGCATTTAAGTTCTTGATACCACCTGGGAGGAGTATGGGGATAGACTGCAGTATTGCCAATATCTGGAGTAGTTCACAGTTGCATACAGCATAGCTGAATGCACTTTAGTTCTGGTGCACTTGTCAATTAGGTTGAGAGGGACTGTCAGTGAGTTGAGGTCCATGGATAGATTCAGCACTATGAACACAGTACAATAGGTTTCAGACCGCAAATAGTTGAAATGATAGCTATTTTGGCATTCCTTCATTGGACTGGTATTCAAGTTACAACTCATTCCTTCTTGGGAACAGGGACCATGTAAGCCTTTGATAGTAGTTGAAATGTCATTTCACCAGTATTCTGCCCCAGATGGGCCAGAAGAGTCCCATCGAGTTGACTGCTTCTGAGGCTTGTATAGTTATGAGTATCCAGAGTATCTGCAATGTGTTGCAACCCATTCAATGTCTTTTGAGTATTTGAAGCTGTTTCCCAACATGGTCTGGCTGTGCTGATTGCATTCTAAAGACTACCACGTTCTTTGTAGATCACTGATTCAAATTACTAACTCTCACTGAAACCTCAATACCCTCCGCCTCAATTCATGCCTGTGGTCATTATGTGCTTCTACTTCCTTCCAAGGTCTAAGATGGCATATTCCATTGTTCAACTGTAGCATTGTTTACTCTCTTTCTTAGCTAAATGTGCATCTAACTCTTTCTCCATTTCACTTGGATTCTTATATGCCATATTCATCATACTGTATCACTGAGTATGATCCAATTGATCATTACTTAGTTTCTTGATACTGTTTCAATTTGATTCTTCAATTGTGCATTCAGCATTATAGTGTCCTTCCAGAGGATATCTGAGCTGTATTACAGGAAGGTTTAGACAATATCTTCAGCCACCAGGTTAGTGCCATGGCAAAATAAGCAGCTGTTATATGCTTCTGAACACTTTGTAGCCTCTTCCCCTCAGAATAGTATGGCACCCAGTGTTCTCTGAAGTTGCATTTGTTTCATTTCCTTAACAATGGAAACATCCAAGCGCTTGCAGAACTACAAATAATTATGTATATATTTGGATAAGGTGTTGGTGGAAGTTCTGGTATTGCTAGAGGACCTAGCACTAGAGGGACCATCTTTGCTACAGCAACTGGCACAGCAAATGAAACCAACAGTGGGGGGAAGCAGATTAAGCTTGCTAATCCCACAATCTTACTTGGTACTACAGTAGTGGTTTCAAGATTGAATAGCAATTTAAATGATAAATTGAAGATAATTGGGAATCTTGGTTGATTGAATCTTCTCTCTTAGCTTACCACCCTGGCATCTATCCCAGATATTCTATGCCCTGCTACCTCTCCATGACTAGTAGCCTCCACATGAATATTCTCCATAATCTTACCTGCATTATAAAATTTCATATATGATATTGGTTCAATTCAATATCTTGATTGCTACTGAAATGTTATTCATTTTCACCAACATGTTCTCCTCTCTGTATTTGAATGGTATCTGTTCTGGAAGCTTATCCTCTCTGTGAGCATAATACTTGTTTCCCACAATATAGATTAGGGTTATCTTCTCAGTGCTAATTGGATTCCTGTGGTTGATAATGTGATCGTTGGTTTCCATCACATTTCTGTAGAAAGTACTACTTGCGTAATCTTTTTACCCTTTTTAAATTATGTACCATTTTCTTTGTAATTATTTCATTTGTGAGATTGGGGTCCATATTCTTAATATCAATTCTATTTGCAAAGTTACTACCTATATCTTGATATTTGTCCATTTTGCAAGGTTGATGCCAGTTCTCCAATAGTATTCCCAGAATATAGTCATTATCTTTCTGATTTGTGATATTAATTTATCCAGTTTTGCTGCACCTAGAATTACAATCAATTATTGTTAATTCAGCTACTGATGCTATTACTATTTCATTCTATCTTGTCTCTACACTTTGAGTTGATATCATTTCAGTTGTTTTTTATCTCCAAATTTATCCATAGTAGCTTCTATTAGATTTTCCCAGCATATCATGCTCAGATTTCTGAATCAAAATTGGCATCATGGCTACATTTGCCTCTTTTTGGCATAGCTAGAAAACCAAAAGCAGAGCATCAATATTCTGCTGTAGATCCCATATTGTCCAAAACAATTTTTTTGAAACATAGCATCTCTGGCTCATCGAGAAAATGGTGAGAGTTATATCTTGGGATGCAATATTCCTTATGAGGAACCATACAAAATAAATTGAATGACGAAAATTCGATTAAAGTATGTGGATCAATAATGTGGCAAAACAGTAATTGCAATATATTGTATATTGCAATAGCTATCTACACAGTGGTTTCCCCTAATATTTTTACTTCTCATCACACAGTCATTCTCGATTATCTTTGTATCCACCCGAACCCCACCACTTCCACTTCCCATTTGGGTTACAGTTATCAGAATTCAGTTTTGCCACTATGTTACTCTGACATGTTACTAACAAGTTGCCCCATCAGGTTGTAGTGCAAGGTGCATCCCACACTAGCAGGGACAGTGCCAAAATGACATGCCTAACAAACACTACTTGTTGGATATTTGGTCTGTGAACACTTGAGGTTACAAACTCTAACAGTTATGTCACAAATTCTCTATTTGTGTCGGGCAGTGTACCTGGTTTTAACCACCTGTCTGTTGCTGTACCTTGTATATTCAAACAAAATTGTCACACAAACACCTATACTCCCAAAGACAGACAGTCGTCTACTGCAACACTACACAATTCACTGTCCGAATAATCACTTCAATTCGATTTACATACACCTTCGCTGTGGAAAAATCCCAGTGTGAAATGTTAGTGAGATACAACAGCAGTCTGCAGGGTATAACCAAATCTGTCTCATCTACCCTGGTATGCCTCATGGAATCCATTAATAAAGACCAGATGAAACCAACATCATATAGTACTATATATAGTCATTAGCACTGTCGAATACTGAACCAGGACAGTTGCTTTCGGAAAGTCCTTGAATATATCCTCATGTGTATTGGAGAGTTGCACTGCACATTCCACTAACCTCCAACCATGAACAGTTTCATGGTGCTATACTACTTGCAAAATAATAGTCAAATTGTGATGTTTTAACTTTATTCACCGTAAGGTGAGATCAGCTGCCATTGACCAAGAAACACCGATGAAGTACTCCAGTTGGACTGACAGGAGCCATCAGCAAAAAACATTTCCGTCCGGGCGGAATGGCTCCGTCAGAGTGGACGTGCTCTGTCAGAGCCGTCAGAGACACCCCGGTGGCAGATTACTCCGCGCCCGGCGTCAATAGCACGCGTCGCGTAGCATATCGCCCTCCGATCGCCGTTTCGCCGTTTCTTCTCCCTCTGTCGGTCTATACGAAATACACACTCTATCTTTCCCATCTTTTGATCTCACTCGCTCTTTCTACGATTTCGTGGATCTACGCAATTGCATGGATCCTCATGGCCGAGTAGTATCATATCTTGTCACCCTCATCCTACGCTCCTCGAGCCAGGTCGACTCTTGATCATGGAATGGAGCGATAGAGAGGGATGACTTAACTTCGTGTTCTCAGGTGATGGTAGTGGAGATGATACAAATCATCGTGAGAAACTGGGACTTAAGAGAATTTCGTGTGCAAGTCAATTTAACATCCCCAATATGGCAGGTAGGAGTCCCGATCCAGCGTGTAATAACACCGATACGAGGTCTTCCCAACCCAATCAGGGAAGTCATACCCCTGATCTCTCATATCCGCTCGTATCCTCCAGATAATTCTCATCTTCATCCCCCATCTCTCTCGTTCTCATCCACATCTCAACCATCATCCCAGAACACAAAGTTAAGTCATCCCTCGCTATCTCTCCATGGCATCATCATGAGTTGACACCGAGTACAGCATACACCGAGTACAGCATACACTGAGTACAGCACTCAAAGATTGTTTGTCTTCCCTTCATTCTCATGATTACGAGTTGACCCCTGAATGTAGCTTCAGCTTC